>Ga0265297_10008420_pt1 | contig 13761 bp, 10 predicted proteins | sample Munlanlwell13791_FD_192502 | JGI IMG/M metagenome (GOLD analysis project Ga0265297, IMG submission 192502) | Leachate microbial communities from a municipal landfill in Southern Ontario, Canada - Leachate well 137-91 | ecosystem: Engineered > Solid waste > Landfill > Unclassified | place... | reverse complement strand
CGGAGGGGGGATGATCTATGCAACGATGCTTCCTGAGGTGACCCGCGTGTACTTCACCCGCGTGCATGTCTCGCCCGAGGCGGATTCGTTCTTCCCGCCTTTTCCGACTGCCGAGTGGAAGGAGGTGAGCCGCCTATCTTTTCCCGCAGACCAAGAAAACATCTACGCACTCGATTTTTTGGTGTTTGAGCGTAAGTAGTGGTGGCAGGAGTCCTCGTCGCTCATCACTCTTTTACCCAAACCTCCATCCCCCGCCACGGCGATCGCGACCGCCGTGGCACGGTCCCTTCCTCCCCCCTCCTTCGCCAAGGCTTCGGAGAGCAGGGAGGAGGAAGGGGAGCGGCGAAAGGTGCGTCCCTCCTCCCCGGGAGGAGGGAGTGAGGGTGGAGGTTATGACACAGATAGCTATGTCCATACATTGTTTTTTGGCTTGTATAAGCCATATTAATACCTCTCTTTCACTTTGCCGTCCAAATGGTTGGTGAAAGGATTTTCACTGCTCCATACTGGAGTTCATGTCGGTTCTCGAACACGATCCATTGGCCAGAGAGCGTTCCGCGGACGTCGTCGCGCAAGTGACGGAGCGGCAGAAGCGCGCGGCCGAGTCGGCAGCGACCATCGGCGGGTTCAAGGAGAACTGGAAGCGCGAAGTCCGCGGTTTGCTGGATCCTGCGACGACAGGAACGGATGGAGCAAGCCAGATGGGAGAGCTCAAGACGGAAGCCGACAAGCGGACGAAAGAGATCGACAGCGCCGCGGAGGGCAACGAGTCTCTTCGTCTCGAATCTCTCGGCCCCACGACGGGAGGGATGAATACCATCAGTGGCGGAGACGGAGGCATCGTCGTCAATCGCTCCACCCCCGCCGAACTCGGCACCACACGGACGGCAAGGGATCTGCGCATCATCGCGGCGCATGAGCGCGTGCACGGACGCAGTGTCCAGCTGCGCGGAACCTTGACGGACGAGAACGGAGCCCCCATCGATCCGTTACTGATCCATGAGGGGGCTGCGGAAGACCTGTCGATGGAGGAAGAGGGAGGCGGCGAAGAGCGGCGGGACGATCAGCCGCAGGAAGTGTATGGCGAGGGGCAGACGATTGTTCGGCGTATTCGCGAGAGGCTTGGTGACACCGTCCTCAAGAGGACGCTCATGGGCGATGGCGACCTGAGCCGGTTGCAGCCGGCGTTTTCGGAGAATTGATTTTCTAGTCGGCGGGCGGCAACAATGAGTTCAATTTCACGGCGCTGTTGATGAGCCCGACGTGCGTGAAGGCCTGCGGAAAATTTCCAAGAAAAGCTCCCGTGGCGGGATCAATTTCTTCGGCGTAGAGGCCCAAGTGGTTCCCCAGACGGAGCAGTTCCTCGAAGCGTTCCCACGCCTCTTCGACGCGGCCCGCGGTGGCCAGCGCATCCACGAGCCAGAAACTGCAGAAGGCGAACGCACCCTCTTTGCGGTGGTGGTGATCGCTGCGGTACACGAGAGCGCCATCCGCAAGATCGCGCATGACGGTCCCCAGTGTCGCGAGTGCACGTGGGTGATCCGCTGGCAAAAACCCGAGGAGCGGGAAGAGCAGGGCGGTTGCGTCCAGCACATCGGAACCGAATGTCTGGGTGAAGGCCTGGCGTTTCTCGCTCCAGGCTTGTTCGAGTACTGTGGCACGAATAGTATCCCGCTCCCGCTCCCATCGCAGAGTATCGATGCCCCACGCATGGTTCTGTGCCAGGCGAATGCCTCGATCGATCGCCACCCAGCACATCACCTTCGAGTAGGTGTACTGCTTGGGATCGACGCGCAGTTCCCAGATACCGTGATCAGGTTCTTTCCAGATATCGCAGACGTACTCCACTATGTCCCTGAGCACTCCGCTGAGAACATCTCCCGCGCCAGTATGCAGTAATTCCGCGAGGAAAACGGTATTGAGAATTTCACCGTAAATGTCGAGTTGTCGCTGATGGACGGCGGCATTCCCGATCCGCACGGGCTGAGAATTACAGTACCCCCGCAGTCCGACTAATTCTTCTTCCGGAGGGACGTACTCAGCATGGAGCGGATAGAGGACTTGGATGTCCGATGGCCGGCGTCCTCCCGTCGTGATGAGCTCGCTGATCCACTCTACGAATTCCCGCGCATCACTCATGTGTTGCAGCGATGCCAGAGCGCGCACGGTGAGCGCTGTATCGCGGACCCAGCTGAACCGGTAGTCCCAATTGTGCGAGCCGCCAAGGATTTCCGGGAGCGATGTGGTCGCTGCGGCGGCGATGCCACGCCCTCCCGCGAGCACCCGGAGTACGAGCGCGGAACGATCGACATATTCCCGCCAACGTTCCGGAACGCGGCATGTCCCGCCTTCACACTCCGTGAGCCAGCGCCGCCAGTAGATTGTGGTACGTTCGAGACTGCGCAGCGCGTGAGGGAGATCCGCGCGTTCCGCGCGTCCATAGGAACAGAGGAATGAGAGGCGTTCACCTTCGCGGAGCGTGACCCGCGCTTCGGCTCCTTCCGTTCCTACAATGAACGGACAGGTGGTGTGCAGTCGCACGACATCATCCTTGCTCTCGGCGATGACGCCGCCGTTTCTCTCTGCCGTTAAGACGGTCTGTGCACGTGCATAGTCGAGTCGTGGACGGTAAATGACAACAATGTTGACTGTTCCCTGCGTGCATTGCACGAGGCGATACAGTGCGGGCAGACGGTGATGCTCCTCTTCTTCGAATTTGAAACCGCCCATGTGCATCCAGTCCTGCACTGCCAGAGTTCCCGTTTTTGTTTCGAACGTCGTTCGAAGGATATTGGTCTGCGGCAAGTATTCCTGTTTCGTTTCTTGAATTTCCAATGCCGGCCGGATGGAGAAATGGCCACCTTTCTCCGGATCGAGGAGAGCCGCGAAAATGCTCGGAGAGTCCAGACGCGGAAGGCAGCACCAGTCAATGGATGCCTCTTTGCTCACTAAAGCGCACGATCCGAGGTTGCCGATGAGACCGTAATTTCGGATGGGCTGAAACTCCATGATTCGTACGGTACCCAATCAGGGGAGCACTTCAACCGCGACGCACAGAGCAGATACTCATCAGAGAACTCACGCAACACGATTTTTATCGTATTTGTGCTCCAAAGCAGGCTGAGAACGGCGCTACACGTCAGAAATACTTTTCAAAATACTCATCCTTTGCGGCTCTCTACGATAAGATGTGTGCGTGCGACTCTCCCTTCGCTTCATCATTCCCTTACTGATCGTTTTGGGAGTGATCGCCTATGCGGTGGTACCGCTCGTCGACAGGTTGATGACGCAATGGTCGATCAAGGATCTGGATCTTCGTTCGAAGGCCATTGCTTCAGCTGCAGCGACTTCTTTGTTTGATGGTACGAACAATTACTCTGTGCCCAAAGCGAGGATGCAAAACATCCTCAATCGTCTGATGGAGGATGAGCGCTTGTATGCTCTTGGATTCTGCAATGATAAAAATGCTCTCACGTACCGGACGGACAAGCTTCCCGGTGAGGTGAGCTGTCAGGATTCAGTGACGCAGGAGAGTGAATTCAAGAGCGAGACATTGGAGCTTTCCAAGGGACCCCTGCATGTTTCTTACTATCCTCTCAAAGGTTCGGGAGGAGTGATGGTCGGCGAGATGATTCTTGTTCATGACATGAGTTTCGTTCGCACGCGCAGTGCGAGCACGAAGCAGTACATCATGTACTTCTTTATTTTCATGGGAGCGATCATCGCGATGATCACTGTCATTGTTGCCCAATTGAGCTGGCGTGGCTGGCTTTCTGGTACGCGTGCTCTCCTCCGTGGAGAAGGGTTGCTCCGTCCTCTCGCGCCGGGCTCCGCTCCGGAATTGCGGCCGATCGCGCAGGATCTTCGAAAGCTCATTCGCGATCTCGAGACGGAACGGCGTTTCCGGGATGACAGTCAATCGGACTGGACACCACGAACACTCAAGGAGCTCCTCCATAAAGAACTTGCCGGAGACGAGGTGATCGTCGTCGCCAATCGCGAACCCTACCTCCATGTCCGCGAAGGGCATCGCATCAAGGTGCAGACTCCGGCAAGTGGGGTGGTGACTGCCCTGGAACCGATCATGCGCGCCTGCTCGGGCGTCTGGATTGCTCATGGGAGTGGCTCGGCGGATCGGGAAGTCGTCGATACGCATGACCATATTCAAATTCCTCCGGATCATCCGCGATACACCTTGCGGCGTCTCTGGCTCACCGAAACCGAAGAGAACGGGTACTACTATGGATTTTCCAATGAGGGTCTGTGGCCGCTATGCCATATCGCCCATGTGCGTCCCATCTTCCGCAGCAGCGATTGGGAGGCCTATCAGAAGGTGAATGAAAAATTTGCCCGCGCCGTTGTAGAAGAGGCGAAAACGAAAGATCCGGTTATTCTCATCCAGGACTATCATTTCGCTCTCCTGCCGCGCCTTCTGCGCCAGCGCCTGCCGAAGGCAACCATTATCATGTTCTGGCATATTCCATGGCCGAATCCCGAGGCGTTTGGCATTTGTCCCTGGACCAAGGAAATTCTGGCCGGCCTGCTTGGCAGCAGCATTCTTGGCTTCCATACACGGTTCCACTGCAACAACTTCCTCGATACGGTGGAGCGGTTTCTGGAATGTCGTATCGATCGGGAGCACTCCACTGTTTCTTTCCGCGGGGAGCGGACGACGGTGAACCGGTACCCCATTTCCATCGAGTTTCCCGGGCGGCTGCAGAGACAGGCGAAGTCCGTTGAGGACGCGCGCAAAGCGATTCGTACCCGCTATGATCTCCCGTCGGATCACCTGCTCGGTATTGGAGTGGACCGCTTCGATTACACCAAGGGTATCGCCGAGAAGTTTCTGGCAGTGGAGCGCCTCCTCGAGCTCCATCCGGAATGGGTGGGGCGTTTTACTTTCCTCCAGATCGCCGCTCCGTCGCGCATACGCATTGACCAGTACCAACATTTTCAACTTGAAGTCCGGGAATTACGCGATCGCATTAACCAGCAATTCCGCACCGGAACCTATGAGCCGATCATCCTGCAGATGAGCCACCATGAGCCGGCAGATGTTCTGGAACATTACCGCGCAGCGGATCTCTGTTTTGTGGGGAGCCTGCATGATGGCATGAACCTTGTTGCCAAGGAATTTGTTGCGGCGCGTGATGACGAGCAGGGAGTGCTCATCTTAAGTCAATTCACCGGAGCTTCACGTGATTTGCCAGAGGCGCTGATCGTCAATCCCTACTACACCGACGAATGCGCGGCGGCGCTCCATGATGCCCTGACGATGCCAGCGGCTGAGCAGAGGGATCGCATGCGGAACATGCGCGGCATTCTCCATGACTTCAATACGTACCGATGGGCGGGGCGGATGTTGATTGACGCCGCGCGCGTTCGGGCGCGTAACCGTTTCCTCGACCGTGTCGCGATGTATGATCTTCTCTCCTCCTCATGAGTCCCATGCGGGATATCCTGAGCCGTCAGGGGTGTGAGGCTCTTCAGTCTCTTCGGGATGGCCGTGTGCTTTTTGCCTTCGATTTCGACGGGACGATCGCTCCGTTGGCCAGCCATCCCGGACTCGCGCGCATTCCAAAGCCCATTCGCCTTCAGCTCCAAACTCTTGCCGCCCTCGCTCCGGTTGCCATTGTCTCGGGACGCAGCCTTGCCGATCTCCGTCGGTTTTTCCCCCGGTTCACCGGTTTTCTTGTTGGCAATCATGGAGCGGAGGGATTGTCCGGAAACCGCGCTGCCCTGCGCTCTGCCTGTCATGCGTGCAGTGTTTGGCGTCCCCACCTTTGTCGTCTCCTGCGCACGTGCAAGTCCGGAGATGACATCTGGCTCGAAGATAAAGTCTTCTCGTTTGCCGTGCATAGTCATTCACCTTCCGCTCTGCTCGCCTTCAAGCGGTATTTCACGCAGGATGTCCTTCGCTCTCTCCCGCCGATGCGTTTTCTCCCCGGCAAAGCATCCGTGAATCTGCTTCCTCTTTCGGTGCCGAATAAGGGGAAGGCGATGCGTTTTCTCCTCAGTCGTACGCGGGCGAAGCGCGGGATCTTCGTCGGCGATGATGAAACGGATGAGGATGTCTTCTCCGCAAACAATGAACACATCGTCACGGTGCGCGTGGGCCGTTCACGCCGGACGCGCGCTGCTTTTCTCCTCCGGAGCCAGAGGGAGATCGGTCGCCTGCTCACGGCGCTCATTGAACTTCGTCGTTCTTCACGGTGAAGGCGTCGCCTGTTGAGGGAGACGGATGCCCACGAGGAGGCGCGTATTTTTCGTAAATGCCAGATGCGATGTCTTGCGGATGAGCCAGCGCGAGACGGTGATGGCTGTGAACATGGACATGAGCACGCCCATGCCCAGAGTGATGGAGAAGCCACGGACAATCGATGTTCCGATCATGAAGAGAATGGCACACGTCAGGAGGGTAGACGCATTGCCGTCGCGGATACTCGGCCAGGCGCGCTTGAAGCCGACCTCCACTGCCGTGGTCACGAGCTTGCCTTTGCGTAGTTCCTCCTTAATACGTTCGAAGATGAGCACGTTCGCGTCCACCGCCATGCCGATCGACAGAATGATGCCGGCCATGCCTGCCAAGGTGAGTACGATGTACTGGCTCGAGAAGAAGAAGAGCGGGAGCTTTAAGATGACCACGAAGAGGAGGGCGTAGCCCAGCAGCGCCACGTCGGCGAGGATGCCCAAGAAGCGGTACAGGACGATCATGTAGACCATCAGGATGATCACGCCGATGAGCGCGGCCTTGAGGGATGCGGTCAGTGCTTCACCTCCGAGCGTGGCTTCGATTGTCTGCTGCCCGATCAGGTAAATCGGAGCCGGGATCGCGCCGGTGTTGAGGTCCTGGGAGAGCTTCTGCGCTTCTTCGAAATTGCCGCTGCCCGTGATGATGGCCGTGCCTCCGGCTATTTCGGTTTGCACGGTGGGCGCGGAAACCAGGTCGCCGCCCACGAAGATGGCGATGCGCTTGCCGACGTTCTTCTTGGTGAGCTCTTGAAAGAGCTTGGCACCTTCATCATCGAAGGCGATCTGCACGATGGGCAGATTCGTTGTGGGGTCCATCGTCACAGCTGCAGAGCGAAAGTGCTTGCCGGTGAGAGTGGTATCCTTCCAGCCGGTCGGCAGCAGTGAGAAGAAAATCGTGCGTAAGGCAATAGCATCTTCGATCTGCTGTATTGTGCCCGCTTGCAAATCCGCCATGGCGGCATCCGCCTGAATTTTTGCATCGGTCCCGCTGAAGTGCAGTTCATCAAACGAAGCGACGTCGAAGGAGCGCGAGACGGCACGATCCGCGCGGATGATGTGGTACCCGAACTGCGATTCGGCGGGCTCGCTGATTCCTCCCTGCGGGAGGGCGAACGCGGCCTGCTCGAAGGGGGCCACCATCGCTCCGCGGACGAACGTGCCCAGACTGCCTCCCGATTTGCCGCTGCCGTCATCCGAATACTTTTTGGCGAGGGCGGCGAAATCCGCCCCCTGATCGAGTTGTTTTTTGAGATCCTGCGCGAGCGCGAGCGCCTCTTCCTTGGAGCGCGTTACGCTTTCACTCACTGCCGTTGCGCCCTTGTAGGCGATGAGAATGTGGCTTGCGGCCATTTGCTCCTGCCCGGCTGCATAGTGTCTTAGAAAGAGCAGGGTGGCGGAATTGTCGCTCAAACTCACCGTTTTCAGATCGCCCGATTTCATCGACCGCAGCGTTTCCACGATGATCGGTTCCACTTTCGCGTCCAGCGGAACCTCCAGACGAGGGGCGTACGTGAGTTTACGGTCCTCGGCCAAGATGCCGAATGCGGTCGGAGCTTCCTGCACGATGCGGCCGGTCTGCGTGCGCGGCTCGACGGCTTCAGCCAGGAAAATGCCCGGGATCGTCTTTTCGGTGATCTGGCCATTTTCGTCCTGCTGCGGCACGGTGATGGAACCCTCGCGTTTCAGAACTTTTCCGACCGGAGCGGACCACATATCCTGGAGCCCTTTCGGAAGATCTTTCTTAAAGAACCACTGCGTGTCGGTGTAGGCCACGCCGAGTGTGGAGCCCAGATCCTGCCCCACGACCGGAAGTGTGGCACCGCTCACCGTGATGCGTCGCATGGCCGTGTCTGCACGGTCGCGGATGCTCTGCTCAAATTCGGCGGTCGGTTCGGTAAATTCCTCCTTGAATTCCAGTTGGATGGTCTTCCCCACCGTTGCAATGCACTCCTGCGTATCCACGACGCCCGGACACTCCACGAGCAAGTGTTTTTCGTCACCCATGTAGGAGGGTGTGATCGTAGCCTCGCTCACGCCGAGCGCGTTGATCCGCCGCTCGAGGACGGAGCGGATGGATTCCACGATTGTTGACTGCTGTTGCTTGGTGCTCTGCAGCTGATTCTCGAGGATGGCGATCTTTTCCGTTCCTGCCCCCTGATCCTTCAGCTGCGCAATTTCGGCTTCCAGACGCATGATTTGGTCATTGATCTCCTGTTCCGAGATACGGAAATCCAGTTGCGTGCCTCCCACGAGGTCCAAGCCGAAGTGAAAGGTGGGCGCGCGCAGAATCGTCGGGGCCCATGCTTTCCAACTGTCCGGAAGGGCGATGAATAAGAGCAGGAGTCCGATGATTCCTGTGGAAACGGGCCAGATGTAGCGGCGATTGGAATCCATTTGGGGATTGGGGATTGCCCGCCCGGATGACCATCCGGTCGGACGGGGAGTATTGGGGATTAGGGAAGGGAGAAGGTCACGTGTGTTCCCACATTCACGTCGTCGGCGAAGATACCAGCCATGTCGGGCACCGGAATACCTGCAATGACAATTTCTTCTTTCGGCTCGGCGGCATCGATCGGCATTTTGGCCATCAACCTGTCGTGCACGAAGAGCCCCATGGTTCCTCCGGGATGATCATGGAAGACTGCGGCGAACTTTGCGCGACCTTCGTCGGAAAATACGAGTCGTACGATGCCCTTGCCTTCCGAATCGGCGGCACCCTCTGTCCAGAAAATATCTTTCTGCGTGATGCCCGTATCCTTGAACCAGCCCTGTTCCTCGATGAACAAGTCGCCTGTTCCTGTGCTCGCGATCATCACCCTGAGCGAGTAGGGCGTGAGGAGTTCTGAAGTGAGAGTCGTGCGCGCCTCCGCATTGTTCACATCGAAGGAGAGCAGTACCGAGCCGCTCTGGGCGTTTTCCACGACCATCGGAGAAGGAGTCGCATCCTCGAAGCGGCTCAAGCGCCGTTCGATCACTTTTTTGCTTTCCTCTAGCAGGACTGTCCGTTGCATAGAATCCTCCACATCAAAGGTCAGAGAGAATCGCATGGTCTTGGAACCGCACCCGGCGAGGGTGAGTGAGAGTAAAACAAGCGGAAAGAGGCGTCGCATAGTAGAGGGAGTGTAGGGAAGGGGGAGGGAGGTCGCAAACGTGTTCTCGGTTTCTTTTGGTGATGGTTGTGTTCTGGAAATGAGGTTGATGAGGTTTGGAATGAAGTTAGAGAAGCCTGATAGGAATAACCTTTCGGGCCTTTCTCACTTCTCAAACCTTTCAAACCCCCGTCGTAATACCGTGCCTTCCCGCAGCATCTGTTTCGAGAGGTCAATGCCCTTCAATGCGCAGTGATCGTCGAGGATGCAATCCGTGAGGACACAGTCCTCTACAGTGCAGTGTTCGAAGAGAATGACGTTGCGGAGGGTGGAATGGCGGACGATCGAGTGGTTGCCCAATACCACTGACCCTTCCGTTTCCGTCTCCGGGCACGTTGCACCCTGTCCCAGGAGCACGCGATTGCCCACGAGCACGCGCGTCGCCTCCAGGTAGGCCTCGAATGAACCGATGTCGAACCAGGGTTCCTTGAAAGCTCTGAATTCCACGAGGACCCCGCGACGCAGGAACTCCTCAAAAATCCCCCCCACGTTATCCGGCTTTGCCTTTGCGTACTCCACGACGACCGGCAAATGCGCGGCAGGCAGGATCGAAAGCCCCGTGCTCACGAGTGAGCTCTTCGGTTGAGCGGGTTTCTCTTCAAATGCCGCGACGTGCTTTCCGTCGGGCGAGGGAATGATGGTGCCGAAACCCTGTGCACGGCTCAAATCCCCAAGATCATGAGCGGCAATGAACGGGATTCCGGGAGTGTACTGTTTCAGGAAATCCGCAATCGAAAAGCCGAAGTAGTTGTCACCCGTCAGCAGGAGTACATCATCGGTGATGTTCCGCTGCGTGATCCACTGAGCGACGGCGCCAAGCGCGCCGAGTTTCTCGGTATCTTTGCGTGATTGCTCCACGAGAATCTCAACGCCTGTGTGCTTCCCCTCCAGTTTCCAGTGCTCGAAGCTCGGGGCGAATGCGGCGTTGATGCTGACCGTGATCCTTCGGTTTCGCTCAGGACCTTCGGCGGGCAGATCCGCAGGCAACTGTCCCAGCAGGTGATCGATGAGTGGTTTGCCCGCGAGCGGCAGGAGCGGCTTGGCGCGCTTCTCCGTTAATGGCCAGAGTCTGGTGGCAAAGCCGCCGGCTAAGATGAAGGCATGCACGGAGACAGCATACTGGAGTGGTTGAAAGTTAGGGAACTAGGGAAATCGGGAAATAGGGAACTAGAATCACGACATTTATCTGCCAAATTCCCGAGTTCCCCAGTTCCCGAGTTCCCTTTTCACCGGAAGAACCACTTTCCCCATCCATTGCCATCCGGCCCGACTGCCGTCACCGGATGTCCTTCCAGCGCATCTACATATTCGTCGCGCGAAACAATGCCGAGTACGGACGGCAGCAGCATGTACGTGATGCCTCGGCGCCGGCAGGCGCTCAGCAGGTTTAAACTCTGCTCCAGGTTGCTGCACTGGATCACGTGCGTGATGCGTTTCTGCACCAGCGTCTCCTCCAGCCGGTCGAGCTTGCCCAGAACCGGCACTCCGTGGACTTCGGCCTCTTTCGCACCTTGTCCATCAAGGATGGCGACCGGCGTGAGGGGATTCAAGTGTCCGTTCAGTTGCGCGATGAGCTCCTTGGATTCCCGCGTGAGCCCCACGATGAGCGTGGGGAAGCTGGGCGGGGATCGCCGCAGGATCATCCGCCGGATGACGTCAAAAATCAGGTGCCAGAGCCAGATGCCGCCTGCCGTGAGGGCGAAGGCTTCCAGCAGCAGCAGTCTGCTTACGCCCTGGAATGATGTCTTGAAGCGGAAGTAGAATGCGAGCGTGAAGAGTGCCGTACCTACGAGTGCGGCGTACGCAATGTATGCGGCGTTGCGTACGGTGCGCTGATTGCGCGTGAGGGCGAAGGTGCGTGTAGTCGAGAGCACGAGCAGCCAGACCGGAGCAACCACGAGGGTCGTTGTCAGGAAGGGGAGAAACGGAAAATTCGTCGAGAAGACAAAGCCCACGCGCAGGAAGTACGCGAGAGCGTAGAGCCCGACGAAAAATGCCAGATCGGTTGCGAGCCAGAGAAGGAGAAGGAGGCGGGGACGCATGGTAGTAGCTTATAGCTTTTAGCTATTAGCTGTTAGCTTTTCCAGAAGTTGCTACTGCCTCGCGACGATTGCCGGTTTTTTCCAGGAATAGGCCAGCTTCGTCGCGTCCCAGGGGACCGTGCCATCCCAGGCGGCGGCCAATGTTCCCGAAGCAACGGGGGAGACCGGAAGGAACGTCTGCAGCCATTTCAGCTTCGTCGCGAGCGAGGCATTCGTCATCGCGCGCTGCGTGAATTCCCCGTTGTGCAGAACGTAGTAGATGGCGCTCTCCGCGAGGTCCTCGAACGGGTCCGATGCAGCGTATCCGCTCACAAAATCCTCCGGCTTTGTTCCCGCGCGCTGGTGTGTGCTGTCCGTCCACGAGATTCGATAGAAGGAGAGGCTGGCGTCATCCCGGAAAATCGGTTCGTTGCCGTCTTTGAACATACTCGTACCGGAGAGAGGGGAGCCTGCGAGGCAGCCCAAGTCGAACACGTGTCCCAGTGCCTCGTGGATGAGCACTGCGCGGAATTCCTCGTCGGGCAGCGTGCCATCCAGAATGATCGTAGATTTGCCGGCAAGCCCGCGGCGATCCGGCTTGTCGTAGCGGACGTAGAAATTCTTGAGCTGACTTGTGCAGCTTACCGGCAGCAATCGCAAAACCTCATCGGCGATGATCTTGTGCCGCTCCTGGATGTCGGGCTGATCCACGACAGCCAGATAACTTCGTTTCGGTTGTGCCGTTTCCGTCTTCTTGGGCGTCTGCACCGCGACCGGCACGGGCATCCAGGTGCGCTGCTTCGACAAGATGCGCGTGCCGCCCCGTGCTTCGTGGGATTCAGATGGTCCGCCCGACTTAGGTTCAGTCGTTCGGGCAGTCAGGGGGAGGAGAGCGACCGTCGGAAGAGCTTGCGAAGACGTCTGCGCTCTTGCAGAAAGGGTTTCTTGTGCTATGCTGGCGGTCGCTCCGGTTGATCCGGATATGCTGACCGCAAGGGCGACGCCAATGATGAGGAAGGCTCTTCCTTGCACGTGAAGGCAAAAAGGTGTTATTTATACTACTTTTTTGGAGTGATGTCAATATCCCACGAATCAGAGGACATTGGGTTAAAGCCCAAGGGTGGCTCATCTGATGATGATGATGCTTCTCAAGGAGGGTCCGCGGTACCGCTGGCGAACATGCGGGCCGGACAGCGGCACACCGTCACGATCGAAAAACTCACGCACGGCGGTGCGGGGCTTGCGCATATCGAAACGCTTCCAATATTCGTGAGCGGGGCTCTGCCCGGGCAGAAGGCGGAGATTATGATTATCAAAAACCGCGGCAATTTCGCCGAAGCGAAAGTAGAAAAGGTCATCAAGCGTTCCAAAGACGAGGTGCAGCCCAAGTGTTCTCACTGCCATGCGTGCGGCGGCTGCGTGTGGCAGCAGCTCTCGTACATCAAGCAGATCGAGTACAAGGAAGAGATCGTGCGCGAGACCCTGTCGCATCTCACGCCTGCGGATGCCGCCGTGCGGGCATCCCTCGCCGGACGAGTGCTTAAAATCATCCCGAGTCCGCAGGTGTTCCATTACCGCAACAAACTGGAGATGTCGTTCGGTTTCGAATCCATGCGGACAGAAGAGAAGAATGGGCGCAAGCAGTTCATTGACGAGAATCCTTCCATCGGATTCCACTTGCCCAACCAGTGGTCCACGATCCTGCCTGTTTCGGAGTGTCATCTGTACGACGAGCAGCTGCCGAGCCTGCTTGCCGACGTGCAGCGGTTCATGCGCGAGACGAAGCTGCCGGTCTTCAACCCCAAGACGCATCGCGGGATGCTCCGGATTCTCCTGCTCCGTCGCGGCATCAACACGGGCGAACAGATGATCGCGTTCCTCGTGAATGCACGGAAGAAGGAGCTGGAACCGCTCTTTCAGTATTTCATGCGGTTCGGTGGTCGATCGGGCCTGGCCTCCCTGCTCGTGGTGGAGCATCTGGGTCTCAATGACAAACCCGAGAGTCCCAAAGTGCACGTGCTCACGGGCAAGCCCACCATCGAAGAGAAGCTCTTTGACCTCTCGTTCGAGATTTCGCCCTTTTCTTTCTTCCAGACCAACACGCTCGGTGCCGAAAAGCTCTACCAGGCTGTCCAAGTAGCGGCGGACTTGAGTCCCCGCGACACGGTGCTGGATGCGTACTGCGGCATGGGCACGATCGGCCAGTACCTCTCGCGGTTCTGCGAGAAAGTCGTCGGCATCGAGAGTCATCCGTCAGCCATCGAGGATGCGCTCAAGAGCGCCGGCAAGAACCGCATCGGCAACATCAGCTTCTACCGCGGACGCACCGAGCAGGTGCT
>Ga0265297_10008419_pt1 | contig 13761 bp, 11 predicted proteins | sample Munlanlwell13791_FD_192502 | JGI IMG/M metagenome (GOLD analysis project Ga0265297, IMG submission 192502) | Leachate microbial communities from a municipal landfill in Southern Ontario, Canada - Leachate well 137-91 | ecosystem: Engineered > Solid waste > Landfill > Unclassified | place... | reverse complement strand
ACCGTTGTCAGCTGGATTGTGATTACTGTTTTTTCAGAACAAAGACGCGGACGAAAACTCTGACCGAAGGGCAGATCCGTCAATTGTTCGGCCTGCTTAAAGACGTGCGCAAGATCGAATTTGTGATTTCGGGCGGCGAACCACTCCTGCAGTGGGATTTAGTTGCGTCGCTCATCCGTGGCATCGGGCGCCGTCATCCCAGGAGTTCCATCCTGCTTCAATCGAACATGATCCTGATGACGCCGGAAAAAATACGTTTTTTAAGAAAACACCGCGTGCTCCTGGAGCCCGGCATTGACGGACTGGCCGAGACAACGGCCAAACACAGACAAGGGACGTCCCTGCATAGATACCGCAAGATATGTGAGAACGTCAAAATGGCTGTTGGGGCCGGGATGGAGGTGTTTCCGACGATGACCGTCCATCCACATGACACTTCCGCAATGACAGCCAATTTCAAATTCCTGGCGTCCATGAACGTTTCCCGGATCGACGTGCATCCAGCGTTCCTTGCACCGTGGACGGCGGACAGCGCCAGGGATTTTATCGAGCGTTACCGGCGCTTGGCGGCGTTTTCCCGTTCAACTTCCCTAAAGACAAAACTATGTCCATGTTACAGCCGCCCCATGGCCTTCGGCCACGATCTCGTCGTCCTGCCGAGCGGCGATATTTTGCCCAACTGGACCTTTCTGACATTCCCCCCAAAAATCAGGGACAAGTTTTTCATCATGAAACTTGACGACGACCATGTATTATTCCATGCGTCGCGCTACCGCGACCTTCTCGGCCGCTACATGGACCTGTTTAAGAAAAGGGGAGTCTCTTACAGGGAATTCAGTAATTTTAACGCAGCATTAGCCATGCGGCAGTGGGGCCGCCGCCGCGCGACCGGAGGATTTCGTCACTATCGCGACATCTGCCGGGCCGTCAAAACCATAGACAGATCACTGTTATAGATGCATATGGGCCGAAAACTCAAAATCCTCATATATTACACGCACAAAGAAAGCCTTGGGCATACCTCGAGGATAACAACCCTTGCCAACGCCTTCGCCCGTGCGGCCGGCCGGCGCTTCCAGGTCTATCTGCTTCAGGCGGGGATCCCGCAACCCCATATCGCCTATGACCGCGAGATCGAAAAGATCGATGTGCCCTATCCCTTTTACAGCAAGGCGCAGTTCAAAAACCTGCCCGTAGATATCCGCAATATGGACATCCGCGCAGAATTCATCTTTGAGAAGACAAAGGCCATCATGCCGGATATTCTGATGACGGAGTATTTCCCCTTCGGCAGGAGCGAGTGTTTCCTGGAGCTCTCCAGGGCGCTCCTTATGCTGAAAAATCTGAAGAAGAAGATTTTTGCGACGATCGGCTATCCCTATATCACCCTGGACGTCATCAAGAACACGAGCCGTTTTTTTCAATACACGCGCTTCTATGACAAGATATTCATCCACACGCCGGAAGATTTTGAATACCCGTTCTTCATCAATCTCGTGCCCGATGAGGAACGCCGAAAGCTCTATGAATCGATCTTCACGACATTGCGCGAGAAGATCATTCATACGGGTTATATCTTCCCGGGGTATGAAGAGGGGCTGACGCATGCCAGAACGGAGAATCTGACCGCATCATGGAAAAGGTCGGGCCGCACGCGACTCTTAGTCAGCCGGGGAGGGGGCACGACATGCCCGAAGATCATCGCTTCTTCCATCCTGGCGCAGAAATATCTCAACAGGGAATGCGCCATGCTATTATCCTGCGGGCCTGCGACGGGGAAAAAAGAGATGGAGTTCTTCAGGGAGCTGATCCGCAAGCACCGGATAAAGAATACGACGGTTGTTCCCTATCTGCCTCATTTCGGAAAATGTCTCCAGGCCAGTGATATCTCCATCAGCATGGCGGGATACAATACGTCTGTCCAGTTGCTGCGCCTCGGAAAAAAATGCATCGTGATCCCCCATACGATCCTGGCTAAATCCGGTTGGATCAACGACCAGACGCCCCGTTCACGCCTTCTGGGAAAATATTTGGATGCGCGCCTTTTCGACTATGACGAGCTCAAGAGCGAACCTCTGGCATGCGCCATCAGGCAGCTTGCGCAGGCTCGGGCGCCAAAACCCCTGCCCCTGGACTCCTTTCAGGGTGCGGCCAACACCGTCAAAACCGTCCTCAAACTCCTCTAGACTTCTTTCAGGTTGATTGTCTTTAGAAAACCGTGGTAGGCGTAACAACGGGGACAACGCCCCTGGAGCCCCATCCGTATCCTTTCTTGGTGCTCAGGGCCGTAGATATCTTTCAAAAAATGAGTCCCGATCGACGAGACAGGGGGCATATACAAACAAGGATAAATAGCGCCAGCGCATGTAATAAACAAAAAATTCCCCGGAGTCCGGCAGGTAGTGATGGCTGACATCCCCAGTCTGACAATCCTCTCCAAAGAAGAAAGGATCCTCACGTCCACCGCTGGCGTGCCGGACGACTTGGCATCCAAAGCGATCGCGCGCAACTGGCGGATGATCTCCGGTTTGACGCAAGGATCATCCCAGTCCAAGCCGGCCGCGCGGCTAGATACCCGATGATAGTAGGCCTTGGCGCCGAACTCCGCCAGTTTCGGCATAAAACGGAATCCGCGGGATTTCGCAAGAAGATACAGAGCAAAGAGATCCCCATAATTTCGCCTGTTGATCGTAAACTTAATGGCTGGCTTGAGGAGCCCCCCGCACCGCTGCACCACATAATCGACCGTTTTCATGCTCGCATCAAAAGCGCCTGGCCGGCCGCGCAGGTCATCATGATGCGCCTTCCGGCCGTCGAGGCTGATTCCCAGGCTGACACCCTTGAGCATATCCCCATGCTTCTCAAGAAAAGAAACGATACGGGAATGATCGAAACCATTAGAATAGATACCGATCGCGCGGACAAGCTTTTTGAGTTTCAGGATGTGAAAAAATTTAAAAATGCCGTCGACTTGAGGATGAAGGAAGGGTTCTCCGCCGGTCAAGGCCACGGAATTAATTTTGATTTTTTTAAGGAGAACCGATACAATGTATTCGATTGCAGAAAGAGACAAAGACCTGGCTTTGCGTTCTTTCCAGATGCCGCAACAGCGGCAACGCAGGTTGCACGCATTGGTGATCTCCAACGTCAGGTCTGTCAACTGCGGGATTTCTGCCATGAGAAACTTCATTTAAGCATCGTCTTTGTCTTGCGTCAATAGCTATGAACGAATCCCTGGATTTTGTCTTTCATGACCGTCTTGACCCTTTCCGGCTCGAGGCCGCAAAGGGAAAACGTCCGGCCGTCGGCCCGCGCTCCGTCAATATCCACCTGACAAACCTTTGCAACCTCCGCTGTATCTTCTGCTGGGAGAAATCGCCGCTGGTCATCCCGAAAGACCGCCGTATCCGGCACCTGGACTTCCAACTCCTCAAGAAAACAATCCAGGACTGCGCCAGGATCGGCACGACCGGCATATGCCTGGAAGGGGGAGAAACGATGCTCTACCCCCGCATCAAAGAACTGATCCTTTTCATCAAACACCTGGGCTTACGCCTTGAGATTTATTCCAATTGCGCTGTTGAAACCGTCTTGATGCGCTACCTGGCGCTCGCCGACAAAGTAAACGTCAACCTTTCGGCCGCCACCCCCCGGAACTATTCCAGGATACATGGTCCGCGCGCAGCCGGCGCATTCCAAAAAACATTGGACAACATCTACGCCCTGACGCAAAAAAAGAAAAGACACCCGCTCGTGCAAATGGTATTTATCGTCAACGAGATGAATTACGGAGACATCCGACAAGCGCTCCTGTTGGCGAGAAACGCGCACGTGTCCCAGATTAAATTCAAGCTTATCGAAGCCACCACCCAGACGCGCTCCCTCTTGTTCTCCGACCGCGGCCTCCAAGAATTGAAGGCCTCCTTGAAGGACTTTCGCCCGGCAAAGGACGGCGTCAAAACAAACTTAGAAGAAATCCGCTGCACGGTCCTGCACCCCTATTTCATGAAAAACAGGAAAGCATTAAAGAAAAACGCCTGGCACAACGACCGCCTTTTCTATTTCAGGGCGTTCCATGAAAAACGTCTGCCTTGTTATGTGGGGTGGTTTTACGGTTTTATCGACCTGAATGGCCGCGTAATTGCGCCTTGCGACAATGTCGGCGTGGCCGTCATGGGCAACATCCACGAAACGCCATTCTCAAAAATCTGGTTCTCCCGAAGGTTCGAACGCCTCAGGACAGCCGCAAGACAGGGGACAGACCCAAAAAACAAACTATGGCAGGAATGCAGGTATTGCGGATTTGCAGCCTTCAACAGAAGCGTCTGCCGCGCCCTCAAAGAAATGTAATCCCTTTCAAGAAGACAGGACAGCCAGAGGGTCCTTCATCAGATATTCCATTTTTTTCTGGTGCCGGAGTAACTCGCGCCTGAAGACAACAGTTTCTTTACCGCGATAAGCCTTCTCAAGGCGATGCGCATCCTTCAGAAACTCTCCGAAAGCCTCCAACCTGACAAGAACGGCGATGGCCTTCTTCCAGGGCGCATTTTCTTCACCCGACGGTAAAATTCTCCCCAGGGCGGACGAGGGCATTTCTTGCACAAAACACGAAGTAAGCAGGTTGGCCATTTCCGTCTGGAAGCACGCATACCGCACATGGGTCAGATCAATGAAAAACACTTCCCGGTCATTGCACAATATGTTGGAAACCGACAAATCCGCATGCAATGGCACCAGAGAAAAATCCGCCGGGGCGTCGCGAAAAACCTTGAAACAATCATCCAAAAGTCCCTTGGCGCACGTGTTCCCCTTGTAGGCTTTCGAAGCATCTTTAAGCTGTCTGACCTTTTCGACAAAAGATTGGCGGCGCAAGGCCAACCCCTCCTGCGCCAAAAGCCTCAAGCTCCTACTGAATGACTGGATGGCTTCGGTTATCCGCAAGCCACGTATCCGGGAAACAGGAAGCCCATAAAGCGGCACTGCATCGAGCCATTCATGGCAGGTGACAAGATAATGCTTGAAAGGGAGACAGGGGGGAGAAAACATGCGAGGGACGCGGACGCCTTTTTGCCGCAAAAGACGATGCAGAAGATGTTCGTGCTGATGAAGATTCGCCGAACTATGAGGATGGAATTTTAACGCATAACGGCCTCTGGATGTCTCCGCATACACCAGAAAATTGGAATGAGAAATCCTGACGTTCTTCTCCGGCTCAAACGAACGCAGTATCCCAAGCCCAAAAGCCTTACAGATACTTTTCATCTCGGACCCCGGGCAATGGAAACGCCTCAGATCAAAACGCTTGGCATCCACATTTATTAAAACCGGACGTCCGGCCGGTATCCCTGTTCTTTTCATATACCATACCCTCTTTTGTCGTGTATTATATCATTTTCAGGGACCGTGCAAAACTGAAGATTGTAAACTAAAGTGCGACAAAGGGAGTTAAAAAAAGCTCCACAGATCAAAGAAAAACTGTTACTTTGTAAGTTCTCATACAAACAAAGAACAGGAGATCTATGGAGCGAAACTATTGTAGCACAAAGAAGAGGTATGCGCATTTAAAGGAATCAGAGCGTTACAAGATTGAAGTGTTGCTGGCAGACCGCAAAAAAGTAGCAGAGATCGCAAAATTGCTTCGCCGGAACAAAGCGACGATATACCGGGAGATCGGGCGAGGCGCGGTAGCGCGGCTACAGTATGATTTGTCAGAGAAAACAACATATCGGGCTCATGTAGGGCAGGCAGAGTATGAAAAGCGAGGGCGTAACAAAGAACGTTCATTAAAGATCGGCAGAGATAAAGACCTGGAAGAATACATTCGGGTGAAACTGATAGATGAACGATTCTCTCCGGACGCGATTATCGGTGGGATTAAGGTTAGCGGCCGCAAGTTTACCGGAATGATCTGCACAAAGACGCTGTATAACTATATAGATAAAGGGATTTTTTCGGGCATAAGCAATAAGCATTTATGGCAGAAGCGCAACAAGAAGCGAAGGAAGTATCGGCCCGTCGGTAGAATAAGCCGGACGAACCGGATGTGTCGAAGCATTGAGAAGCGGCCCTTGGCGGTTGAAAAGCGCCGTGATTATGGGCATTGGGAAGGCGATACGCTTAAAGGGCCTCAGGGAGCAAAAACCAGCCTTATTACACTGACCGAGCGAAAGAGCCGCGAAGAAATTATTATTAAAGTGGCGCAGGCTTCACAGGAGGCGGTAAAAGCAGCTTTTGATGAGTTGGAGCTCAAATACGGCCGCGGATTCAAAAGCAAGTTTAAGTCCATAACTTTTGACAACGGTGTTGAATTCTTAGACTGGCGGTCGTTGGAAATCAGCATCTTGGATAAAGGGCGCAGAACAACAATCTACTTTGCTCATTCGTTTAGTTCTTGGGAGCGCGGCACGAATGAGAATCACAACCGGATGATCCGTAGATTTATCCCCAAAGGCACGGATATCGCCGACTTTAAGGAGTCACAGATTAAAGACATAGAAGGTTGGATGAACGTTTATCCAAGGAAAATTCTGGCGTATAAGACACCTCAGCAGGTGGCTGCTGAGTACCTGCAAAGTAGCAGCTTTGATCGGGAATTAAAATTTTGTCGCAATTAGAGTTGCAATTCGCCGGGACCGTGCAAAACACTAAATATCAGTTGCCCGACGCCTGAAATTTACATATAATGACTACTGCTCCTTCGGCCTCCGACCGGCGTAGACCACCGCATCGCTCACATGATCTGTTGCAAAACAGGTAATTGCCATAACCCCATCTCATCATGTTGTACGCGCGGCCAACGCCGCAAACTCGACCAAGCCACGGAAGACATAGAACAATGGCAAAGTAACCTAAATCAAAATGGTCATGATCACACGTGACGATCACCTCAGACTATTCTCGATCAATAAAAGCAAGGTGTTGGCCGGTCCTCACGCAGTCCTCCTGCACCTCACGGACGCCTGCAACCTCAGGTGTCTCCATTGCTGGTATCATTCCTCTCTCGATACGCAAGCGCCAAGGACATCGAAAGAACTGGGATTCGATGCGATCCGACGAACCCTTGACGATTGTCATGAATTACGCATCGAAGAAATCCGCCTTTCCGGAAAAGGGGAACCGACCCTCCACAGCCGGTTCCCTGAAATCGTCTCTTATGCCGTCCAAAAAAAATTCAAACTGCATCTGTTCACCAACGCCACGTTCCCGCCCGACTGGATCAAATTTATCAGGCATTTCGAGGTCTTGAACATCGATCTCTCCGCGGCAACGGAACAACAATATCTGACCTTGCAATCCATGGGGCCCGGCGACCATTTCAAAACCGTCTGCAAAAATCTGCGCCTGCTGGCAAATCTCAAACAACAAAAGAAAAAGATGCCCCGCGTCAAGCTTATCTATATCCTGAACGCGCTCAACTACCGGGAAATCCCCCGCGTTTTCGAGCTTGCCCGAAAAATGATGATCGAAGAACTCTTTATCAAAAATATCGACACGAGACGCTACAACACCTCCTTGCGCCTGACGCCGGAGATCACCTCAAAAACTGAATCCATCATCAAAAAGATGTCTGGCAAAAAGGCATTCCTCGAGATCGACAGTAATCTCAAACATAATTTCAAGGCCCGCGGAACCTACCTTGACGAACTCTTCATGAGACCGACACAACCGACGGCCTGCTATATGACATGGTATTATGTCTTCATCACGTCGTTAGGCGATATCACGCCGTGCTGCCAGATGCAGCATACATGCGTCATGGGCAATATTTGCGATAATTCCCTAAAAGACGTCTGGCGTTCCAAAAGATTCCAGCGCTTGCGCCTGTGGGGCAGCCGTTCCCTTTTCGACCATACGATTCGCGAGTGCCGCACCTGCTGTCACTATCGTGAAAACGACGCTATCGCACGCCAGCTCAAATCGGTAAGAAACAACACCACCGGAAAAACAATGCCATGAATCACGACACATTGCGATTGCTAGGAATTGCCAAAAACAAGCTCATGTCGGGGCCCAAAAATCTCTACTGCCAGATCGATACGGTCTGCAACCTCCATTGCATCTTTTGCCATTATCATGGCCCTTTTCCCACAGACTGGAAGATAAAAAACCGGATACAACTCCCGTTGCCGGTGCTCATCAAGGTATTCGATGACTGCCGGAGACTGCACGTGGAACATGTCTGCATCTCGGCCAAAGGGGAGACAACTCTCCATCCGGATTTCGAAGCCATCATCGATGAAGCGACGCAAAGAAATTTTTTTGTCTCCGTGCTGACAAACGGGACTTTTCCGGAAAGAATAATTAAAACCCTCACCAAGGCACATCTGGTCAAATGTAACCTGTCGGCGACTTGCGCCGAAGAATTCCGCCTCTATCATCATGCCGGGCCATTGCCGAACTTCGATATGGTGACAAAAAATATCGCGCGCCTGGGCCGCCTAAAAACCGGCCAGCCCAAAGTCTCTGTTACTTATGTCATGCACCGGTTCAATTACGAAAGCCTGCCGGCAATCTTCGAGCTTGCCCAACGGCTCGACATCGACGAACTTAACATCAAAGAGGTGCATGGCAATCAATTCCATCGCCTCTCTCTGACACCCCCCATGAGGGCGAAAACCGAAAAAATCCTCACATCCCTCTTAAAGAAAAACCGCCTGCACCGCATAAAAAACAACCTTCTAGATCATTATTTGAGAACAGGGGAATTCTTTACGCCGTCAGGCGTACGATGGAAACCAGCCCCCTGTTTTATGGGATGGTTCCAAACTTTCCTTATGGAACAGGGAGATCTGATGGCCTGCTGTTCTCGGGACAATATTGTACGAATCGGGAACATTTACCAAAAAGACATAGTATCGCTGTGGCGGTCGAAACGCTACCAACGGATACGCCAAATGGCCGCGCGCGGCATCCTCCAGAAGAAAGCCGTCTATCTATGTCCGGACTGCGCTTCGCATGCCGAAAACAATCTTTTGATATCCTTTGTCGAAACGCTCAACAATAACACATCCAGTCTCGCAAAGAAAATTCTTGATTTTAAATTTGTGCCTGAGAATGCCGCTGCCGCATAAACAGCGGCAGCACTGAATGCCATGAAACATCCAAAGACACACAGGATAAACAGAAGAGACAAAAGACTGCTCATTTCCTTGACAAATGCGTGCCCCTACCGCTGTGTGTTTTGCGTTTATCTTCACGACCGGCAACCGGCCGATCTGCCGGGAGCGACTTGGCTCGATATCCTGAAAAAAGCCAAAAGACACGGCTTCGGGTTTGTAGATACCCACGGGCATGCCCGTGGGTATCTACTCCCGCCAGGCACGTAACGGCCATTGCCTCCCGCCTACGCCTAGACATTGCCGGCATCGCTTCGGATATCCAGCGCTTCAGAAAAATCAGGATGTCGGCCGTCGACCTTTATGAAACAGGGGAGAGAGGTTTAAAAATCTATTACGGACCTTTCCCCACGGATTCGCTGTCAACAGTGTGCGCTTCTCTTCTAAAAAAAGGGGCCTTGAAAACCTATGAACGTTGGCGGAAAATAGGCTGGTTGCCACAAAAAGTCATGCTGGCCATCAGATATCAGCAGAAAGGGAGCCGGTCCGTGCGCACGGATTTTCCTTTCGATAGCAGCGATGTCGCAACCCTGATAAGGCATTTCGACAAAACGCAGGCCACCCAAAGGTTGTATTAGCCCCTGCTTTTTGCCGCCAACGCCATACGCATCACATATATCTGTATCGACATGGACAAAAGACCGCGCACCCAATTCTATTTCGAGGTATTGTAGGAGAGTCTTCATGAAGCTCAAATTCACCATCCCGTACAACGGAGACCTAACCCTCATGGTGTGGGCCTTTAAAACAGGCCAAGTGGCAGAAGTCTATTTTGCCGGCGCCGGGCGCAATGACCATTCTAGCCCCTACCAGAACAAATTTCGGAAAGAGGAGATCCTCGAATTGATGGCACTGTGCCGCAAGCACAACGTCAAAACCAACCTTTTGATGAACAAGGGGATCGCGTTCACCGATGACCTCAAAAACGTCTTCCATTACATCGGCTCCCTCAACAAGACACAAGGGCTGACGTCCATCACGGTCGGGGACCCGGCCATTGTCCCCTTTCTCAAGAAGGCCTTCCCGCGAATCCGTCTCCAGGCGTCCGTATTCATGAACATCGACAACCTCCAGAAGATCAAGGAAGCCCTCAAAATGGGAGTGACGGTTTTCTGCCTGGACGTCTCCACCAACCGCAAAGGAGAAGAACTGGAAAAAATCAGGGATTATAAAAACAAACTCAAGAATTTCTCCATAAAACTTCTGGCCAACCACGGCTGCTATATGAATTGCTTCTACTCCATGCGTCATTCCAGCTGGCCGGTGCTGAAAGAAATGCTTGAACAGCGACCAACCGCGCAACGCCCGCCTCAAAAGAGGTATATCCTCGGAAATCTTATCGATGTCAAGAACTGCGTCTATAAAAAAGAAGACATCACGGACGAGATCAAGCGGCCGTTCATCCGGCCGGAAGACCTGACTTATTATGAAAAGAGGGGGTTGGCCGACGTGATCAAAATTGCCTATCGCATGGATCGCACCCCTGTCCTGCGCAAAAAGCTGAAAGCCTATTTCGAGCGTTCTTTTGACGGAGACCTTTTTGAATTGACGCCTCCCAACAAAGGCGCTATCCCCTTCATCTGCGACAACAAAAGCATCCCGGACACATTTGCGCAAAAACTGCTGAGTTGCGACATGAAATGTGAAGGGTGCGATTATTGCCTGCTTGTCACCGTGAAAGCCCTCAGAAAGAAAAACTATGCCTGACACATTATATAACGATGCCTTGAGATTGATGGGGGCCCTCAAGCACAGGATCTTCAGCGGCCCCAAGGTCCTGTTTTGCCGCCTCAACAACACCTGTAACCTCAATTGCCTTTTCTGCGTGCATCACGGAACAACCGCCAGGGTTCCGACGAAAGAAACGCGCCTGAAAATGGAAACCCTGGACAGGGTCTTTGATGATTGCCGAAAACTCAACGTCGGCCATATCTGCTTCTCAGCCAAAGGCGAACCAACGCTGCATCCCGATTTTGAAAGCATCGTTCACAATGCCACCGCAAAAGGACTGGCAGTCACGCTGGTGACAAACGGATTGTTTCCGTCTAAACTGTTAAAGACCGTCTGTCGCATTCATGCCGTAAAATTCAGCCTCTCTGCAACCAACGCAAAAGATTTCTTCCGAATCCACCAACCGCAAGATCCAAGCGATTTTGATACGGTTATAAATAATATACGGCTTCTGGGCCGCGCCAAATCGCGCAAATCCAGGACTTCGCTCAACTTCGTCCTGCACGCCTTGAACTACCACAGCCTGCCGGCCGTCATCGATCTTGCCCGACGCGTCAACATCGACGAGCTCCGTATCAAGTGCGAGCATGTCGAACACAGGGCAAGCCCTTTAGCCCTGACTCAGCCCCTCACGAAAAAAGCGGAAAAATTACTCTTGGCCGCCTACCGAAAGGGTCACTTGCGCCGTGTCAAAAACAATCTCCTGGCCCATTATGCCGAAACGGGAAAATTCCTGCCGGCCGTTGCCGACTGCCGGAAACTAATACAAACGAAGTTAGTCTTTTTACATTCTTTCGCTTCAAAATTGGCTCTATATGTAAAATTATTAACTTCGTTTGTATTAAGACCGTGCCACATGGGATGGTTTGTGACGTTCTTGACGGAAGGGGGCGACGTGACCGCCTGCTGTTCGACACAGAAAAGCGTCAAGATAGGCAATATCCACGACAAAGGCCTGGCGAAACTGTGGATGTCGACACGCTATCGCCGCGTACGGCTCAAAGCGGTGTCCGGATTTTTCCAGAAAAAAATGTATGATCAATTATGCCGCGGACGTTTCCTTTTGCGGGAAAACGCCACCCTGCAATCATTGCGGCTTCTGTGCCAACGCGACGCATCCCGGAACGGATGCCGGGTTTTCGATCTGGAAGCGGCCCAACTCAAAAGTCTACATTGAGGACATTCAAAACAATACGCATGGATACCGTCACCCTGAAAAAAATCAACAGTCTGCTGGCGAGCTTCGCGCACATCAAGCCATACCGGGCGGCGCGACTCCCCTTAAAGTCATGCGAAGAATTTATGAAGTTGCCGCTCATGATGCGCGACGATATCCGCCAATCCCCCCCCCAGGGAGAAGTCTTCAGCGTGACGGCGACGAGCGGCTCTTCGGAAAAACAGATGCACATCCTGCATTCAAAGAATTGCTTTCAGACACATCTGCGCCGTCTCATCAAAATTTTCAAATCCTGCGGGATGGAGCCGGGCGACCTGTGCCTGAACCTCTGTTCTTATGAACTCAATAGCGGCGGCCGCATCATGGAACAGGCCTTTAGGGCCCTGGGCGCCGGCGTGATCCCCCTGGGATCCCTCACGAGCCCGGAAAAAATAAAAGAGGCGATCGCGTTGATCAAGTCGCTGAAACCCACATTCATCAACTCCTACACCAACCAGCTTTATGACATCTTCTCCGTTTTAAAACGAAAACATTCGGTGAGATCCTGTATTCTTAACGGGGAACCGCTGTATCCGTGGTTCAAGGACAGCCTGAGAGCGTTATCGGGGACGCGCATCTTCGATCATTATGGCGCCATGGAATTCTCGGGGTTCGCGATCGCCGAAAACCCGAAAGATACATCCATGAAGCTTTTTGAAGACGGCCTTTACCTTGAAATCCTAGGCAAAGACGGCAGGACGGCGGATCTGGGAGAAGGACGCATCGTAGTCACAGACCTGGAAAACACCTGTATGCCTTTCATCCGCTATGTCCTGGGCGACCGCGTCCGCATCACCAGGAAAGGGAACGCCAAATATATCCGTGTCCTCGGCAGGGACGCAGATTCGCTCCTGATCGAAGGCAAGATCACTTCGCGACGGCTCATGGCCGAGACGATCCTGCGGCTCCTGGGGCACCCCCGTTTTTTCTGCATCATCGACAAAAACAAACAAAACTTCAAGGACAACATCACCCTGCACATCCCAGAAAAAGACCTTTCTGCAAGCGCAACGCTCATCAAAGAACTCGGCGGCCGTCTTCACATAGCGCATCTGGTGACCATACGTCCCCATTCTGGCCATGTTCCCAAAACGTCAACCGGTAAATACCGCCATATCATTGACCTGCGAGGACATGTCACACGCCATTAAATCTCCCCATGTCTTTCTCTACGTCACTGAAAAGTGCAATCTCGCATGCAAGTATTGCTACTTCCGGGACAAAAGAGACAGATCTTTGTCGCTGGAAACAATCAGAAAGCTTGTCTTTTTCCTCAAAAGAAAAAAGGCGGAACCCATACGTTTTATCTTAAGCGGCGGGGAACCCCTCTTGGTATGGCCGTTGACTAAAATAATCATTTCTTTCCTGAAAACGGCTATGCCCAAATCCGAGATCGGCCTCCAGACAAACGGCCTCCTTTTAGACGCATCCAAGATCGCCTTCCTCAAAACAAATAAGATAGACCTGGAGATCGGCCTGGACGGTGGAGTTGACACGTGCACAGCATGGAGACGCGGCATGACAGAGACATCCTTCCGTCGCCTCCTGGGGACGCTCTACGCATGCCGCAACGCCGGCGTTAATGTCAACTGTAACATGACGGTGCACCCGGCAGAGGCGCATGCGTTCCTCGACAATCTCGCTTTTTTGGCCAAGCTGCCATTTGGAAAAATAGATATAACCCCGGCGGCCTTTGCG
>Ga0265297_10008418_pt1 | contig 13763 bp, 10 predicted proteins | sample Munlanlwell13791_FD_192502 | JGI IMG/M metagenome (GOLD analysis project Ga0265297, IMG submission 192502) | Leachate microbial communities from a municipal landfill in Southern Ontario, Canada - Leachate well 137-91 | ecosystem: Engineered > Solid waste > Landfill > Unclassified | place... | reverse complement strand
ACAGCAACTAAAGATAATCCAACAATTATTAGAGTAATTATAATCGCAGACAAACCTTTACGATTTTTATTTAAAAAATTATTATGAAAAATTTTCTTATTTTCATCTCTTTTATTATTCATTAAAAAACAAAGGTTAAATATTTTATAAAGATTGTTAAATTTCAAATTTATCAAAGTCCTTCACTAAAAAAGAATTTTTAAAATCGATAAGTGAAACGCAACGATTTTCATGAGAAACGAAGTTTCGAGTAGCGACGAGGTTACGTTAAATTTTTAAATTTCAACTAAGTCAAAGTCTTTTGCAAGCGTCGCGTTTTTAAAAATTTTCTTCGCTGAACTTAAAATATCCTTTGGATTTTTACTATATCTTTGACTAATATGAGTTAAAATTAATTTTTTAGATTTGGATTTCTTCGCAATCTCAGCACTTTTACTCGCATTCAAATGTTTATATTCATTCGCTTTATCTTTTAACTCGTCGCCAAAAGTAGATTCACAAATTAGTAAATCAGAATTTTCCACAAAAGGAATAATTTTATCATTAAACGAAGTATCCAAAACAAAAGAAATTTTTTTACCTTCTTCTTTGTAAGTTAAATTTTTCGCAAGAAATTTTTTTCTATTAAATGTAACATTTTTTCCTTCCTTTAACTTCGCAATAACAGGCCCAGAAAGTTTTGTTTTCTCTAATTTCTTTTTATCAATTCTCAACAAACTTTTTTTTGTAAAACTATAAGCATTACATGGAATTCCGTGAGTCATTTTTTCTGCTTCAAGATAAAAATCTTCTGTCTCAAAAAATTTCCCAGAAACTTCCTGAACTTCAATTTTAAAATTTTGTTGAAACGCAAAAGTTTTCAAAATTTGATTTACAAATTCTTTTGTTCCTTTTGGTCCGTAAATAAAAAAAGTTTTGTTGTAATCGCTAAAACTTAATGTTTGTAACAATCCAGGAATCCCTAAAACATGATCTCCATGCCAATGCGTGATTAATAATCGCGTAATTTTACAAGGATTAATTCCTGCAATTCGCAACTGTCTCTGCGTTCCTTCCCCGCAATCAACTAAAATATTTTCATTCTTGTAACTAAGTAAAAGAGAAGTATGATTTCTTTCCTTACTTGGAATAGCGTCGGAAGTTCCAAGAAAAACTAGTTCAGTCATTTCTAAATAAATAAAAAAACGTTTATATAATTGTCTATTTCAATCGAAAATTAGAGAAATTATTTCTTTAGTGCAGTTGATGCTGGAGAAATGCAAATTATTGTATCTCCTCGCAAAAAAGTCAAACCAAGGTTTTTTTTAACCTCGCCGTTTTGCATCTCTTTTACATTATCCATCACTAAATTAATGTGGATGTCAAAAGCTAAGAGAGTTCCGACAAATTGTTTGTCTCCTTTCAAATAAACTAAAACTTCTTTTCCTTTAGAACTGTTCAACAAATCCAAAGGTCTCTCAATACCGCTAACCATAATTTAATTCATCAAATTCTATTTATAAAAGTTTCGTAGTTAAAGAGAAAATAAATTTTATAGAAAGATATTTAAACAAAAAATCAAAAACTTTAGTATGAAACTCGGAAAAAAAATCTCTGGCGGAAAATATAATCGTAATCGTGGAAAAAAACTTTGCGAAAGACCAGGACAAAAAAGATTAGTTAAACTCGGAGAAGAAAAAAGAAAAGTAATAAGAGCTCGTGGAGGAAATAAAAAAAGCATTTTATTCTCTGCAAAATTTGTAAACATTCAAGGAAAAGAAAAAAATAAAAAAGTAGAAATAAAAAATGTTCTCGAAACACCTTCAAATAGATTCTTAGCAAGACAAAATGTTATTACAAAAGGAACAATTGTTGAGACAGAATTAGGAAAAGTAAAAATAACAAATCGTCCAACACAAGAAGGAATTATTAACGGAATTCTTGTTGAATAAATTTTTACTTCTGAAACAAGGTTACAAAAAAAGAAAGGTTTATATATACAAAAACTTTATAAACCATACGAGAAAATCTTAGAAAATGAATTTTGTAAAAAAATGTCCTGAATGTGGAAGTATCCATTTAACATACGACCCTCATTTAGGAGAAATTATTTGTAATGATTGTGGACTTGTCGTCGAAGAAAAGATGGCAGACAATGGCGCAGATTTATCTGGAAAGTTTGATAAAGATGAAAAAAAAGGGCGTGGCGGAGCACCAATTTCTATGCAAAAATTCGACAAAGGGTTAACAACAAATGTTGGAGAAATTTCAGATATTTACAAACTCGAACCAGGACAAACTAGAAAATTCTTAAGATTAAAAAAATGGCAAGAAAGAGTTTCAACATCTATTGAAAGAAATTTAAGATTAGCAATGGCAGAATTAAGAGTCATCGCATCTTACCTAAATCTTCCAAATGTTGTTAGAGATGAAGCATCACGACTTTACAATTATGTTTTACAAAGAGGACTAGTAAGAGGCAGAAGTATGGAATCAGTAATTGCTGCTTGTTTATATGCTGCATGTAGAAGATATAACATTCCAAGAACCCTCGATGAAATGGCAACAGCATCAGATGTTGAAAGAAAAGAAATCGGAAGAACTTACAGATTTGTAATAAGAAAACTTGGAATTAAAGTAAAACAAAGTTCTCCAAAAGATTATATTTCAAGATTCTCTTCAGTTTTGAAACTTTCTCCAAAGACACAAAACGATGCATTAAGCGTTTTAAAAAACGCAGAAAAAGTAGAACTAACTTCTGGAAGAGGCCCAGCTGGAATTGCAGCAGCAGCACTTTACGTCGCAGCATTAATTAACGACGAGAAAAAAACACAAAGAGAAGTTGCAGACATCGCAGGAATTACAGAAGTCACAATTAGAAATAGATACAAAGAATTAATTGAAAAACTTAAGTTAGAAGATAAAATAAAAGAGAAAGAATCCAAACAAAAATAATGGAAGAAGTTGAAGAAGAAAAAAGAGTTATTGATTTACCAAAAATTCTTCTATATTTTTTTGAAATTGTAGTTTTAGCATTATTAGGTTCTTATGTGTATTTTTCAATGATGGGAAATAACGATTACGAAGGAGTTTACAGTGACCACGCACAAAAAGAATTAATAAAAGCCCTTTTTACAAGTTTAAAATTACAAGACATTCACGAAATACCTTATCTTAAAATAACTCCAAAAATACAAATTTACATTCAACAAGAAACATTTTTTATAAATTCATATTATCTTGAAGTCAAAAGTGGAGAAGTAATCATCGAGGACGGAGTAATCCAAGAAAAAGATATTATCATTCACACAACAGAAGAAGAAATTCAAAAAATAATTGAAGATGAAAATTACATACGAGAATCATTAATTTCCGGGAAAACAAACATAGAAAAAACAACAAGTGATTTTATATTATTTTCAAAAGGATATCCAGAATTATTTATTTCTAGAAATGTAGGATAAAAAATTTAAAATTTCATGTCAACTTATTTAACACACGAAGTGAAATTAATGCGGAATAAAGGATTCGAACCTTTGTAGGCACTGAGCCAACAGATTTTGAGTCTGTCCCGTTTGACCACTCCGGCAATTCCGCATAATAAAAAGATAAATTATGAATATAAAAATATTTGGGAGTGGGCAAATGTTTAACTGGAGAATTTTCGCGAGCATAATTTCGTTTTTTTTATATTGTAAATTTTCTTTTTGAAAAGAAAACCAAGAGTAAGTTAAGTTAAGCGAAAGTTCAAATTACTCCGGCAATTCACATAATAAAAAGATAAATGATTACTATAAAAAGTTTTAGAATTATTATTTACAATTGTTTTGCTAGTAACAAATTATGAATTTCACTCATTTCCATACCTTCTCCAAAACTAAATCCAAGAACATTTGTAGGAATAATTTTTTTACATTCTGATTCACTAAATATATCATCAAAAATTAATTCATCAACAAACTTTTTATTATCTTTATAATTTCCTCCCAAAACCCAGATATTATCTATCGCAGAATCTAAATTCCAAATTTTTCTTGAATCAACATCTCCTCCAACATATCTATATGCTTTGTAAATATAAATTCCAGAATCAAGAGAAAAAATTTCCTTTGTTTGCATTCGCTTAACTTCGCTTAAAGTATTAACATTTGAAGAAGCATAGTAATAAGATTTATCTTCATCAGAATAATCAAAAACACCAATAGAATAAGGGAGTGTACAACCTTTTCCCAAGAAAACAATATCTCCTGGTTGAAGAATTCCAGTATTAACCAATTCAAAATTTGAGTTCGAATCAAGTTCAGACATTATTTCATTTAAATTATAAGTTGAAGCAACGCCAACATTATCCATACTCGCACCAGAAATTCCTTTAATGTCTAAATTAAAATGTAAAATTCTTCTTATTAAACCAACACCTCCCAACTCTCTACCAAGAAATTCCTTTGCTTCAGAAAGAATCTTCGCAGCCATATCTGTATCAACACTTTCCTCTTCTTGATTAACAATTGTCGTCGGAGAATCAAGTTCATAAAATTCTTCTTGAGTTTCTTCAGGAAGATTTGCAATTGTCTTATCTGTTTCTTTAACTTTCAAATCATCAAAAATAGAAAAAATAACATAAACAGGATGTTCATCATTACTTAAATCTTCATTGAAATATCTAAAGACAGGACCATCTGAAGAATAACCATTCCAATCAAACAAAGTCGCAATATTATTTTCTTCATCAGCCCATCCAATAAAAATTGCACTATGTCCAGAATTACTATTCCAAACATAAGAAATTAAATCTCCTGTTCTCAATTGAGATAATTTTTCTTTTTCAGAAGTTATCCCAAGTTTACTACAACTACCATAAACTGCAAAAGTAGGAAAATCCTTTTGATTTGCATACAAAGTTGTAGAAATAATCGCTGGACTACAAGGTTTAGAATAACATTTTTCATTAGAAATTGTATAACTTTGCATTGCAACATCAGAATAAATACAAGTATCCCCCACATCTGCATTTTTATAAGCTTGATAAGCAGCATCCCAACAATTTGTATAAACCTTTCTTGAAGCACTTGCTCCCTCCAAATCCTGTGTTGCTTTTAGAACATCTTTTTGTAATTCACTTAAAGAATTAACATTAACATTTTTTATTGCAATTTCATAAGTTGGTGTAGTTTCAGTAATCTCATTAGAAGAGGGAATATTCTCTCCAGAAGAAGTAATTTTATTATCTACAATTAAAAAACGAACAAGAGAAAAATAAGCATTTCCCTTTAACAATAATAATTTTGCTTTCTGATAATTATAAGGAGATTTATCAAAAATAGAATCAATCAAAAGAATTTTATTTCCCTGTTCTTCTTCAGATTCAATCTCTTTAACCTTTGAATTAAATTGACTTTCACTTAAATAAACCCCTTCAGATTCCAAAGTATCAATTACAGTTTCAGTAAGATTACTTAATGACCTCTCTTCAACAGAAACTGTTTTTATAACTTCTTCAACACTTTCTTTATCAATCCAACATCTCATATTTTTATCATCACAATAACCAACATCAACCCATCTCGCATTTTCACTATTATAATTGGTATCTGAATTTTTTCCAGGATTTGAAGTTGAACAAACTCGAATAATTCCTTTATTATAAATTGCAGGATCAATCAAAGATTCAGCAGAATCTTGAACATTTAAATTAAGAAGATTATAAGGATTAATAGTTCCAGAAATACATTCTTTTTGCGTTGTAATTTTTGTTGTTTCTGCTTGACTTGAAAGATATTCATCTGTAACATAATTAATTGCAAAATCCGTTGTAACTGATTTAAACCCACACTCTTCTTGGTCATTCACACTTATACAAAGTTGTTGATATCCAGAAGTTCCTGTAATATCTTTTGATTCTGTTGCATAACTTCCTGAATTAACATAACCAGAAGCAACAATTAAAGCAGACGAAGTATCTTGATAATAAGATGTTTCTGGATTTCCCTTTAAATAAACTTTATAATACGCACCAGAATTTTCTCCTGCATAAATATGATAAAACACCTTGTAATGTGAAATTGCAGGAATCGTCGCTGTTGTCAAAGAATTTTCTTCAAACTTTCCATAAAATTGTGTAGGAGAATCTGCAGTAGTCAAACCATCAATTAAATCTGCACCAGAAGGCGCGACACCAGAAACAAAGTTTTTACAAATCTCATTTTGAATTACTTCTTTTGTTCTAAGTGTAAATGCTTCTTTTATGTTTGTTCCATAATAATTTGAAAAATATGACAAAGCATTATCTGAATTTTCTAAAGCATTTTGCACAGTAAGATATTCTCCACCACCACGAACATTTTGTCCAAGCATCACTTCAATTAATTTAGGAACAACTATGTCTGCAAGAGGAAGTGCTTGTTCCCAGAAAAAATCACAAATAAAAATACTATACATCTCATCACAAATTCCCGCCATTTGTCCGGTTTCCAAACTTTCCTGTAAACAGCTTCTGTAAGAAGTCAAAACAGATAAAAAAGAATCAACACCAGATTTTACACCAGTGAGACAAATTGGAATTAAAATTCCTTCTTGAGCATTTGGTAAACACAAAACTAAACTTCCGATAATTCCTGTTTGTGCAACATTATTAACAGGATAACTTCCACCAAAATCACATCTACTCGACGGACAAAGAACAGGATCACAAACATTAAACAATAACAAACATTCTTCAGGAGACATAAAATCTTGACAAGCAAATTCAGGAACATCAACAGCAGGTTCTCCAACGCTAACCCTAATTCTCCCACCACAATTTGTATTAATCTGAACTTGTCCTGTTGCAGGATAAGCATTCGCTGCTTGTTGAATTGCATCTAAAGCACAATCAACAAATTTCTTCGCATCAGATTCACTCAAACCAGGAACTTGACTAAACGGCTGTCCTGTTCCAGTATTAATTAAAATACATTCATCATCTCCATAGTTCGAAGAAGAAAATTCCTCTAAACCATTCGTTCCAACATTACATAAATAAAAACTATTAACTTTCCCAGAAGCATCATAAGCCCGAATATTTCCTGCAACAGGAAGTGTTTGTTTCGTCGCTGCATACCATCCATCATCCAAATCAAAAGGAACAACTGCAGGCAATCCTTTGTAAGGTTCTGTTTCATAATATCTCAATTTTTCATTCTTATAATCATTTTTATAATTTGAAGAATCATATTTCTCAAAATAAATAGAAAGTAATTCTTGAGGATAATCTTCTGTAATTACCAAAGAAGGATAATCATAAATCGCAAGTTTACCATCTAAACTTTTAATAGGTAATTTAGAAGTTCCACTTGAAGAATCTAAAACAGCAACATATTTTTTCCCAGAATGCCTTCCAGATAAAGTTTGAACAATTGCAATAGGAGAATTAGAAGATTCACCAGGAATAGAACTGTCAAGATTTGCAACAGTTAATCCTTGATATTCTAATTTAGTTGTTCTCTCTCCAAAAGATAAAGAATTAATTTGCGAAGGATTAACATTATTTAACGAACTTGAAATCGTTTGTCTTTCTAAGAAATAATTTGAATTTGATTTTATATCAGAAAGTTCAGAATAAATTTCAGAGTAAGCAATTTTTTTAAGTTCACTGCTCGCAGAATTATCATTCAAAACTTCAGAATAAAGTTCAATATTTCTTAAATCCTCTACAGAGTAATAATTATTTTCCCAACCAGCATAAGTAAGAATCTGCAAAATTTCTTCTTTATTAATTGAATCACCTTTTCCAGTTGGGTCTGTAATTACATCAGGAATATTTGAATTCTGAGAAAATTTATTATAAACTTGTTCAGAATAATCTTCCATAAATAAATTATCATTTACAACTTGCTCTAACAAAAACTGAGTAGTAGAAGATTTCTCTTGTAATTCTTTTATCTTTTTATTTTGTTCTTCAACTATTTTTGTCATTGAATCAACATCTTTATTGATTTGTTCAGAATTATCAGAAAGACATTTATCTATTGAAATATATTCATCATTATCAACTAAACCAGCACATTTTTCAAACCATCCATCTGCTCCACGCATAACATATTGTCTTGCAACACCTGCACCACCAAGTCCTGCAATAAAATTCTTTGTGACTAAAATCGCGCCAGTAGCAAGACAAGTTTTGTGCAATCCATCGACGACAATTCCCAAATTATCTGAAATTTCTTCAAAACTTTCAATTGTATCATTTAAATCTTCAATAATATTTTCAATCTGATTTGTAGATAAACTGACTGCTCTTTTCTCAATTCCAATCTGAAAACTAAAATTAGCTTTTGTTCCAGCGTCGTTAATGTTTGAAGTCAAAGAAACTTTCGCAACTTTTTTCAAGTTAATCTCATTTAAAGTAATAGAATACTCTGCAAAATCTTTAGGAACATTTTTTTCAAGAGTGATTATATCAGAACCAAATTCTTTCTTAATTGCATCCATAACTTTTGCTGTGCTTACACTAGCCCGTATTTTCACAGAAGTTTCTGTTGCAGAAATTAATTGCAAATAATCCCCTCCCTCTTCAGACAAATAATCAATTTTATCTTTTGTCAAATAATATTGTTTAGATTTACCAAAATTATCGACGACAGTAACACTTACACCATATTCTTCAAAACTAGGTTCATAAATTCCTTCAAGAGAAATTGTTTTAATTTTTTTATTAATTAAAACAGCAGTAGTATCAGAACTATCACTTGAAAGTTTGTAAACAACTCTACAAGGAATAGGAATAAGTGAATCAGGATACTTTGTTTTAAACTGTTCACACAATTCAGCAGTAACTCTCTTTTGATTAACAGAATAAGCAAGGTCAATTTCCGAAGATAAAGCTTCTTCCCCATAACTCAATTCTCCAACATATTTTTCAAAAGAATATTTATCAATTAATTCATCATAAGAATTCATCGCATTTTCATAAGATTCTTCATAATCAGAAGAGAATTCTCCGTCGACAGAACCAGCATAATTAACTATAAAAATATCTGTTCCAAAAATATTTTCAGGCGCTCCAAAATTTAATCTAAATAATTTTTGTTTCTTTGCAACAAATCTAGACAACCTATTACTCGCACCAGCAATTCCTTTAAAGAAATCAGAGATAGAATCAATAATTCCATTTCCTTCTTGTTTTGCTTCAATTAAATCACCAACAACAAAATCAATAGAAGATAATTCATTTTCACTAAGTTTAGTCCCAACTGATTCTGGCATTGAAACAAGATAAACAAACAAATCATCAGATTCACCAGAATCATACTTTGTTCCAGCATAACCTAAATAAATTGCACTTTCACCGTCGTTATATAAAAAATCACCAACACTAAAATCCCCTTCAACTCCGTCGATATTTAAAGATAATTTAGGACTAACTCTTAAATCAAAAGTATTTGTTTTATCATCTTCAATACATTGTATCTTAACTAATTGTGAAAAACCTTTTTTATCAATTTCTTTTACAGTACATTTATTATCTAAAAATTTTTCTCCAACTCCAACCTCAATAATTTCATTATTAATACCTAATTGCGCTTTTGTATCTGGATTTTCAACATCAAGAAGTTTAATTTTTATACCAGCACCACATGCAATATTTGAAACAGAAATAGTATCAGAAGTTTCTCCTTTCTCCAAATTTAAACCCGAAATTTTTTTATCACCCACATACAAAGAAATTGTTGCTTCATCTGTACCAACAAAATCTGTTTTCAAATAACCTCTTCCTCCCCAGAATTCATACAAATGTTTTTTTGTTTCCCAATCTTCATCACTAAGTTCAGGAATATAAAAAACAGCATTACCAAATCCAAGTGCTTCTTCAACATCATATTTCAACGACGCTGTTAAGTTACCTTCAATAACACAAAATTCCCCAACAGGAAAACCCAAAAAAGAAGCATCACGACAATTTTCTAAAGCAGAAGCATTTTCTTGTTTTTTTAAATTAATAACTACATAACCAATATTTTCTAAAACTGAAGAAGTCAATTGTGTATCTGTATCCAAAGCAGCTCTTGCAGGGTAAAATGCAACTCCTGAAATATAAGGAGATAATTCCCCTGTAATTGAGACACTATCTATAAAATTAATATTCACAAGTGGATTAACTTTTGTAACAGCAAGTTTACAGAAGACTGGAACATCATTTTCTTCAATCAAATCTTGTCTAACAACTGCAGGCGTGCATCCAAAAGGTTCAAGTTGCACAATAAAATCTGTTCCCTCTTCACAAGAAGTTTCAATATCATTTGTTGTAGATACACCATACTGACTTAACTGTGGAGTTGAACTTGTCCACGCAGAAACTAAACCTAAAAAGAAAATTCCCAATAAGAAAAACAATCCAAAAAGTTTCATTTTTTTTATCATATTAAATTAACCTCCAATTCACTTTCTTCAAAAAGAAGATAATTAGTTTGAAGTTCTTCGACAGTTTTTGGTGTAGAAAAACTATCTGTATTAATTTCTATAACACTCGAAGATTTAATAATATTATCCGAAATTGAATAATTCTTTTTTCCTCCACCTGCAAGAACATTTGAAACTACTTGTGCAGGAACAGTAATATCAAAACATTTTTCTTCTGTAAAACCAAGCAAACCACCAATACCCGTTTGAGCAACATCCATACATTGTTCTGCTGTAGTTTCTTGAAAATTAATTGAAGAATTTTTATAAACATAAACTGAAATTTCATAATCTCCCTTGCTGAGATTAACTTTTGTTTGTTCAGGATAAGAGACAATCTTTGAACCAGAGTCAGAAGTAAAATAAATTATTGCAGGTTCATTATAATTTAAACCTCCGACAGTTAAATCAACATCTAATTCATAAAGTTTATCCAAAATAATATTCACACTTCCTTCTTCAACAGAAGAATACAAATATTTCATTTCATCAAAACCTTCTGCTCTTATAATAATATAACCGTTCACACATTGGGGAAATTCTGCATCTAAACTTCCAGAAGAAGATTCTCCAATATAACAACTAGTTCCAAAACATTCATAAGAAATCTGTGCATCAACAGGATTTAAATCAGAATCAAAAAGATTTACAGAAGTAAAAGAATTTTTATCTTTACAGAATTCATTTTCAATTGCGCTTGCAGAAGTATCTAAAGATTTTCTTGGTTGATTTCCTTGAACAACAATAGCAAGAGGGAATTGGAATATTTCATCTCCGTCGTAAACTTGCACTAAAACAGGATAATTAAGATTGTAAACAAAATGATAAGGAACATAACAGAAACCCAAAATTCCAAGTCCTTCCTGATTTCCTACAGGCATAGAAATTAAAGAAACCCCTTCAGAAGGAAGAACTTCAAAACTGTTTGCCCAATCTTTTGAATTAATAAATCTAACATTCTCATTTACTCCAGTATCAACATAAAAATATTTTTCTTCAGAGTTAGTTGGATTTTCCGTCGATAAAGCAAGAGTATTTGTCTCAATTGCATTTTTTAAATCATCAAAAATTTCCTCTGCACTCCAAACAAGAGGGCTACAAGTTATCTTAACACCGTCGACAGGAGCAAAAAGTCGAAGTGTATCAACACCATAACTTTCTAAAAATAATTCCTTCTGTTCTTTTTCGTAAACTTTAATCGCAGAAGTGTATAAATCAAAAATTTTCGAATTAATTTCAAGATTATGATTAGAAACTACAACACTGTCTTCTCCTTTACTAATAGATAAATCAAGATTCATTGAAACAACAACCTGTCCTTTTTTCATATCAACAACTGTCTTTGATTCATCAAGAGAAATTTCAAAACCTTCGTCATAATAATTATCAAAGTTACAATAAGAAATTCTATCATCAATAAAATCTGCAAGAGATTTTTCCATATCTTGTTCTGAAGGAATCTGTTCTCTTTGAATATTATTTCCAGAAACATAATACCAATAAGGAATTGGATTTCCTAAGAAATTTAATTGCGATGAAAAAGGCATATAACTTGAACCAGGTTCAAAATCAGGAAGTTCAATGTATCCTGCTTGATTTCCCAGCAAATCTATTCCAATTTGTGTCTGTTCTTCTACACAAGATAAAAAAGTAGTATAAACTGGTTGAATACTCGTAGGAAGAGAAACAGAAGAAATATTTTGTCTAAAAACTAAATATGCAACAATTCCTCCAATAACTAAAATTGCAACAATAATAAAAATAGTAACTTGCCCACGACGATTTGCATAATTATCTCTTTTATTTTTTATCATTTTCAACATAATCCTTTATTAATTTTAAGATAGAAGTATTAATATCTTTTTGTATTTTATTTTTAAATTTCGCCCAAAGTTTTTCATCCTCGATTAAAAGCAAATATTTTTTCATTTAAACAAATAATAATTAATTGCTTATAAAAGTTTCTAAATAAATAACAAAGTAAATAAATGACTAAATAAGTTAGTTAATTATAAAAAAGGAATAATCTTTTAAAATACATTCTTTTAATAAAACTAATTCCAAATTCCCTTTGAATTACAAAATTCGTAAAACCAACAAGTAATTTTTAGGTCCCATAGTCCAATGGCTAAGACGTGTCCTTGACGTGGACAAGATCGCAGTCCGATTCTGCGTGGGACCATTTTCAGTTGAATGAAATGAAACTGAAATAATATTCTAAAATCAGAAGTCCGATTCCGAGCGTTTGTAAAAATGCCAGAAATTTTTAATGCAATTTTTGCGGGCGCGAGTTGCGTGGGACCATCACAAAGACAAAATAAAATTAAATAATAATTTATAAATTAAGAAAATATATAATATTATGAAGAAAGTTGGTGTTAAATATTGTCCAAGGTGCGGAACTGCAAATTCATTTACAGATTCATATTGTATCAAATGTGGTTATGCTTTTGTTCAAAAGAAAAGAAAAAATAATATAAAAAAAATTTTAATTTTAATAGCAATTTTACTCCTCGGATGGATTGCATATAGAATATTTACAAGTCAACCAATAATTCCTTCAGAAATATTAAATCTTTTTCAAAACACAAGTTTGAACTCGACATTAAATCTAACAAAATAATCAAGATTTATTTTTCCCGCCCTTGATTTGTCCCCAATATTCTTTTAATAAATTAAATTTAATTTTAGATTTGTCTATATTTGAAATATAACATAAATCTTCAAACAAAGTTTCAGGAAGAAACCTCTCTTCAACAAAGTAATTTTTAAGCGAAGAATAATTACAATTTAATCGATTAGCAAGTTCACTTATCGACGGACAATTTATGTTTTCTAAAACTTTCTGTAAAAACTTCCTCTGCATTCCTTTTCTAAATTGAATTCTCATAAATTAACTGCGGGACTGTAGTATAAAAAACTTTTTAAACCATTATTCTGATTAAATATTAAGTAAATAACTCGTAATTTATTGCGAGCAATTATTGATGATTTTTTGCGCGAAAGATTGAGTGCAAAACCTTGTCGAAAATATAACACGATGAAAATTCCAAAAACTACAAAAAGATATTGTCCTTATTGTAAAAAGAAAACTGAACAAAAAATTAAGTTAGTTTCAACAGGAGCAAAAAGAGGAGCATTAAAACGTGGTTCAAAACAACGTGCAAAATTAAGAGGAAAAAATAGAGGAATTGGGAACCTAGGAAGATGGAGTAAACCTGCAGTTTCAAAATTCAAAAGAAAAACAAAAACAAACAAAAAAACAAATATAATGTATACTTGTTTAGAATGCAAAAAATCTAAATACCAGAAAAAAGGGCATAGAGTAGGTAAAATAATACAAGAAT
>Ga0265297_10008417_pt1 | contig 13769 bp, 13 predicted proteins | sample Munlanlwell13791_FD_192502 | JGI IMG/M metagenome (GOLD analysis project Ga0265297, IMG submission 192502) | Leachate microbial communities from a municipal landfill in Southern Ontario, Canada - Leachate well 137-91 | ecosystem: Engineered > Solid waste > Landfill > Unclassified | place... | reverse complement strand
TTGATCAAATATGTTATTTTGCCATTGGGTACCGCATTGACGTAAAAAACATACCCAAAAAGTATACACAATCCAGCTAGCATGATCGCATTTAAAAAACGATCTTTTAAAAAAAATTGATCAGGCTCGTCTATCGATATACTTACCTCACTTTTTAAAAATGCAATAAAAATTGAGCTTGCCAAACCCAAAATTATACACACGAATAGCCTACCGGAGCTTATACTTGATAAGGCATGATTGGAAAGTAAAAAAATTATGACGCCACAAGAAAGTGCAATAAAGTAATCCTTTAAAGTTAAAGATTTTTTTAAATAAACATGTGTTTTTGGTTGTGTTGAGGATAAACTTGCTGAAATATAAATGATTCCGCAAAACAGTGCGGCATAAAAAAAATAGTTCAAATTCAGTGCAAACCATGAAAAACCCGTAAACGCCAACTCAAGGGAATAAAGCGCGATATACGCAGTAAGAAAGAAAAAGAATACTTTCTCACTTATACGTTTTATTACCTTGATGTAAATCAACTTCTTGACAACTTAATATTAAACTTGAGAAGTCTGGTCAATATGCATATAATATACTATATTTTAAAAGAAATGAGTACCTGCTCGCGATTTTGATTATATGAAATTTGCATTGCACCTAGATTAATATTTGTATGAGTTTAACTGCTACTGATAAAAAGCTAAAAGGCTCAGAATTAGTGGTTCAAAAAAATAAAAAAATTAGGATCGACTCCTTAGACTGGTTGCGCGGACTCATGGCGATTTTAATAATGCTATACCATTTTAGCAATTACGCCTTTTTTGAGTTAGACGCATCTTCGTTACTTGGGAAATTTAGCATCTATGCAGTTTCAATTTTTTTCGTCATTTCGGGTTTAAGTATTGCTGTGGTATACAACTCATTTATTAACAGTATACGATCCGCGTGGTTTTTTTTAGTTAGGAGAATTTTTCGAATTTGGCCTTTGCTATGGGCTTGTATTGCACTTGGGACAATCGGTAACACATTGCAAAATTTAAACATTGACTGGTGGAAAATTTTTTTAAACGTAACGACCCTATTTGGGATTCTGAAACCCGATGCATACATCAACACTGGCGCATGGTCAATCGGAAATGAAATGGTTTTTTATCTACTAACACCAATATTAATAATTATATTCAACAAAAAAAGATGGCTTGGAAATTTTATTACTCTTTCATCTTGCGCGGTCTTCCTCCTATTTGCTTTTTCTTTACTTAAACCGGACATAAGCTTAAATGACCAATGGGGAACCTATATAAATCCACTAAACAATTTATTTTTTTATATTGCAGGAATTGCCATTTATTACAACCTAAAAAACATCAATCTACGTAAATATGTGTATGTGACACTTTTACTCATTCCTATCTTTTTTTTCATTTTCTATCCGATTATCGGTGATCGATCCGTACTTACAATAGGAATACCGAGGATTCTTTTTTCGCTAATGTCAATTTTGCTGGTCGTCGCTTTCTACAAATTTCCGTTTACATTACCAATCATTATGAGCTACCCATTAAAACAATTCGGGATAGCGACATATGGAGTATATTTACTTCATCCAATAATTTTCCAGTCAATCCAATTTCTTTTGCCGCAGTTAAAAACTTACCCATTCATATTATTCGCATCTTCAATTATTCTCACGATTGTACTTGCATTACTTTCTTATAAATTTTTTGAGCAACCACTAATGCGAATAGGCAAAAAAATAACCACCGTCTGATAGTAAAGATAACAATTCCTTGGTCTCATCCCATATTAAAAAAGCAGTCTGCAAACAATTTTTTCTTCAGATCAAACATTTAAAAAATGCAAAAATTGTTGTATGATGAACTGAAGCCACACTTCAACAAGTCGCAAAGTTTCAAGAATTATTTTGCTTTTATGAATTTTTCAGCAAAAAAAATCATATTCTCTGGTTTCGTCATTGTTGTTATTCTGACTTTTTTTTCTTTTCTAGCAACAATCTGGCTAAATATGACTCAGGCCTTTACTATGGTTTTTGGAACATTTTTTGTTTTATTTGTCCCAGGTTACTTTTGGACTTTTGTAATTTTTCATGGAATAAAACCCTTGGAGCGTATTACCACCTCAATTGCGCTTTCAATAACCTTTGTGCCTCTTACAATGTTTGCAGCTAATAAATTGGGTTTTAGACCAAGCCCCTTAAGCATTATTATCGAAATAATAATAATTGCGCTGATAGCAATTCTAGTTTTATTTATAAAAAAAAGTGTAAAACAATAATACAATGTTTGAATTTAAAAATTTTTTGCAAGATGAATTGGATACAATTAGAGATAAAAACCTTTATAAAACCGAAAGAGTTCTTGAAGGGCCCCAAGGGGCTGAGATCTCTGTAAATGGCAAAACCGTTCTCAATTTCTGTGCTAATAATTATTAGGGCTTGCCAGCCACCCACGCGTCATAGCTGCCGCAAAGAGGACTCTAGATGATTGGGGATACGGGCTAAGTTCGGTTCGCTTTATCTGTGGAACTCAAGAAATACATAAACAACTTGAGGACAAAATTACTCACTTCCTGGAAACCGAAGACACCATTCTTTATTCGTCCTGCTTTGACGCGAATGCCGGGATTTTTGAATCAATCCTCTCAAAAGAAGACATTATCATTTCCGATGAACTTAATCATGCAAGTATCATCGACGGTATTCGTCTTTCAAAAGCTGAACGAAAGATATTCAAACACATGGATATGACTGATTTGGAAACCCAGCTTAAAAATTCTCAAAACGCTCGAAGACGACTTATTGTCACTGACGGAGTATTCAGCATGGACGGCGACATCGCCGACCTAAAATCAATCTGTGATCTAGCGGACACATACAAAGCACTTGTCATGGTTGACGACTCTCATGCAACTGGTTTTATCGGTGAACAAGGCAAAGGCACTCACGAGCACAACAATGTGCTCGGACGCGTCGATATCATTACAAGCACGCTCGGAAAAGCACTTGGCGGCGCTATGGGCGGATTTACATCCGGTCGTAAAGAAATTGTGGAATACCTTCGCCAACGATCCCGTCCCTATCTTTTTTCAAATTCTCTTGCGCCGGTTGTTGCAGGTACAGCAATTACGATTTTTGATTTACTTGAAACCCAATCAGAACAACGCGAAAAAGTTAAAGAAAATACAAAATACTTCAGAGAAGAAATGACGCGCATTGGCATCGAAATACGCCCAGGGACACATCCAATTGTCCCAGTGATGCTGTATGACGCAAAAATCGCCCAGGACATGGCTAGAATGCTCCTAGAAGAAGGAATCTATGTGATCGGCTTTTTCTACCCTGTCGTCCCTGAAGGAAAGGCGCGTATCCGAGTGCAAATATCAGCAGCGCACTCAAAACAGCAACTCGATGAAGCAATCGCTGCTTTTGAGAAAATTGGTAAGGAGTTGGGTGTAATAAAATGAAACCTCCTCGTCCGTTTCCGGACGAGGAGGGCTAAAGTTTATGAACGTCATGTTGCTTATTTCAGCAACACCATTTTTTTTGTTTTGATTTGATCACCAGCGCGCAACTGATAAAAGTAGATACCAGAAGCGTACTCATGGTCGCCGGCGTTTGCATTCCAAAGAATTGCATACGAGCCGGCAGCTTGGTCAGCATCCACCAATGTTACTACGACCTGACCCAGGATGTTGATAATCCTAAGCTCGACGTGAGCTGCCTCGGGGAGCTGATACTCGATGACCGTTGTTGGATTAAACGGGTTGGGATAGTTCTGAGAAAGCACAAATTCCTTAGGAACTGTTATTTCCTCATCCATCCCACATTCACTTCCAGTAACCACAGCTTTCCCGTAGATGGCTTGTTCGTTGAAGTTCCCTGCTGACAAGAATAAAATGCTATCAACCGGATAACCAGCAAGTTGCAACCAGCCAGACGAAGGTGGCGATATGAAAAGGTTTCCTGATGAAGGTAGCACATGAAAGCGCATCGCTAAATCAGAATACCAATACACAAGGACTAAGTCAGGCAAACCATCATTGTTGAGGATACCTGCTTGCGCAAACTTTATGTTCGACGCATTGTAGTTCCCTGATGTCCACCAGATACCGGCATAGGAAAAGGCGGTTCCGGTACTCACTAGTACATGCGCTGTCGTCAGATACTTCCCGTTTGATTGCAAGCCGTTGTTGAAGATAAAGACAAGGTCTTCCGGTCCTGTACCGTTCCAGTTAGCACCAACAGCGTGGACGATGTTCGACGCATTGTAGTTCCCTGATGTCCACCAGATACCGGCATAGGAAAAGGCGGTTCCGGTGTTAAGTAAAACATGCACCGAGGTCCTGTAAATAGTTCCAACGAGGCCATCGTCAACAACTAAGGCAATATCACTGAGGCCATCGTTGTTAACGTCTAATGACGCTTGGTGAACCACGCGGGGTAATAATGCACTGAGCGTACTCCAAAGTCCCACTTCATAATAGGAGATCCGAGTACCATCAGAAGCGAATAGTTGAAGTCGTATTTCTTCGTCGTTTTTTAAAAAACCGACGAAACCTGTATACCCCGTAGGTGGCTGAAAATCAGAAACCTGGATGCTCATGAGCTTCCAATCAATCGTCACCTCAATTTCCTTACGGTCAACTTCGTAGCCGCCTTTGTAAGCGACAGCAACGACGTTAAACGTCTCAACGGAATCAAAAGGGATTTGACGATCCAGCTCGTCGTACCACATCATCCCTTTGGGGGTATACGCCTGCCAGACTGTATCTTGCAAGGAATCCGGCGTTGTCACATACCCCCACGTTGTTTCATTGTAGGTTTTGAAAAAACGCGTGGTATCCCCGCACAAATTGACCTGGAAAATCGTGTCGACACGCGATGCGATTCCCGGTTTTGCACGAAAATAATCAGGTGGCATGACAAAAGCGGAATCCATCCAGCATTCTCCTGGCCAGACAGCTGTGAATTTACTGAATGATCCAATCTTCTGCGACTTGTCAGCAATCGCACCTGAATAATCGGCAACCTCGGTCTGATAAGGCGTGGAGTCACCGAAAATGTAAAACTCACTGTCGGGACTCGCGCAGTCTCCGGTGAACCCGATATAGCCATTGATGTCGTAGAGGGTCTCAGTCGATACGTTGACCGACGAAGGGTCGGCGGCATAAAAATTTCCGAAAAATTTGCCGTAATTTCCGTCCGTCGACGTCGAAATAGCAACGCTATCAGCGACACCGAAATCCGTCACGCATATATTGACGGTTTGAGAGTACGGATTGTTAGGATTAAGCTTAACCCCAACTTCCAGAGCACTCACGCTTATGCAAAGCGCGAATACGACAATACCAAAAACCAGAACTCCAATTGCGTTTGCTTTTCCCATGACAACACCTTTCCTTGATATGTTAAACATCTTTTTTTCTTTGTATTTCGGACAAAGAACTATAGCTTAAAACACGCTCACTGTCAAGGGCGCTATTGATTCCCTACTGCTGGAACTTAGGATAACTTGCGTTTCAATTGTTTCAGCATTTCTGAAACCATTTTTTCAAGGGTATATTCATGTTGCCATTGCCAGTCAACTCTCGCAAACGAATCATCAATAATTTTTGGCCATGAATCCGCAGTCTTCTGGCGCTCGTCAGGTTGATATGAAATCTTTAGGGTTGGCACCTGTTTTTTTATTTCGTCAAAAATTTCTTGTGGCGAAAAGCTTATGGCTGAAAAATTATATGAAGTGTGGACAGTGAGTTTTTTGGGATCAGCGTCCATAAGAGCAATCGTTCCGCGAATAGCATCATCGATGTACATCATCGGCAAGACTGCGTCCTTTTTAAGAAAACACACGAATGGTTTGTTGCGCAGCGCGTTATAAAAAATCGAAACCGCATATTCCGTCGTACCATCGCCCGGCTCAGCCTTGTACGCAATGAGTCCCGGATACCGAAGACTTCTGACATCGAGTCCGTATTTCAAGTTGTAGTATTGACACAGTAATTCGCCGGCAACTTTTGTCGCGCCATATATTGTGCTGGGTTCTAAAATCGTGTGCTGCGGAGTTTTTTCTTTTGGCGTTGTCGGTCCGAAGACAGCGATTGAACTTGGCCAAAAAACTTTTAGCTTATACTGAACCGCAAGGTCCAAAATTACCTTCAGGCCATTAAGGTTAATGTCCCATGCAAGATTGGGATTTTTTTCGCCTCCTGCAGATAAAAGGCCCGCGAGATGATAGACCTCGGTGATCGCATATCGCGAAAGCAGCTCCTCGATCCTCCCTTTGTCTCGAACATCAGCAAGTTCAGAAATGCCTGAAAAGCCTGCTGGAATTTGCGTAAGTCCAGCTGCGATAACATTATCTTTTCCATATTTTTCCTGCAGCGCCAGCACAAGATCCGTCCCAACAAGTCCAAATGCGCCAGTAACTAAAATTTTTTTCATATGATACATAAATGGTACAAAGGAAAAGGCTGGGGGTCAATTCCAGCCTTTTACTATTTGTCTTGGGGGTCAATTTTAGTTTTTTACAATTTGCCTAAAGTTCAGAAAAAATAGAGATACTACTGCAAGGATCAGTCCTATGATTTTGTCCCAAGAAAACTTTTCCTGAAAGACAATCAGCCCGACGAGAGAAAAACCAACGATACTACCCATACTTACCAATACCATGAGTCTACTGATGTCCTGCGTAGCCCATAAATTCGACAAGAAAACATATAACAACATAGCGGAAACTGCGGATAGCACCATCTGTATTTTTGCCGATCCGTTCATTGCATTCGCTGAGTGTTTGGAAAATTCGATACCAAACACATGAATCATTAAAGCGCCAATTAGGTACGTTATTCCCAAAATTGCAAGGAACGTCGTCACATTGCCACCGTTTTGCACCGACTTTTTCCAAAAAAGGCCAAAAAGGCAGTTCAACGTAACGATTGCAAAAAGAATTTTAAAGTTCATTTCTCCTCCTAATCCTGTGATTTTTGTTTCAATCTAGACTATCATATACACTATCTATTGTCAACTCCTCAAGTTTGAAAAATACTTATTTTGTGGTAGAATTATCATTATATGTATCCACATTCTGCAGTTTTTTGGGTTGCTAGATTTAAAGCCTTACCTCATTTACAGATAATAAATGACTAAAACAAACTCTATATACAGCCGTCATTCCTGTTCAGACAAACTCAAAACACTTACCTGGAAAAAATATCAAGCTAGTTCAAGGCAAACCCTTGATTGCCTATTAACGACAATTACTAATGAAGGAATCTGAGTTTAATCTTTTCCAGCCCGAGAGGCTAAAACGCTTATCTGGAATAGAAAAAAGACCAGACTTATTTGAAAGTAAACTATTTACCGTCAAAAAAACCACCAATCCTGATCACAGTAGTATTCTTTCAGTTTTTCGTGATCCCGGTCCTGCGGCCGCAATCACTCCGGTGCTAAAAAAAATGGAGCTAGACCCAAATTGTGCATTACAAGTATTATGTGATGGTAGGGCCCAAGAAACTGCCGAAGACAACCTTTCACTAAATGATCAAACTTCTGAACGAAGTGCTCTGGATATTGTCACTCAAATAGAAGAACCCGACTTAATAATAACAGGTGCATCCAGTGAACCGGGGCTTGAAATGTATATTTCCGGTCAATTCCCGAATAAACCAACAGTTATCGTAGAAGACTACTATACTGCAGCAAATAATTATCTTGCCGCAACAAAGGAACGTGGATACCAATTACCGGAAAAAATTTGCGTTATGGACGAAATTGCAAAACAAATTATCGTGGAGCGATTTCCTGAGGCTGAAAGCCATATCGAAATCACCGGCCAACCAGCATTTGATAAAATAGTCGAGGAGGATACCGAAACTATTCGTCAACGCGTTCGCTCAGAATTACGTATTGAAGACAAGAAAAAAATTGTTTCATTCATGGACACGATGCTTTCTGAAGAAGAAACTGAAAAAATTTTTATGCAACTTTCTCAATCGCAATTATCAGTCTTTATGTTTGCATACCGCAAACACCCGCGGAGCAATATACCCGACCAACGTATTAACCAACTTGCCGATAATGCAGGACTTACCCTTTTATCAACCGAGAACTTAACAACGGACGAAGTCAGCGCAGCCTCAGATGTTGTCATTACCACGTGGTCTACGGCCGGTTTAGAGGCAATTTATCGAAGAAAACCTACCATCCATATTGAAGATACAAAAAATATTCGCTTCCCAAAACTTCTAAAAACTCCATTACCTCCCAGCCAGCAGAGACTAACTGAAGCGGTCCCGGATCTCTCACTCCTCAATGAATCATTGGATGGGTTGTTAAATAGTGATGAACGCCGGCAGCGACTGATTACGGCAATTAATAAATTAGAGTGCATGGACGGAAAAAGTACTGACCGAGTGTTAAACGTAATAAACAATCAATTATATGCTAAAACATAACAAAATAATCGCACTTATTCCTGCTCGTGGCGGCTCTAAACGACTACCTGACAAAAATATTAGACTTTTGCAAGGTAAACCTTTAATCTCCTACACAATTAAAGCCGCTCTTCAAACACGATTAGTTGATCGCGTCATAGTCACCACAGATAGCGCTAAAATTGCATCAGTGGCACGACGGCATGGTGCCGATATTCCATTTATCCGACCAAAAAAGCTGGCGTCTGACACTGCGAAAACAATCGATGTATTGCTCCATGCTGTCCGGTATGTAGAAAAAACTGATCAACACCCCGATATTATTGTCTTGCTTCAACCAACCTCACCCTTTACCCAACCGAAAGACATTGAACATGCAATTAAAACACTTCGGGCAACCAAAACAAATTCTTGTGTTTCAATGTGCTCAGTCTCCGAACATCCTGAATGGATGTTTACTATTCATAGGCACCACGCCTATCCTTTTATTAAATCCAATAATCTTCAAAAACGTTCCCAAGAGTTATCTAAACTATATACTTTAAATGGAGCTGTATACGCTATTCGCACCGACTTTTTAATGCAACAAAAAAAAATAATAGATACAAAGAGCCTCTCTTCAATCATTATGCCTCGTGAACGATCCGTCGATATCGACACGGCATATGATTTTGCGATAGCACAAACCATGATTAAATATCAATCTTATGCATCATAATACTATAGATATAAACAAAAAACGTATCGGCTACGGACATGCGCCCTATGTCATAGCTGAAGCTGGAGTGAATCATAACGGGAAGCTCCATATAGCTAAACGCATGATTATTGCCGCAAAAAAAGCAGGTGCCGACGCTGTTAAATTCCAAACATTTAAAGCAAATGAAGTCACTATTGCCCACAACCAGATGGCAAAATATCAGCAAATAAATACTCGCGCCCAGTACAACCAGCTTACGCTTCTTAAAAAACTCGAATTAAAAAATGACTTTTATCCCTCGCTATTAAAATTAAGCCACAGAATTGGTATAACTTTTCTCTCAACGCCGCATGGTGGGTTTAATAGCATAGACCTTTTAAAACAATACAATATCCCGGCTTTTAAATTTGGCTCGGGAGATTTGACAAACTTACCAGTCTTAACATATGCAGCTAAGTTTGGAAAACCCATGATAATCAGTACGGGAATGGCGACGCTCAATGAAGTAAAATCTGCGATTAGAGTGATATCAAAAACTGGAAATAAATCAATTATAGTTTTACATGCAACTACAAATTATCCATGCCCATCCAGTGAAGTAAATCTCAATGCAATGGTCACTATGATAAAAAAACTTTTCGTACCGATTGGATATTCTGATCACACTCTGGGAATCCACACCCCGCTCATGGCAGCAACGCTTGGTGCTTGTATGATAGAAAAGCATGTTACATTAGATAGAAACATGTCTGGACCAGATCATAAAGCATCTGCCACCTTTTCCGAATTAAAACAACTCTGCTACCAATTAAGTCTAGTCCCGGTCATATTAGGAAAAAGCGAAAAGAGCCCAAATGAAAGCGAACTAAAAATGCTTTCAAAAGTTCGTAAAAGCATTGTAAGTTTAAGAGAAATACAGAAAGGTGAACGATTTACGCTTAATAACATTACAATAAAAAGACCAGCCACGGGAATTGCGCCTAAACATTTTGAAAAGCTACTTTCTAAAACCGCCAAAAAGAAAATTAGCGCGGATCGACCACTCACGGCAAATGACTATGAATAAAAAAAAGGTCGCATATGTTTCTGGGACGAGAGCAGATTTTGGCCTTATGTCCCCCGTGTTACATGCAATCTCGAACAGTAGAACGATGAATGTAACGATTTATGCGACCGGAATGCATTTGATGAAAAAATTCGGATATTCCTTTAAACTTATTCAAAAAGAATTTGAGAACGTAAAAAAAATAGATGCAACTTTCACAAAAGACAACGAATTGGGGATGGCTAATTTTATTTCGTCATTCTTACAACAGATAACCAACTCCCTCTCAAAGGACAGACCTGATTTTGTCCTTACACTCGGAGATCGACCCGAAATGCTTGCCACGGCGATTGCGTGTAACTACCTACACATACCAAGTGGTCAACTCCATGGAGGCGAAAAAACATCGACTATCGACGAAATTTCGCGACACGCAATTACTAAGCTCTCTCATCTTCATTTTCCAGCAACAAAGGAATCTGCTGAACGGATACTAAAAATGGGTGAAGAACCATGGAGAGTTCATGTTGTTGGAGCTCCATCACTTGATGTAATATTACATCAACAACTTCCGAGTAAAAGGCAATTAGAAAAAAAACTTGGGTTGGGAAAATTTCTCAAAAAACCTATACTTGTAACACTCCATCCAATTAGCAGTAAGTGGAGACAGGCGTCTTGGCAAATGCAGCAGACTTTAAATGCTGTAAAAAAAATTGAAAGGGATATTATTATTGTTTACCCAAATGCAGATAGCGGGGGCAGGAGCATGATCAGAAAAATCCAGGCATACAAAAAAATAAAACACTTCCATATTTTTCCAAATATTGAATATCCATATTTTCTAGCACTTGAGCGTGAAGCGGCAGTATGGGTTGGCAACAGTAGTGGCGCGATTATTGAGTCCCCTTCTTTCAACCTCCCAGTTGTAAATATCGGTCCTCGACAAGAAGGACGCCAGCGTGCAACAAATGTAATTGATGTGCCCTACAATACAAATCAAATATCTGTGGCTGTTAAACAGGCATTGACTGACAAAAAATTTTTAAAGCAGGTTCGTCTAATAAAAAATCCTTGGGGTGATGGAAAAACTGCTAAAAGGATTACTAGCATTCTTGAAAAATTAATCATCAATGAAAAACTGCTAAATAAAAAATTAACATATGCCTAAGAAAATAATTGTGATTGGTGCCGGAGAAAATTCAGCCGTAATAACAAATATTCTAAAAGAACAATACACAGTGGCAGGATTTCTTGATGATCACGTAAAAAATAACGATATTCTCGGTCCGATTTCGATGTATAAAAAATACTTACAAAGCCATCTTTTCTTTATTACTATTGGCAACAATTGCATTCGTTCCGAACTATTTAAAAAAATAAAAAATGGTGGTGGTATATTCGTAAACGCGATACACAAAACCGCCTTTTTAGAACAAAGTATCGAGCTTGGTACAAACATCTTTATCGGTGCAAGAAGCTATATTAATATTAATACACGAATAGACAATCATGTATTTATCAATAATTGCTGCATTATTGAGCATGACAATACTATACTATCTGGGGCACATATAACACCTGGCGTTATTACTGGCGGAGGCACAAAAGTCGGTGCAAGGACTTTTATCGGTCTTGGATCGATAATAAATGATCATATTACAATTGGCGACGACACAATTATAGGATCAGGTTCTGTCGTCATCACGGACATTGCCTCTTCAGTTTTGGTAGCCGGAATACCAGCTAAAATTGTTAAAAAACTATGAAAACATATCCTGCATCAAGACCATTTATATCGAATAAAGATAGAGCCTCTGTTGCGCAAGTATTACAAACGAACTTTTTGAGTCTTGGACCAAAATATAGGGAATTTGAAAAAAGGTTCGCAAAACGAATTGGCACCAGATACGCAGTTTCTGTAAGCAGCGGCACGGCGGGATTGCATCTTGCATTATTAGCTGCAGGTATAAAATCCGGAGACGAAGTGATTACTACTCCTTTTTCGTTTATTGCATCTGCAAACGCAATTGTCTACACTGGTGCAAAACCTGTTTTTTGTGACGTTGAAATTGGATCCGGAAATATTGATCCTAAAAATATTGAGAATAAAATTACCCCAAGGACAAAAGCTCTTCTCATCGTACATATTTTTGGACAACCTGCAAACATGAAAAAAATTATGCTGATAGCAAAAAAACACAAATTAAAGGTTATAGAAGATGCGTGTGAATCTATTGATGCAAAACACCACGGGCGTAAGGTTGGTACATTTGGCGAAAGCGCCGTATTTGCTTTCTATCCAAACAAGCAAATGACTACGGGCGAAGGCGGTATGATCGTCACAAATAGTCTCAAAATATATGAATTATGTGCGAGCCTACGGAATCAAGGCCGTTCAAAGTCAGATAAGTGGCTGCAACACAGGAATCTTGGCTACAACTACCGTATGGATGAATTAAGTGCTGCTTTAGGTATTTCACAACTCTCTCAACTAACATCTTTTATCGAAAAAAGAAAACAAATAGCGACATGGTATAGTAATTATTTTAAGAAATACTTTGAAACAGTTCAGATCCCAATTATTGATCCGCACAACACACATACATGGTTTGTGTATGTTATCCGTCTTAAATCTCCTAAAATAAATAGGGATAAACTAATAGAACGACTTGAAAAAAAAGGTATCTATACAAAACCATATCTTCCTTCGATCCATCTTTCACCTTACTATATTAAAAAGTATCATTATAAAAAAGGGATATTTCCGATATCTGAAAAAATTAGCAAATCATCGCTCGCCTTGCCTTTATATATACAACTGAATAAAAATGATGTTGCGTATATTGTGAAAAAAATAATTAGCCAAATCAAACCGTATGAAAAATGAATTTTATAAAAAAGTGGTATTAGTGACCGGCGGAACTGGCTCCATTGGCTCTGTTCTTGTTGAAAAAATATTGTCATTTAAGCCAAAGCAAATTCGAGTATTGTCAAGAGATGAAAATAAACAATATTACCTGATGGAAAAGCTAGGGAATCCAACAAATCTTCGCTTTTTTATTGGCGACATTCGTGACAAGGAACGATTGATACGTGCTTTTAACGGTGTTGATACGCTTTTTCATGCGGCCGCATTGAAGCATGTTCCTCTTTGCGAATACAATCCGTTTGAAGCTGTAAAAACGAATATCGTTGGTTCCCAAAATGTTATTGATGCTGCCCTTGCGTGTGACGTAAAAAAAATAATTGCTATTTCAACGGACAAAGCTGTCCATCCAAACAATGTTATGGGCACCTCTAAATTGATGATGGAAAAGCTTTTTACAAACGCAAATTTCTACTCTGGGAATTCAAGAAGTATTTTTTCGTGTGTGCGGTTTGGAAATGTTGCTTGGGCAAACGGTTCGGTCTTAAAACTTTGGCAGAATCAAATTAAAAAAGATGGGCAAATAAAAGTTACCGACCTGAAAATGACGAGATTTTTTATGACGATACCTCAAGCAATGAATCTTGTCTTGCAAACAGCATCGATTTCACGGGGAGGAGAAATTTTTATCTTAAAAATGCCTTCCATTAAGATTGGAG
>Ga0265297_10008416_pt1 | contig 13770 bp, 12 predicted proteins | sample Munlanlwell13791_FD_192502 | JGI IMG/M metagenome (GOLD analysis project Ga0265297, IMG submission 192502) | Leachate microbial communities from a municipal landfill in Southern Ontario, Canada - Leachate well 137-91 | ecosystem: Engineered > Solid waste > Landfill > Unclassified | place... | reverse complement strand
TGTAGGACGCTAACCATCTGTTTCTTGCTGCGCGGTTGGGTTTACATAGCTCTCATGATTGCTCATAAGACTGGTGGGCTCTTACCCCGCCGTTTCACCCTTACCCCATATACTTATTGAAAACGTAGTCGCGAACAAAGTCCCCGACTCCTACGCTGACCGCTATGGCACTAAAGCACAAAAACGCTCGGCGCTTTCGTATATGAGGCGGTCTACTCTCTGTTGCACTTTCCCTCGCGTTACCGCGGCCATCCGTTAGATGGAACCGTGTCCTACAGCAGCCCGGACTTTCCTCTTGAATTTGTTGTTCAAGCTATCACCTGTGTACCTGCCGTATTATACGGAATATTAGATTAAGAGGGGTCTAAAAACCAGGTAATCCGTTATTTGTTTCAAGCAATCGAAAAAATTCACTCTCCGGAACCGGCTTTGAAAAATAGTACCCTTGATAAAATCCGCACCCTTTTTCTCTGAGATACTCCATCTGGTATCTCTCCTCGACGCCTTCGGCAATGACCGTGAGGTTCAAGGTTTTACCCATCGCAATGATCGTATTGAGCAATATATGTTCATTGTCCTGATCGTGCGTGATGTCATCGACAAAACTTTTATCGATTTTCAATGAATCGATCGGAAATTGCCGCAAATACGACAGCGACGAGTATCCGGTCCCAAAATCGTCCATACAGATTCGGATGCCCAGCTTCTTGATCTTCTTGAGTACTTCGAGCGTCACTTCCAAATATTCCATCATGACGCTTTCGGTGATTTCGATAGCAAAATGGTCCGGATCTATCCCATTGGTCCGTATCGCTTCTTCAATCTCCGAATACATATTGAGATTTTGGAACTGACGGGTTGAAACATTGCACGAGACATGAATGTTACGGTAGCCGGCACGTTCCAATCGCCCGATCATCCGTGCCGTTTCGTCGATGATCCATCCCCCAAGCTTCAAGATGAACCCGGTATTTTCCGCTATATGGATAAAAGTATCAGGATAGATCATCCCTTTTTTAAAATGGTTCCAGCGTATCAATGCTTCCGCTCCGACGATTTTGCCGCTCTTTATTTCGATTTTCGGTTGATAATAGAGGACGAATTCTTCATCATGGAGTGCACGGTACATATCGTTTCCGATTTCAACCTCTTCATGCACCCTGTAGTTCAAGGCGTTTGTGAAAAAGCTGAACTTGTCCCTGCCCTCTGATTTTGCCTTATACATTGCGATATCCGCATATTTCATCAATTCGTTGATCTCTTTGGAATCATCGGGATAGATTGCGACACCGATACTCGCCGAGAGTCTTAGGAAATGATTTTTAATAACCCATTCTTGGTGAAATTCTTCAAGTATATGGATGATTACCCTCTCCAATGAGCCGATATCGTCAAAATCTGTTATGACGATGACAAATTCATCCCCTCCGATACGTGATATGACGTCATTCTCTCTTACAATCGATTCGAGCTTTGCGGCGACACTTTTTAAAAGGGCATCTCCTATGTTGTGACCGAGGGTATCGTTGATATTTTTAAAATGGTCCAGATCCAAGAATAAAACGGCAAATTTATGCTGATAGCGATTGGCATTCGCAAGAATAAAGTTGAGTTTCGAATGAAGATTGTTACGGTTCGGAAGCCCTGTCAAAGAGTCGTGAAGCGATGTGAAACTGAGCTCTTTATTTAACTCAATGATCTCATTTTCGGAACGGTTCAACTCGATCGCGTATTCAATCTGGAATTTGATCATATACCCTATGACAAGCGCTTCGGCAACGACAAATACTCCGTGGAGCAAGACGATGTCGAAACCGCACCCATAGTTAAAAACCATAACGGGCATACCGAAAAGTGAAATGTCGTACTGTTGAAGGTAATTAAAGATGATGTGATGCAAAATGGTAGTCGCCGATGCGACTAAGACCGGCACGACATCATTATAAAGCGAGAGGATCGCCAAGGCGATAAACACATGAAAGTGCATCTCGATTCGGCCCAAATGCTGCTGTATGAATATCAGAGAAAAAAGCATCATTCCGACACCGACTAGAATACGCATCGTCTGCGTCCCTTTGAAATAGTGATACGAAGCCAATAAAGAGAGGGTGATGAGCCCTCCTCCGATAAAGCCGTATGCATAGGTGTCATAGCTGATCGAGGTGACAAAAGTGGCGATAAACCACTGTATCGCCATCAGCACCACCATGATCTTATCGGCTTGGATAAAATGTTCGTTGAAATTATCCTGGGCATAATCGGGGACGCTAGGGAGTTTTAGCAAAGATTTAAGCGTGTAACGGTTCACTTGGCCCCCTTCAGATAGTGCTGTATATCTGTGACGAGGCTCTTCGAATTTAACGGATGGGTCATATAGATATTTAATAATATCAAATCACCGTTTTCTTGCCGTTGCACTAAATAGAGATAATCGCTGTGATCGATCTCATCCGGCTCGGAAAGCCTCCTGGAGAAAAACAGGCCAAATTCCCTATCGATCGTCATAATCTCTTTTTGAGTCAAATAGATTCCGTTAAACAGCGGATTAAATGACTTGGCAAACACGTCGGGCTGATCCGGTTTGATCTGAGGCATCAAATTGACAAATGAAAATCCGACGAAGGGTTTAAGGGGGGAAAATTCAGCGGAATCGTAAAAAACAGAGAGATCGTGCAGCATAGGGGCACACACTTTCGTACATCCGACATAGCCGTAAAACACCAGCTGCAGATCTTTGCCGTTATTGTTGAGATACGGTGCTTCTATCCGTTCGTTGATGACAATTTTACCGTTTGTCCGGCTAGTGAAAAACAAGGATAAAATAAGGGGTATGCCGATCACTAAAAAAATAAAAACCATACCTACCGCGATAGTTTTTTTATTCATTCACAGCCTGTCCCACGCATATTATTCGACATGTTATAATTTATTAATCATGATAACATATATGTACAAAAATGAAGTTTGAAATGAAACGGAAATGAAGTTTTCCCCCAAAACGGGGGAAAAGTGAGGAGAAAAAAGGGTGTTAAGCCATTTTAGCTTTGGCTTCTTTTGCGTATTTGATACCCAAATCCCAAGCTTTATTGTTTACTTCATGAACTTTTTTCGGAACTTTTGAAAGCATAACCTCTTTCAATGTTTCAGGGTCAAGAACACCGGTAAACTCGTTAGTGATACCCAAAGCGACAACCGATTGGGTGATAACGTTACCGACCTCCTCTTTTGCGATCGTAATGATCGGGATCTCTACGATGATCCATTTTTTGCGGTCTTCTTCCGTCGGGTGAACCAAGTTTGGCTCAACAACAATGATTCCGCCCGGTTTTACACCGTTTTTGAATTGCTGATAGCTCACGTTTGCAACGGAGAGCATGAAATCGATTTCACCCTCATTGGCATACGGATAAAAAATCTCGTTGTCATCAAGGGTAATATCAACAACCGTTGCCCCTCCGCGTACTTGTGACGTGTAGGTAGCAGTTTTAAGACCATGTCCGCCAAGTTTGATCTTAGCGGCTGCCATAATTTCACCGGCAAGAAGAACCCCTTGTCCACCGACGCCTGTAAATCGTATCGTATGTCTCATGGTTTCTCCTTAGATTTTTTTCGCAAAGTCGTCTTGCGTGATTTTACCGCGTTTGCCTTGTGCCGCTTCGATGACCATGTCATAAAGTTCACAATACTCCGCCTGCTCTACTTCACGCAATACGCCCGTAGGGAATTTGTTCATTTGCTCTTCCGGTGACAACGCTTCCCATTTTTTCAACGGAGTCGTAATGCTGTCGATCCACTCAAGGTTTTCCATAGCACTGAGCATTTTGTTTTTACGGCCAAGGTTGATATGACAGTTTGACATAATGTCGAAGAATGAGAACCCTTTATGTGAGAACCCTTTTACAAGGACTTTTTCCAATTTTTTCGGATCAAGCATCGTCTCACGCGCTACGAATGACGCACCGGCACCGATAGCCAGTTTACACGCATCGAATGTCGGATCGATATTCCCGTTTTGCGCCGATACACACCACATACCCTGCGGAGTCGTCGGAGAAATTTGAGAGTTGGTCAAACCGTAAATAAAGTTATTGATAAGGATAAAGTTCAAATCGATGTTACGACGACAACCGTGGATCGTGTGGTTACCACCGATCGCAAGTCCGTCACCGTCTCCCGCTACCACGATAACGTGTGCATCCGGACGAGTCAATTTGATCCCCGTAGCGTACGCAATCGTACGACCGTGCGTCGTATGAACCGTGTTACAGTTGATGTATGAGCTGAAACGTCCAGAACAGCCGATACCGGAAACGACACAGACTTTGTCCATATCCCAGCCCATTTTGTCGATAGCACGGATAACCGATTTAAGGATAACACCGTCACCACAGCCCCAACACCAAAGTGTCGGCATTTTATCTACACGTAAATATTGATCGTAATTGAAAGCCATTAGAACATCTCCTTAACTTTTGCTACCATTTCAAGCGGTGCGATAGGACGGCCGTTTGCTTTGAGAAGCGTTGTGAAATCGCTGCGTCCCGTGACACGTTCGATCTCTTTGAGGTATTGACCCATGTTGAGCTCTGTTACGAAAATTTTGTCAAATTTTTGACCGATCTCTTTGAGTTTTTTCGCCGGACTCGGCCAGATCATGATCGGGCGGAAAAGTCCCGCTTTGATCCCGTCGTTACGCAGTTTCATAACCGCTTCTTTAGCACCGCGAGAGATACTGCCGTATGCGATCATACACACTTCGGCATCGTCCATCATAAACTCTTCGTAATCGGCTTCGTCATCCAAACCGTCGTTTTGAGCCGCTACATCATTAATTTTACCGACAAGGCGCTCGATGTTGAATTGGCATTGTGCCGCATCTTCCGTCGGGAAACCGGTCGGACCGTGGTGAAGACCCGTAAAGTGGAAACGGTACCCTTCGAACATCGGGTTCAATACTGCCGGTGTATTCATAGGAACGTCATACGGGCGATAATCTTCCGGTTTACCGTCAAAACGTTTACGGTTGACGATAGACGCTTTAATCTCTTCCAAATCCGGAAGAACCGCTTTACCGTGCATGTGACCGACCGTCTCATCCAAAAGCATGAAAACCGGAGTCATGTATTTTTCCGCCAAGTTGAATGCTCGTACCGTTTGGGTGTAGCACTCTTCGAGTGAACCGGCACACAAGGTAATCGATGCGTAGTCACCGTGGGTCGGGTATTGCGCTTGACCGATATCGGCTTGGGAAACACGTGTCGGAAGACCGGTTGAGGGGCCTCCGCGCATTACGTTTACGATTACAAGAGGAACTTCAGCGATAAATGCCAAACCGATTTGCTCTGCTTTAAGAGAGATCCCCGGACCTGAGGTTGCCGTCATTGATTTAGTACCCGCCATTGATGCGCCGAGTGCTACCGAGATACCGGCAATTTCGTCTTCCATTTGGATAAATTTACCGCCGACTGTCGGCAACAAATCCGACATTTCATGCATTACTTCGGAAGACGGAGTGATCGGATATCCGCCGAAAAACATACAACCGGCATCAAATGCCGCGTGAGCAGCTAATTCGTTACCTGTAGAAATTACTTCTCTTGCCATTATTTCACTCCTGCTTGGTCTAGTGACATATATCGGTTGGCGATAACAGCTGCTTGGCGTGTTTTCGCTTCATCCGTCAATTTCGCAAATTTAAAATCTGCTTTGTCCGCAACGTAAATCGCGAAATCAGGGCATGAAAGTTCACACTCGTTACAGCCGATACAACTTTCCGGGTGATCAACACAGATCATCGCACCCAATGTTGATGTTTTGTCATAGCGCATACCGAGTACACCCGATGGACATACCGATACACAAATATCACACGCTTTACAGTTATCGGTATTAACCCATACAGGGACATTACCGGGATTGATCGTTTTAAACATCTGCTCTCCTATGTTTTAATTAGAACATCGTGAGAATAAAATCCTCACGCCTACGCTTGCCGCTTTGGCACTAAAGCTACGCCTTGCGGCGAGATTCACATTATTTGTTTTTTTCTTCGTCGATTGTAAATTTTCCTACGGCACACGAGACAAAACTCTTGAGCTTAAGGGTTGCGTTCTCTAACGCCCCCTCTTCCTCACCGATTAGAGGATAACCGAGCTTTCTTAATATTGCTTTAAATTGTGCTAATCGCGCCTCATCCGGTATCTCGGTTGTTACCTTACGAGGCTCGCACGAGAGATCGACATGGACCTCTGCAAAACCTGCTTCTTTGAGTGCTTTAGTGATCGTATTGGCGCATCCGCCGCATCGAATATTCGCAACCTCAAAGAGCTGAATCATCTCTTTTTCGCCATCACTTCGGCAACAGCCTTGCCGATATCCGCCGGGGAGACAACCACTTTTACCCCTGCCGCTTCAAGCGCTGCCATTTTTTCCGCTGCTGTCCCTGAACCGCCTGAGATAATCGCTCCCGCATGTCCCATACGTTTTCCTGCAGGTGCCGTTTGTCCCGCGATAAATGCCACGACCGGTTTTGTAACGTGTTCTTTGATATACGCCGCCGCTTGGATCTCCAAATCACCGCCGATCTCACCGATCATAACGATCGCATGCGTTTCCGGGTCCGCTTCGAACATAGGAAGAAGCTGTTTGTACGAAAGTCCGATAATCGGGTCACCGCCGATACCGACTGCCGTCGTAATACCGAATCCCTCTTTAACGACCTGGTTCGCAGACTCATACGTCAACGTCCCGGATTTAGAAATCAGACCGATATTTCCTTTTTTGAAAATGAAGCCCGGCATAATACCGATCTTGCACTCATCGGCCGTAATGATACCCGGGCAGTTCGGCCCGATGGTCATCATGTTTTTCTTCGTCGCATACGCTTTTGCGTACATCATATCTTTTACCGGAGCACCCTCGGTAATGATCACCGCGAGTGTGATTCCTGCATCAGCCGCTTCCATAACCGCATCGGAAACGAAAGCAGGCGGTACGAAGATCATAGATACTGTCGCGCCGGTGCTGGCGACCGCATCGGAAACGGTATTGAATACCGGTTGGCCCAAATGTTCTTGCCCCCCTTTGCCCGGCGTTACACCGCCAACAATCTTGGTACCGTATGCCATACATTGTTCAGCATGGAAAGTACCCTCTTTACCGGTGAAACCTTGTACGATTACTTTTGTATCTTTGTTTACCAAAATAGACATTAATTATTCTCCTTTAGCTGCTGCTACGGCTTTGCGAGCACCGTCTGCGAGATCGGTAGCCGCTACGATATTAGCAATACCGGCATTGTTCAAAATTTCTGCCGCTTCAATAGCATTGGTACCGTCAAGACGAACGATAACAGGGACATTGACATTAGTGATTTTTGTCGCTTCTAGAATACCGTTGGCAACACGGTCACATCGGACAATACCGCCGAAGATGTTGACAAAAATAGCTTTAACATTCGGATCTTTCAAGATGATCTCGAACCCTTTTGCAACCGTCTCGGCACTTGCCGAACCGCCGACGTCAAGGAAGTTGGCCGGACGGCCTCCTTCGTAGTTGATCGTATCCATCGTACCCATCGCAAGACCGGCACCGTTTACCATACACCCGACGTTACCGTCAAGTTTGATATAGCTCAGACCGTATTTATCCGCTTCGATCTCTGTCGGCTCTTCTTCGCTGAGATCACGCATTTCGCTCACTTCCGCCTGACGGTAAAGTGCATTGTTGTCAAAGCCCATTTTCGCATCAAGCGCCAAGAATTTCCCGTCACCTGTTTTGATCAACGGATTGATCTCGATCATCTCTGCGTCATGATCCATATATACTTTATACAACGCGGAAGCGAATTTGATAAATGTATTGATCTCTTCTACCGGCAAACCGAGGCCGAACGCCAATTTACGGCCATGAAACGATTGAAACCCGGTCAAAGGATCGATAGATACCTTGATGATTTTTTCCGGTGAATCGTGAGCAACGTCTTCGATCGCCATACCGCCTTCGGTAGATGCCATCATGATCGGCATTTCCGATGCACGGTCAAGGAGCATACCGAGGTAGTACTCTTTTTTAATGTCTGCACCCTCTTCGATGTACACTTTCTGAACAAGTTTACCTTCAGGACCGGTTTGGTGAGTCACCAATTGCATCCCGAGAATCTCTTGTGCCAATGCGCGTACTTCTTCCGTCGAACGTGCCAATTTGACACCGCCGCCCAAACCGCGTCCGCCTGCATGGATCTGAGCTTTTACAACCCAAATGCTTCCGCCTAACTCTTGTGCCGCTTTTACGGCTTCATCGGGTGTTAAAGCGATATGTCCACGAGGTGTGGGCACATTATATTTTTTGAATAACTGTTTTGCCTGATATTCATGTATATTCATCAATTCCTCCTGTTTTAAAGTTAAGCGATCGGTCTTGTCATCTCTTCGGGGATGACATATTTATCAAACTCTTCCGCCGTGAGAAGACCGAGTTTTATTGCGGTCTCTTTAAGCGTCGAGTTCTCTTTGTGTGCTGTTTTGGCAATTTTTGCCGCATTCTCATAACCGATATACGGATTCAACGCCGTAACCAGCATCAATGAATTATTCAGATAGTGGTCGATTTGATCCCGTACCGGCTCGATTCCGACGGCACAGTTATCGTTAAACGACACGATTGAATCGGCCAATAAACGGACCGATTGCAAAAAGTTGTACGCGATTACCGGTTTGAACACGTTAAGCTCAAAATTTCCTTGGCTCGCTGCAAATCCGATACATGCATCGTTCCCCATCACCTGACAGGTAACCATGGTCACCGCTTCGCTTTGCGTCGGGTTGACTTTACCCGGCATGATCGATGAACCCGGCTCGTTTTCCGGAATCGTGATCTCGCCGATACCGCAGCGTGGTCCGGAGGCCAACCAACGGACATCGTTGGCGATTTTCATCATATCGGCCGCCAATGCTTTTAGGGCGCCGTGGGCAAATACCAATGCATCGTGAGACGTAAGAGCATGAAACTTGTTCGGAGCCGTAACGAATTGATGACCCGTCAATTCGGTCAATTTAGCCGCAACGCGCGTTCCCAATTCAGGATGTGCATTGAGACCCGTTCCGACCGCTGTACCGCCGAGAGCGAGCTCGCGAACCGATTCGAGAGAATCTTTCGCCATTTTTTCGCATTTGCCCAGCATCTCTACCCAACCGCTGATCTCTTGACCGAGGGTGAGAGGAGTCGCATCTTGCAAATGGGTACGTCCGATTTTGACGATATCGCTGAACGCTTCGCTTTTTGCGATCAATGTTTTGCGCAAATGGTCGATTGCCGGGAGAAGACGGGTCTCTACCGCGATTACCGCTGCGACATGCAATGCAGTCGGATAGGTATCGTTCGAACTTTGTGATTTATTGACGTCATCGTTCGGGTGGACCAATTTTTGTGTACGGAAATCACCGCCGAGGATCTCGGTCGCACGGGACGCCAATACTTCGTTGTTATTCATGTTTGACTGCGTTCCTGAACCGGTTTGCCATACGACAAGCGGATAATGCGCATCGAGTTTTCCCGATAGCATCTCGTCGGCCGCCTGCGCGATCGCATCGGCTTTCTCTTTGGAGAGCATTCCAAGATCACAGTTAACCAGAGCAACCGCTTTTTTAAGATATGAAAACGCACGGGTAATTTCGTACGGCATCTTCTCTTCACCGATTTGGAAGTTTTCCAAAGAGCGCTGCGTCTGTGCTCCCCAGTAGGTATCATTCGGAACCCGAACTTCCCCCATCGTATCTTTTTCTACACGAAAGCCCATTTTTATGCTCCTTTAAAGAAATTATTGGTGTTAAGGGTATCGATCAACGATTGAACCGATGCGCACGATTTGGCAAACATCTCTTTTTCACTTTCGTTGAGGGTTACTTCAATGATCTTTTCGGCACCGTTTGCTCCGAGCATAACCGGCACGCCGCTGACCACATCGTTAAATCCGTATTCGCCTTCGAGATAGACGGCACACGGATGGATCTGTTTTGTATCTTTCAAAATTGCTTCGACCATAATCGCCGTAGCTTTTGCAGGAGCGTAATAAGCCGATCCCGTTTGCAGCAACGCAACGATCTCTGCTCCCCCTTTGCGCGTACGCTGAACGATCTCATCGATCTCTTCGTGACTTAAAACATCCGACAATGGGACACCCGCCACGGTGGAATAGCGAGGCAACGGTACCATATCGTCCCCGTGTCCACCCATAACCGATGCACGGATCTGACCGCCGCCGTATCCGAGTTTTTCTTGGATAAATGCCGCCATACGTGCACTGTCCAAAACTCCGGCCATACCGATAACGCGGTTACGGTCAAAACCGCTCTCCTTGAGCGCTACATACGTCATCGCATCCAATGGATTGGAGACCATGATGACGATCGCATTCGGGGAATACTGAGCGATTCCGGCGATAACTTCGCGAGTGACGTTGGCATTGATCATCAACAAATCATCTCGGCTCATGCCCGGTAAACGGGGGCTTCCCGCAGTGATAACGACGACATCGCAATCGGTCATATCGGCCATCGTTTCGGCTACGCACACGACAGAATGGCTTCTTACGGCTGCTGCTGCTTGAGACATGTCAAGCGCTTTACCTTTAGCGATTTCGATTTTATTATCGCGCAAAATAATTTCATGGCACGATCCGTTCATTGCAAGAGAATAAGCAATCGTAGAACCGACATTCCCTGCCCCTACGATTCCGACACGTTTTCCTTTTACCATTTTCGTACTCCTGGTGTCATATCTTTTCTGCCCTCATCTTCCAATACACTCAAACCTGTTTTTCTAAAAAAACACTAATAAGCATACGGCAAGAGGACAAAACTAAGACGAGTTAATCGTCTTTTATCTACAGAGCGACTCTACAGATAAAAAACGATATCAAGAATTTAGTGCCATAGGCAGCCAAAGGGGTGAATCCCTTCGGCGTTCTAATTCATTAGATAGATGCGATGATCGCGTTTAATGTCCCACTCGGGCGCATTGCCGCAGTCACTTTCGCGATATCAGGATGGTAATAACCGCCGATATCTTGTGCTTTCCCCTCTACAGAAAGGAGCTCTTCGATAATTTTCGCTTCGTTTTCGGTAAGCGCTTTTGCTACCGGAGCGAAACGACTTGCTAGTTCTGCATCGGCAGTTTGTTCCGCAAGTGCTTTTGCCCAGTATTGAGCAAGGAAAAAGTGACTCGCTTTGTTATCCGGCTCACCCGCTTTGCGAGAAGGTTCCTTGTTGTTATCCAAGTATGCCGCATTAGCAACATCGAGTGCTGCCGTAAGAGCAGACAATTTGACGTCTTTTTTCGTTTTATTGATGTGGCGAAGTGACTCAGCCAATGCGAGAAACTCACCGAGCGAATCCCATCGGAGATGACCCTCGTTAACAAATTGCTCAACGTGTTTCGGAGCCGATCCGCCCGCACCCGTTTCGAACAATCCACCGCCGGCAAGCAACGGAACGATTGAGAGCATTTTAGCCGACGTTCCCAGCTCGAGGATCGGGAACAAGTCTGTCAAATAGTCACGAAGAACGTTACCCGTCGCTGAAATGGTGTTTTGACCCGCACGTACACGTTTCAATGAGAAAGCCATCGCTTTTTCAGGAGCCATAATATGATACTCAATACCACCTTTGTTAAACTCAGGAAGGTATGCGTTCACTTTTTTGATAATTTCAGCATCATGCGCACGGTTTTCATCCAGCCAGAACACAACCGGAACGTTTTCGATCTCTGCGCGTTCAACCGCAAGACGTACCCAGTCTTTGATCGGGATATCTTTCGCACGAGACATACGCCAGATGTCCCCTTTTTCTACATTAAAGGTCATCAAGACGCCGCTATCATCAGATACCGTCACTACACCGTCTTCTGCGATTTCGAATGTTGTCGGATGGGAACCGTACTCTTCCGCTTTTTGCGCCATCAAACCGACGTTTGAAACTGAACCCATAGTGGTAACGTCGAATTGACCGTTTGCTTTACAATCTTCGATGATTTCAGAATACATCGTCGCGTAACAACGATCCGGAATCGTCACAATACATTGTTCTACTTTTCCGGCAGGATTCCACATTTTACCGCCGTCACGAACGACAACCGGCAATGAAGCATCGATGATCACGTCATTAGATGCATGCAAGTTGGTGATCCCTTTGTCAGAATCCACCATTGCCATAGCCGGTTGAGTCGGATAAACCGCCATGATTGCCGCTTCAATTTCCGCTTTTTTATCCGCTGGAAGTTTCGCAAGCTTTTTGTACAAATCGCCAAGACCGAGATTCGGGTTAACACCGATCTCTTTGAATTCCGTCGCGTATTTTTCAAATACGTCTTTAAAAAATACAGAAACAGCGTGACCGAACATGATCGGATCACTTACTTTCATCATGGTCGCTTTGAGGTGAATCGACCAAAGGATGTTTTTCTCTTTCGCTTCAGCGATTGCATCAGCGTAAAATGCACGCAATGCTTTGGTGCTCAAGAACGTACCGTCAAGTACTTCACTATCAACGGCATTGATCTCTTTAAGCGTTTTGCCGTTCAAAGCGATAACGACTTTACCGTCACCCTTTTTCGTAATTGATTGCTCGTTTGCATAAAAATCGCCGCTGTTCATGTGGGCAACGCGCGTTTTTGAACCATCATCCCATGCACGAAGTTTGTGAGGATTTTTCTTAGCAAAGTTTTTAACCGCAACGGCTGCACGGCGATCTGAGTTCCCTTCACGAAGTACCGGATTAACGGCAGAACCGAGACACGTTGCGTAACGGGCGAAAATCTCTTTTTCTTCCTCAGTTTTAGGCTCTTCCGGATATGACGGAAGATCGTAACCTTGAGACTGAAGCTCTTCAATACACGCTTTTAGCTGCGGAATTGAAGCTGAAATATTCGGAAGCTTGATGATGTTGCCATCGGGTTGTGTTGCGATAACACCCAATTGTGCAAGATTATCGGGAATGCGTTGAGCGTCTGTCATCCGTTCCGGGAATGTAGCAATAACACGACCTGCGAGTGAAATATCACTTGTTACAACTTCTACGCCTGCTGCTTTAGTGAATGCATTTACAATTGGAAGTAGCGAATATGTCGCCAAAGCCGGTGCTTCATCAATTACTGACCAAATGATTTTTGCCATCAGGTTCTCCTGTCATTATTTTTATAGGAGCATCATAACACTACTGGGTCACACTTTTTCTATTTAACCCCTCAAAGAGCCGATAAAGTTGCAAATATGTTTCATTTTGTAGCATTTATGATGTTTTTATGGTGTGTAGAAAAGTAACTACTATAGATATGTTCCCCATTTTTCCCTCGAACGAAATAGAGGTAATTTGTCTGTGCGGGATGGAGTGCCGCCTGGATCGCGCTCTTTCCTACATTGCATACGGGATATGCCGGCAAACCTTTGTTCCTGTACGTATTATAGGGAGTTGTGTCGGTTCGAATACGATGTGCCGTTACCTTCTGATGCGAAAATTTTCCATAGTTTAACGTGCCGTCCATTTGCAATCGCATCCCCTCTTTCAGCCGATTATCGATAACGGAGCTCACCAGAGGCATATCTCCTTCCGAAGCTGCCTCCTTTTGAATGACCGATGCTTTTGTTACAATTTGTAACCATTTCTCTTTATTGTACTCCCCGGTAAACTTGATCGCCCACCCTTTCATCGTCTGTTCCGATGCTCTCAGTAGAAACGCAATGAGATCTTTTTCGGAGATAGCATTGGGGACGCTATA
>Ga0265297_10008415_pt1 | contig 13771 bp, 13 predicted proteins | sample Munlanlwell13791_FD_192502 | JGI IMG/M metagenome (GOLD analysis project Ga0265297, IMG submission 192502) | Leachate microbial communities from a municipal landfill in Southern Ontario, Canada - Leachate well 137-91 | ecosystem: Engineered > Solid waste > Landfill > Unclassified | place... | reverse complement strand
AAACTACAGGATGAATACCGAAATCAAAGCCGCGACCTACCACGATTTAAAATTAGCTGAAGTTAATGGCGGCTGGCAGGCAGAGGTGATCTTAGATGTCTGATGCAATACAGGTCCCTTTAGAAAAAATCGATGATTATCGCTGGCGTATCCCCAGGAGCTATAAGCCGGGAATGCGCGTGCCGGGGATCATTTACGCCGATGAGAAATTACTGAAAGATATCCGTCAGGATAAAGCAGCAGAGCAGGTGGCTAATGTGGCTTTCCTGCCGGGGATCGTCAATGCCTCTTTGGCTATGCCGGATATACATTGGGGCTATGGTTTTCCCATCGGAGGAGTTGCCGCGACTGACCCGGAGAACGGTGGTGTTATTTCGCCCGGGGGAGTGGGTTTTGACATAAATTGCGGTGTGCGCTTATTGAAAACAAATTTTCAATACGAGGATATAAAAGATAAAATCAGAGATCTAGTTTACGCCCTCTTTAATGACGTGCCTTCAGGCGTGGGTTCAAAAGGCGACATCAGAGTAAGCGCTAAAGAAGAGAAAGAAATTTTACTCAAGGGCTCCAAGTGGGCGGTAGAAAAAGGCTACGGCACGCAGGATGATTTGGAGTGCACCGAAGAAAACGGCGCAATTACCGGGGCAGATCCGGCAGCAGTTTCAGATAGGGCATATGAGAGGGGAAAGGCGCAATCCGGGACTTTGGGTTCGGGAAATCATTTTTTAGAGATACAAGTAATCGATCAGCTTTACGACCGCGATCTCTGCGATGAGTTTGGTTTGGATCTCGGCCAGATAACGATAATGATCCATTCCGGCTCGCGCGGATTTGGTTATCAGGTCTGCGATGATTACACAAGAAGCATGATGCACTGCCTGCAAAAATATAATATCAATGTCCCTGACCGCCAGCTCGCCTCTGCGCCGGTAAATTCTCCAGAGGGCAAAGCCTATTTGGGCGCGATGAAATGCGCGGCAAATTATGCCTGGGCAAACCGCCAGTGCCTGATGCACCTTACGCGCCAGAGCTTCGAGAGGATTTTTAATCTGTCCTGGCAGAAGATGGGGATGAATTTGATTTATGATGTCGCCCATAATATCGCCAAAATTGAGAAATATGTTGTAGACGGAAAAGAAAAAACTCTCTGCGTGCATCGTAAAGGCGCGACGCGCGCTTTCGGGCCCGGGCATCCGGCATTGCCCGAAAGGTATAAAAAAACAGGCCAGCCGGTGATCATCCCCGGAGATATGGGCAGGAATTCTTACCTGCTCGTCGGGACGCAGAAAGCAATGGAGGAAACCTTTGGCTCGACCTGCCACGGCGCAGGCAGGGTTAAATCCCGCACCGCCGCCACAAAATCTATAAAACTAGATACGTTATTGAAAGAATTGGAATCTAAGGGTATAATAGTGAAAGCTTCAGGCCGGGGAACGATTGTAGAAGAAGCGCCCCAGGCATATAAAGATGTCAATGAAGTAGTGGATGTGGTACATAACGTTGGGATCTCCAAGCGTGTCTGCAGGATGCGGCCGCTTGGTGTTATAAAGGGATAAAAATGCTCGACTTAAAATTCATACGGGAAAATCCGGAGCTGGTAAAAGAGTCGCTTAAGAATCGTAATCTAAAAATCGATTTAGGCAACCTTACGAAGCTTGACGATACGCGCCGGCAGGTTCTTATTGAACTGGAGGCCTTGCGCGCACAGAAGAATAAGGCCAATGAAGAGATAACCGCGGCACTTAAAGCAAAGAAAGACGCCAAAGATGTAATTATCTCTATGAAGAATATCGCCGATAAAATCGATACCCTGGAAGATAAATTAAAAGAATGCGAGACAGAGCTCGATAAATTATCATTAACTATACCTAACGTACCTCACGCATCCATTCCTGTCGGCGATGCCTCAAATAATAAGATTGTGCGCAGCTGGGGCGAGAGCCGTAAATTTGATTTTAAACCCCTGGCCCATACTGAACTTTGCCAGAGCCTGGATATTATTGATTTTGCCCGCGGGACAAAAATCACCGGTTCGAATTTTATACTTTATAAAGGCCTGGGCGCGAGGTTAGAGCGCGCGTTAATAAATTTTATGCTGGATTTGCATACAAAGAAGCACGGCTACACCGAAGTCTTTCCGCCATTTTTGGTAAACCGCGCTTCGATGACCGGCACAGGGCAGCTTCCGAAATTGGAAGAGGATATGTACCGCTTAAAAGAAGATGATTTGTTCCTTATCCCTACGGCAGAAGTCCCGGTAACCAATATTTTCCGCGATGATGTTTTAAATGAAGAAAATTTACCGGTATATTACGCTGCTTATAGCGCGTGTTTCAGGAGAGAGGCGGGTTCTTACGGCAAAGATACCAAAGGCCTGATCCGCGTGCACCAGTTTGATAAAGTGGAATTGGTAAAATTCGTAAAGCCGGAAAGCTCCTATGATGAATTGGAAAAGTTAGTGAATAATGCCGAGGAGGTTTTACAGTTGCTAGGCTTGCAATACCGCGTGGTAATGCTTTCCACGCAGGATATAAGTTTTGCCGCCAGTAAATGCTATGATCTGGAGGCGTATGCCCCCGGCATAGATAAGTGGCTGGAAGTCTCCAGCTGCAGCAATTTTGAAAGTTTCCAGGCCCGGCGGGCAAATATCAGATTCAGAAAAAAAGACACGAAGAAGTTAGACTTTGTGCATACTCTAAATGGTTCGGGAGTGGCCCTGCCGCGCACAGTAGTCGCGATAATAGAAAATTATCAACAGAAGGACGGCTCAATAATCATTCCTGAAATTTTGCGGCCGTATTTTGATGGCAAAGAAAGAATTTCCTAAACTAGAAGGCGATTTCAGCCCTAAAGGAATTGATTTTGGCCCAGCCGATCTTGGCGGGGGAGGAGGCGGCGGCTTGCGCGGCAAGATGTCTGCTTTTTCCGGGAAAGCCTTCGGAATTATTAAATTCATCTTAGGGATTTGTTTCCTGCCTTTTGTTTATTCGATCTCGGTTTCCTTTTTAAGCGAATTCGACCTTATCGAGAAATCCTTAGGGAGCCATTTCTGGTCGGGCGTAGTCAGTTTCCTGATAATCTATCTATTTATCCTGGAGCCGGTAAAGCTTTATGCCAAGGGCCAGAAATTATTGGAACTGATTTTTAATTTCTTTAAGCCGCTGGTAAAAGTAGCGCCGTATCTGCTGCCGGTTTATGCGATAATCTTATTTGCTTTATACTGGCCGCTTTCTTTGCTTTTTCCGGGGCCGGGGACTACTAAGACATTTGTCTTTCTTTTTGGTTTTAGCATGGCACTGCACCTTGTTTTTAGCGCTAAGACCATGCGCGCCAAAAAAGGGGATTTTTTAAAAGGAAATTATATTTTCGGGTTCTCTTTTATTTATATCCTTAACCTGGCTTTACTCGGCCTTTTCTTAAGCCTTATCTTTAATGTATTTTCTTTTGTCAATTTCTTCAATAATTCCTATCAGAGTGCCAGAGATATATTTTACGCTGTGTTTAAACAGCTATTCTTAGGGTAGATTTCTGGTGGGGTGGCTGAGCGGTTGAAAGCGGCAGTCTTGAAAACTGTTGTGGGCATTAGTCCACCCAGGGTTCGAATCCCTGCCCCACCGCCAGTTTTTGCAGTGAGTACGTCCGCGAAAGAGAGGGAGATGATGAAAATGCTTCGAAGCGTTCTTTTTATTGTGCTGTTTTTTTCTCCGGCGCTGTGCTTTGCAGATGAGCTTGAGCTTTCGCCTGCGATGAATATGGGGTTTAAATATGTCAAACCCTCTGATAAGACCATTACGATCCAGGTGGAACCCATGCTATTTTCGTTAATTCTGAAGAATTCTTCTAACTCTGCACAATCGATCTACTGGGAGTCGGACGCTGGGCCCACAAAATTCCTGTCGTTTGAGATGACTGATGAGAAGGGCGCAACCTTCATAGTGAAGCATAAAAAAATCCCTGCCAGGTCGGCGGCTGTCATAAGTTCTTTTCTGTCACCCGGCGCCAACGTCACCGAAACGTTGGTTATGGATCCGGATGAATGGGAGAATCTGCCTTTACTTGAATCCGGTAAGGTCAAGAAATACCGGACGCGGATGATTTATGATAATGGCGGGCATACGATCTACTCGGATTATTATACGCTGGTATTGGATGGGATTTAGTACCTGGAGAGTTGGCAGAGCGGTTGAATGCGGCGGTCTCGAAAACCGTTGTCGTCGTAAGACGACCGGAGGTTCAAATCCTCCACTCTCCGTTTCCTTTCATTAATGAAAGGAAACGGAGATCCTAAAGCAATGTGCTTTAAGATTATACACTCAAACGGTTGGTAACCGGGGAAAGGAAAGAATATAATGGATAAAATAAGGCCGAAGAGCGTAACAATAATTTCCTGGATCATTATTGCATTGGGATGTATTACCTTGTTGAATGTGGTGCGTATGCCTGCGATATTAAGCAAGCCGGAATACCAAAAATTAGCTGATGTAACAGGCCAGTCTTTAAGGATAGCGATGTTATTGTCTTCTGTTTACGCTGCCTTATTTTTGGTTTGCGGCGTAGCGATGCTGAAAGGGTTTAACTGGGGCCGCCTTGTATATTTATGGTGTTATGGCGTTATGGTAGTATTGAATATCGCATTTAGCAGGCTTTCTTTATTGGTTTTGCCGAGCGTTGTAGTATTTGTGACTTTCCTTTTCTTTCTTACAAGGCCGGCTGCAAATGAATTTTTTAGTAAAAGCAAAGAATCAGAAGAGTAAGTTCATGGAGAGGTGGCTGAGCGGTTGAAAGCGCACGCTTGGAGAGCGTGTGACTCGTAAGGGTTCCAGGGTTCGAATCCCTGCCTCTCCGCCAATGTTTCAAGCTCAGGCGAACCCTGTCCGATACTGGGCAGGGTTTCCTGCTTTTAAGGCCAACTTTATTATAATGTCAATCGAGACTATTTTATTATGGGTTGCGGTATTGATTTTCGTGAGCGTTGTCTCAAGCAAGCTCTCGGATAGATTCGCCATACCTGTTTTGTTGTTATTTTTAGCGATCGGAATGCTTGTCGGCTCGGAGGGGATAGGCGGCCTTTATTTCGCCAATGCGCAGTTAGCAAAGTCTATCGGGATCGTCGCACTTATTTTTATCATTTTTTCCGGAGGCCTTGATACCAGCTGGAAAGATACTAAACCGGTAGTCTGGCCGGGGATCATCTTATCTACGGCAGGAGTTTTACTTACCGCGGTCATAACAGGTTTTTTCGCCATTTATATCTTAAAATTTTCTTTTCTGGAAGGTATGCTTCTTGGCTCCATAGTCTCTTCCACTGATGCCGCCGCAGTATTCAGCATCCTAAGGTCTAAACGCATAAGCTTAAAACAGCCCTTAAAGCCTTTACTTGAATTTGAATCCGGCAGCAATGATCCGATGGCGGTTTTTTTGACTGTCGGTTTTATCAGTGTCATGACTACGCAAAACATGGGCGTCCTCGCTTTGATCCCCAGGTTCTTCCTGGATATGGGCATGGGGGCGCTTGTAGGTTATCTCATGGCGAGATTTATCGTGTTTTTCATTAATCGCCTGAAATTATATTACGAAGGATTGTATCCGGTTATCATGATCTCGCTTGTTCTTTTGACTTATGTAATTGCCGTTTTCTTAAAAGGCAACGGGATACTTGCGGTATATCTTGCGGGTTTGATGTTAGGCCAGGCAGAGTTCCCAAATAAAAAAATGATCGTAAGGTTCCATGACGGTTTGGCCTGGCTTATGCAAATCGCTATGTTTATAACATTGGGTATGCTTGTTTTCCCCTCGCATATTGTCCCGTTAATAGGGGCGGGGTTATTACTTACATTCCTTCTTATGGTGGTTGCCAGGCCTGTCAGTGTATTGCTATGCTTATTGCCGTTTAAAATAAGCATACGTAAAAAAGTTATGGTCGCCTGGGTTGGCCTTAGAGGATCAGTCCCGATCATCCTGGCAACATTTCCTTTTATGGCGGGTATCCCGGAGGCGGATACCATTTTTAATATTGTCTTCTTTATTGTTATCGCTTCGGTTCTTATCCAGGGGACATCTATACCGGGCGTCTCAAAGATGTTGAAGCTGGATGCTCCCTGGACCAATAGAACGAGTTATCCTCTCGCATTCGAAAAGACCAAAGGCATCGATGCGGAATTAACAGATATGATAGTCCCGTATGATTCAGAGATCGTGGGTAAAATGATCCGTGATTTGAACGTTCCGGAAAAATGCCTTATTGTGCTTATTTCCAGAAACGATAAATTTGTCATACCATCCGGGACTACGGTCATAGAAGGCGGCGATGTGTTACTGGTGCTTGCAAATATGGCAGACTTTTCCATGTTCCAGCAGACGGTGGCGCAGCTTCAGAAAAATCAGGGGTAGTAATGGAAAAATTAAGATACGAATTTGACCCCTACAATAGATTAACTGTAAAAAGTAAGGCCTTGCGTGGAGCAAGAAGATTTCTAGAGGGGCAATTTAAAATCTCCGAGCATAATACTTTAACCTACCAGATAAAAACTTCTGTTCCTTACGATATAAAAGCGCCGCATCAGGTGAAATTAGAAGGTAGCTGGTCTTTGACGAAGGATCACGAGCTGCGCCTGACTTTGGATAAATTAGGAAGAGAGACTTTTGGGGACCAGGTGACGCTTCAGGGTGAGGTAATAGATGCGCGGAAGAATTCGCTGCTTTTTGCGGTTACAACCAAGGCAAAGGATTACGCGCCCTCTGTATATATTCTTGAGCTTGTCGGCTCATGGCAGGCCGATGAGCATAACCGGCTCACTTTTAGAGTGGATAAAGAACGCGGCAGCACTGACTCCCTGACATTCGACGGGATATGGCAGATAGATAAAAACTACCAGATCACATACAGCTATCAAAAAGAACATCTGGTGCGCAAGAATAAAGAAACGCATACCCTGGCTTTTGAAGGGCACTGGGATATCAGGGATAAAGCAAGGCTTACATATATTATAGATACCAATACCGATTCAGGGTTTGATTTTAATACAAGCATAGGCATTTTTAAAGGCGATTATATTAAATATGAATTGGGCATAGGCCTCTCGCGCAAGGCACAGCCGGTAAAAAAGACGGTTACTTTTTTCGGTAAATGGAGGATGAAGAAAGCCATTGGTCTGGTTTTTGAAGTCGAGCAGGAAGAAAGAAAGATCCAGGCATTTGCTTTTGGCGCGGAAGTAAGGCTGACAGATAAGAGCAGTATAGTATTTAATCTCAGGAATAGTTTAAATAAAGAAATAGGCGCCAGGCTGGAATTATCGCGCGATATTTTTTCCGGCGATGGGCAGGCATTCCTGCGCCTGCTTGGATCAAAGCAGGAGACAGCTATACTTGCGGGCGCCGGCTGGAGATGGTAGGAAGGAGTGATAAAATGACTAGCGTTCAGAAATGGTTCTTAATAGTGGCGATGTGGATAGTTATCCTGTTTTTGATATTTGCTTTCTATTGGGTCCTGATAAGGCCTGCGAAAATCAGGCGGATGTGCGCGGAAAAAGCAAAGCAGGTATCCGCAGAAACTAAATCCGGCCTGTCTAATATGCTTGAGATCAATCGGGCAATATACTTAGATTGTTTAAGGTGCAACGGGATAGATAAATAAATCCCGGCAAGTGCCTGGGATTCAGCAGGGGAGGGTAAAAAATGTCAATAACGCATCTGATATTATTAAAAGTGCCGGTATTTATTTTAGGCCCGGCTATTATAGGAGGGGCTGCGCTATTTTCTGTATTAGGCCTTTTGATTGTGCGCCGTTTTGTCCATCACAGCAGGTTAAAGGTTCATCATGATGTAGCTGACCCTATGCTCGGAGCAATCAGCGCGGTGTACGCGGTGCTGATAGCATTTATCGTAGTGGCTGTCTGGCAGAGTTTTGATAAGACAAATGCTAATGTCCAGCAGGAGGCAAATTATTTGGCGGATATTTACAGGGACGCCGAGGCCTTTGCTCCTGACTTCAAGGAGAAAGTGGGTATTTTATTGCGCGAATATAGGGAGGCAGTGGTTAACCTGGAATGGAAGGCAATGAAGGAAGGCCAGATGAGCTTCGAAGCAGAAAAAATAATGAATCAGATTTGGGCGCTTTACATAAGTTATCGTCCGAAGAATGCAACAGAGCAATCATTCTTTGATGAATCGGTCCGTAAGCTAAATTCGTTCAGGGAGATGCGGAGGCAGAGGCTGATGGATTCAAGATCGGAGATTACTCCTCTGTTATGGTTAGTGCTGCTTTCGGGAGCTGTAGTTACCATCTCTTTTACTTTTCTTTTTGGATCAGAGAACCTGCATGCCCAGATCGTGATGGGTGTTTTACTTTCGGCGCTGATATCTTTGATCTTGTTTACCATTATAGAACTGGATTTTCCCTTTGCAGGCAGCGTTGTAGTTTCTCCTGAGCCGCTCAACCAGATATTATTAGATTGATCACTATAAGTAACATCTCCAAGAATTACGGCAAAAAGATCCTCTTTAAGGACATCTCACTAAATATCAATCCCAGAGAGAAGATCGGCCTTGTCGGCCCCAATGGCGCCGGCAAGAGCACCCTTTTTTATTTGATCCTCCGGGAACTTGAGCCTTCCGAAGGCCAGATCTCTATTAATAAAAATACCTCTATCGGGTATCTTCCGCAGGAGTCTAGTTTTAATTCGCAGAATACGGTTTTATCCGAATTGACCAAGGGCGATGAAAAGATCAAGAAGCTGATAAAAGAAAAAGAAGATCTGGAAGAAAAGCTCCTTGCTGCTTCGGCCCGCTACGGAAATATCCTGCATGAACTTGAGACATTGGGGTATTTTGAATTAGAACATAAAGCGGAAAAAGTACTGATGGGGCTGGGGTTTAAGGAAAAGGATTTTAACCGTCCGATAACCCAGATGAGCGGCGGCTGGCAGATGCGCGCGCTTTTAGGTAAACTCCTGACCTGTCATTATGATCTTTTGTTGCTCGATGAACCGACAAATTACCTGGATTTGAATGCCGCGCTCTGGCTTAAAGATTACCTGGCCGGATTTGGCGGCACATTTATCATAATCTCCCATGATAAGGCATTTTTAACGGAAGTGACTAATTATACTTTGGTCCTTGAGAACGGCGCAATCACGAAAGTGCATGGTAATTACGAGCAATATGAAAAGATCAAAGAAGAGAAGCGTAAACATTTACTTAAACAATCCAAGGAGCAGGATAAAAAATTCCAGCAGTTGGAGAGGTTCGTAGAACGCTTCCACGCGCAGCCGAATAAAGCTGCTTCTGTCCGCGCAAAGCGCAGGGTTTTAGAGAGGATGGAAGGGGAAAAGGTCGTCGTGCCGCCTGATCCCGGGGAAAGTATCAGGGATTTTCGTTTTCCGGCGACAATACATAGCGGTTACCGGGTGATGACGCTGGAAAAAATTTCCAAGTCCTATGGGGAAATAGAGGTTTATAAGGATTTGGATTTTGAGATAACTCAAGGGGAGAAAGCAGTTTTGGCAGGCGAAAACGGAGCGGGGAAATCTACATTATTGAAGATCCTTGCTGACGTAGTCGATATTGACAGCGGCAACCGTATCCTTGGCCATAATGTAAGCGTTGGTTATTTTTCGCAGACGCGTATGGATGTGCTTAATCCGCAAAATACGGTATTGCAGGAGGCCTATTCTGCCGCGCCCGGATATATGGCAGAGGAGATCATCCGGACGGTGCTTGCCGCGTTTTTATTTACCGGCGATGATGTGGAAAAAAGGGTTAGTGTCCTCTCCGGAGGAGAAAAGAGCCGTTTGATCCTGGCAAAGCTGTTGATCAACCCGCCTAATTTCCTTCTTTTGGATGAGCCGACAACGCATCTGGACGTAGATGCGGTGGATGCTTTAGTGAGGGCTTTAAATGATTACGAGGGGACGATCGTATTCATCAGCCACGATATTTATTTTGTCCGCTCTGTGGCGAATAATGTTTTTGAAGTAAAGAATGGCAGGATCAGGAAATTTCCCGGGCATTTTGATTATTACCTGGAGAAGAAAGACAGTGATTTCGTTAATGACAGCGTAACAGCCAGGCCGAAACATAAAGAAAAGCACCATAAGGAAATAGACGAAGAAAAATTAAAGGCAAAACAGGAAGAAGCCCGGCAAAAAGAAGAATTAAAAAAACGCAAAGCCCATAATGCCGCCCTCAAAGAAAAAATTGACGCATTAGGGAAGAAGAAAGAGAAGCTGCGGCTTGAAAATTACGCCAAGGCGCGGGCGATGTCTGATTCGCGTTTTTATCTCGATGAAGAGCGCGCCAAAGAGTATGGCCGCAGGCTGAAAGAAATTACGCATTTATTGGAAGAAATAGATGTAGAAATGAAACAGCTCAAGAGCCAGCTTTTATGAAGCTATTGTATAATATTGTTTTTAGTGGTAAAATTACATACCTTCGCGCCCATAGCTCAATTGGATAGAGCACTTGCCTACGGAGCAAGTTGTTGCAGGTTCGATTCCTGCTGGGCGCACTTTTAATCGTGATAAAAAAACACATTTTATATATGCGGGAGGCCTTAAAAGAAGCGGCTAAGGCTTCCGAAGAAGATGAGGTCCCTGTAGGCGCGGTGGTGGTTTACGACGGGAAAGTCATCGCCCGCGGCCACAATCAGATCGAGCGCCTCAAAGACCCTACTGCTCACGCGGAAATGCTCGCTTTGACTTCCGCCACAAACTTCCTCAAGACAAAGTGGTTGAACGGGGCATCGCTCTATGTTACAATTGAACCGTGTAGTATGTGTGCGGGCGCGTTAGTGCTTTCGCGCATAAGCAATTTATATTTCGGCGCAAAAGACCCTAAAACAGGCGCCTGCGGCTCCGTAATCAATATCGCCAATAATAAGAAATTAAATCACAGAATCAAGGTCAAAAGCGGCATCTTGGAAGCCGAATGTAGTTCTTTGCTAAAAGATTTTTTTAAGAAGAAGAGAAAGAAATAAAAATTATTATGCTTGTTGGAGAGGTGGCTGAGTGGTCGATAGCAGTTGCCTGCTAAGCAATTGGCCCGGGCAACTGGGCCCCTGGGTTCGAATCCCAGCCTCTCCGCCATAATTTTCTGACAAAGAAAATTATGGCGGCACTCAAGCGAGCGTAAAAAACCGCGACAAGCGGTTTAGCGAGCGGAGTGCATGCTCATTTAAAAAATTCATTAATGAAAAAACATGGCGGCATCGAAACAATGTGTTTCGATGCTAGCACCAAAATAAAAATAAAAGTATAAGGAAATTCGATGTCCTATACAGTTTTTGCTTTAAAATGGCGGCCGCAGGATTTTGAGAGTATAGTCGGCCAGAATCATATTGTCACTACTCTCAAGAATGCTATCCAGAGGAACAGGCTCGCCCATGCTTATTTATTCGCCGGCCCAAGAGGAGTTGGCAAGACTTCCACTGCCCGTATATTAGCCCGCGCGCTTAATTGCAAGGAAGGCCCGACATTAAATCCCTGCGGAAAATGCCCTTCTTGTATTGAAATAGCGCAGGGCCGCAGTTTCGATGTCATTGAAATAGACGGCGCTTCTAATAGAGGCATCGATGAAATAAGGGTCTTGCGTGAGAACGTCAAATTCCCTCCTACCTCAGGTAAATTTAAAATTTATATCATTGACGAAGTGCATCAGATCACTCCCGACGGATTTAACGCGCTCTTAAAGACATTAGAAGAGCCGCCGCCCTTTGTAAAATTTATCTTTGCTACCACGCACCCGCAAAAAGTGATCCCGACCATACTCTCCAGGTGCCAGCGCCTTGATTTCCGGCGTATACCGGTCGTAGAGATTATCGCGCAGCTGGAGCGGATCGCCAGGCAGGAGAAAATAGAAATAGATAAAGAGGTGTTATTCGCCATTGCCAAAAGCAGCGACGGCTCCTTAAGGGACGCGGAATCGCTTCTGGATCAGTTAAGCTCTTTTTCCAAAGAAAAAATCTCCTTAAAAGATATTGTTTCCGTGCTGGGGATCGTAGAGCAGGACGCGCTCTTTGAGATCACGGATAAGATAATCAAGAAAGACGCAAAATCAGTTTTAGGATTATTAAATACGATCATCGACGAGGGTAAGGATACGGGCGTATTTTTGGCGAATCTCATCGAGCATTTCCGTAACCTGATGATCTCCAGGATAAGCAAGGCAGATTCAAAACTCGTTGATCTTCCGCAGGATATCTGCGACAGGTTATTGCAGCAGGCGCAGAATTTTACTTTGGAAGAAATATTCAGCGCTTTTAATATTCTGATCAGCGCGCAGGAGCTCAGTAAAAGGCTGGATTCCATACGTATACCTTTAGAGATCGGTTTAGTCAAATTAGCGCATGACAAAAAAGGCGAAGCGGTGATAGAGCGCAGCCAGGCTAAACCCCCTCACATACCTAAAGAGGCCAAAGAATTCCCTAAAGATTTAATAAATAACGATCCTCCGCCGGAACCCAAAAAAGAAAATCCGGGTAATTCCGCCGGCCTTGATGATGTCAAGAACATATGGCAGGGCATTATAGATAATTTAAGTAAAATTAAAATATCCGCCGCGACTTATCTTAATGAAGGCGAGCCGGTAAAATTGCAAAGCGGCATTCTGACGGTATCATTTCCCAAGAATTATTCATTGCATAAAGAATCCCTGGAAAGAAAAGAAAATAAAGAGGCAATAGAAAAGGTAGTATCCGAATTATTGAATGCCGATATAATGGCTAATTTTATTTTGTCCAAAGAAACAGCTGTCAAAGAGAACAATAGCGACGATTCTTTTATCAAATCCGCGCTCTCGGCTTTTAAGGCAAGGGTGATCAAGGAAGAATAAATGGCTACTTATACCGAATCAGTAGAGAAATTAATCGATAGGCTTATCAAGCTGCCGGGTATCGGCAGGCGCAGCGCCGAGCGCATCGTCGGGTATATCCTGAATACGCCCCGCGATGAGGTGAAGAGCCTGGCTGAGGCAATATACAGGACCAAGGAAAATGTGCGGCTCTGCCGTATCTGCAATAATTTAAGCGAAGAGGATCTCTGTAAAGTCTGCCAGGACCTGCATCGCCAGAAGGATGTTGTTTGTATCGTTGAGAAACACAGCGATGTTACGGCGATAGAAAAGGCGGGGAATTTCCGCGGGGTCTATCATGTGCTATTAGGTTCGATATCTCCTTTGGAGGGCAAGGGCCCGAGTGATTTAAAAATAGATGGCCTGATGCAGAGGCTCAAAGAGAATAATATCAAAGAAATAATTATAGCTACCGACGCGGATACCGAAGGCGAGACAACAGCGCTCTATCTTACAAAATTGATCAAGCCATTGGGTGTGTTGCTGACGCGCATTGGCGTGGGCATCCCGATGGGCTCTAATTTAGAATACGCAGACTCTGCGACTTTAAGCAAATCGCTTGAATCCCGCAGGGAAATTTAATATAATAACACCTTGTTCTTAATAGATTAATTCCCCCGTAGCTCAGTTGGTAGAGCGAGTGGCTGTCAAATCCCGCAGGATGCGGGATTTGTCCCGAGCGCAGAGGCGCGAGGGGTAAATAAAGGCAGCTTCTACGGGAAACCGTGGTTGAAAAAGCAGGAGAATTGCTGGAAGCCCTACATTGAGGGTAATCAGCAGCCGAGCCCCGCAAAATGCGGGGAAGGTTCAGAGACTATGCACCTGCTGCCGTAACGTACCTGCCTGCCGCAGGCAGGAAGCCGACGGTAATGATATAGTCCACTTCCGAAAGTAATTTCGGGTCGAGTGTAACCACCAGGTCCGAGGT
>Ga0265297_10008414_pt1 | contig 13773 bp, 18 predicted proteins | sample Munlanlwell13791_FD_192502 | JGI IMG/M metagenome (GOLD analysis project Ga0265297, IMG submission 192502) | Leachate microbial communities from a municipal landfill in Southern Ontario, Canada - Leachate well 137-91 | ecosystem: Engineered > Solid waste > Landfill > Unclassified | place... | reverse complement strand
TCGGCCTACGCGAAGGCCAAGGAAATCGGCAAGAGTCGCACCATCCGCAACCGCATGTCCGTCATGCAGGCGTGGTTTCAGGGACGGCTCAAGGAGCATGGCAAGGCATGGTAGGAGACAACGGCATGGCCACTGCCCGCGGTGCAACGAAACTGGCCTGATCGTAGCCGTAGCCACGTCAGGCCAGATGCATCGCGTCCGCTGTGAGTGCGGATGGACAGGCAAGCTCATCGAGCCGGCTGGTCATCCGGCGCCTGCGCCAGACCCAACTTCGCCTCTAGCAGTTCCAGGCCCATGAGCCAGATTTCGTATTCGTAGGGGTACTTACCGAAGCGATTCGGTCCGATGGACGAGCGGATCGCGGCAGCGCGCGCCTGGGAGTGGCAGGCCAGGGGAAAGTACACGGCTCGTTGGCTGAGTGTCATGCGTTCTCCTTCTCGTCACGTTCGATGATCTCGGCCTGCTTGGCCAGGATGCACGACTTGCGGGCTGCTGCCACCACGACGTAGCCCACCATGAGCCGAGCGAGGGCAGGGGCGTTTGTCAGGAGGGTTTCTGTGATGTCGATAGCGCTAGCCCCCTCGAGCGCACTGGCGAAGAACTCTCCGTGTGCCTCGGCAATCGCCTGAAGCATGTCTTCACAGGCCTTGCCGCTGATGGGGTAGTCGTCTGTGTCTGGTGCGTTCATTGCCTACGCGCCCTCGGCCTTGGCGACGGCGGCGCGGGCGTCGCTCATCGCTGTACAGCTCTCACTGATGATGTCGATCCTGTCGTCTCGGAAATGGGCCTCGATGCCCTGGTCGCGGATCGCCGCCAGCAGATCGCCGATCTGCTGAGTAGCACGTTTGCACGCCGCCAGCAGGTCCGGCGCGGCGGCGATCAGGTTCTTCGGTGCCACACTCCACGCCGCGCAGCCGATGGCCGGCAGTAGGCAACGCACGATGCGGTTGCGCGTCTCGTCTCGGTAGTTGGCGTCCTCCTGTACGGACGCGCCGCCGTGGCAACAGATGGCGGTCTCTGCTACAGCATCGAGTGCCGATCTGATGTCGCCCACGCTCGGCGTGTGCTTTGCTTCGCTCATGTCTGTGCTCCTGCCCGGCTACCGGCCGACCGTCTCTGGGTGGAGTCGCGCAGACACAGGAGGGAAGTGCCAGAGCGCCCAGGACGGCCGGCCGTGTTGTTTGATCGTGAGGCCATGTCTCGCAACTCCACTAACACTATATCGGCCACAACAGGCCGAGTCAAGAGGAACAAAAGAAAATCTATGTAGATGATATGTAATATAAAATCTCCCTTGACAACGCGCGAACATTTCTGCGCATATCTGGCCATGCGGAACGCAGATTGGATTCCGACGACTGCCGACCTGGCCATCCGAGAGCGCCGCAGGCACGACATCGCGGTACGGCAGATGATCGACGCCTCGCGTTGTCCCGGCTGCGGGCACGCCGGCTTTGCAAAGACGCTTGTCACCACAGGGCGTGTCCATCGCATCGCCTGCGCGTGCGGCTGGCGATACACGATCATCGAGCCCGAGCACAGCGACGCCGGCGGCTGGCTGGCTGCGCAAGAACTGGAAACTGCAAACTCGTGAGGTGCGAAATGGCGAGGAGACTCGGATGGCTGGCCCCGGTGCTGTTGATCGCTGGGATCGTCGGGATCTGGGCGTACGATGGCATGGGGCAGGTTGCGACTGGCCCGACTCGCGGCGACACGCCGGCCATCAACTACGTCCACTACGCGGAGCAGCGGATCGTCGTCGGCTCGGAGCCGAACGCAATCTTGGACCTGCTCAAGGTGGGCACTGCGACGAACGACGCGAACGCGATCCCGACGGGCAACGTGCGTATCGTGATCGTGCCCGAGTGGCCGCAGACCGACGCCAACAACATCCTGCGGTTCTCGACCGCCGGCAACGCGTCTTTGGGCCTCGACGCGAACATCTCCACCCCGTCCCCGCAGTGGCCGGCGGGCGGCTGGGCCAATCCGATGACGTACCAGACGGCCCGGAATCTGTCGTTTGTTGCGACGGCCGGCAACTGCCCCTGCACGGTGGTAATAATGGTCCCGAGGTAGACCCAATGAGGCGATTCTCTACGAGTATGCCGGCCGCCCTGCTGGCCTCCCTGGCATGGGGCTGGCTGTGCGCCAGCGCGTACACGGCTGACGCGAACCTAGCCATCGACGTGGCGCCGTTGGCTCACGTGTGGGCGTCGCCGCCGATCATGTTCTCGCAGCGGGTAGCGGACGGGTCTGTCCTGACTGCGGCCGACCCGATCTCTGCGCCCAACACCTACGACCGGCGGTTGGCGTTGCGGTTCTCTACTCCGATCCGGGCCAGGATGATACGGATCGCCATGTTGCCGGCCTGGGCACAGGTGCGTGTCGACCTTGACGGCGACAGGACGAGCGAGACGGTTGTGGTGCAGAACGACGGCAACTGCATCGTTGAGATGACGCTGGCCTCGCCGGGCCTGGCGCGGATCGCGTATCCGGGCACGCTCGGCTCGGACGTGAGCGTGGTGTTCCGCGAGAATGGAGATGCACTGCCGACGGGCCTGTCTCCGATGACGACGTACTACGCTCATGCCATCGGGGATGGAAATTGGTGGCTCTACACGAACTCGGACCAGGCCACGTCTGGATCGGCAGTCAACCGCGTGAACTTCACGGGCTCTCAGGGCGGCACGCACATCGCAATGGTGACGTGCCGATACTGGGGCGCGTCAACGTGGGGTTGGACCGAGGCATCTCTCGACGCCAACATCTACGGGCTGGAAATCTGGCAGCCGTACACGTGGCGGTTTCTTTTGAGCGGCCAGAGCGGCACGCCCCCGGCGGTGGGGGCGGAGGTCTACGAATGGCGGCCGGACCCGAACGGGATCAAGGGCGACGCGGGCGGAGTCATCGCCGCCGTGGAGTCGAACTACGTCTACGTCCATGCGTTCAATAGTGGCGGCTATGGGGCCAACGCTACATCTAACTCTTGGGGCTCCGGCTATTGGATCGCTGACAGCAACGCGGCGGTCACGAATCGATGGGAGTACGCCGGATCGCCGGTGTGGGTATCGACGCGGACGATGATCAACGAGGTCGAGGTGTGGGCCGACGCGAATGACCTGGACGCGAACACGCTGGCGGCCATCGCGGCGATGCAAGCTCCTACGCTCGATGCGAACGCGACGATCTACGTACCCGGCATGGCATGTACTGACCCGACCATTTGGGAAGCGTCTCGGATGCTGCACGGCGCGTACATGGAGGGGTGGATGGCAGACTACTCCGGCTACCTCATGTCCGTCGGATACCCAGACGCGAACCTACTGCGTACCTGGAGCGGGTACGTGAGCATGTTGGCCCAGTTGCGCGAGGCCAACTGCAACCTGGTCTGGTGGATGCCGACGACGCACGAGACGGGCGTATACGATGGCAACCTGGCACTGCCGGTTACCGGCATCGTCAAGAGCGACGCCACCAATTGGGTGGTTCCGATGGCGCAGGCGCTGCACGCGGACGGGATTCAACTCTACTGCGGGTGGCGGCCCAGGGCCGACATCACGACGGGCGAGTCTGGCACGATGCGGGCGCTGGCGAGGGCCCTGGCCGCGAGCGGGATTGACGGTGTGGCGATCCATAATGATGAGGTCAGCCAGAACTCGCTGATCAACTACGTCTATCCAGAGATCGACGCCAACGACGAGAACCCGGCATGTGTGACGTTCGTGAACATGTCGTATGAGGTTGGTTCCATTCCGTATGACCAGATTGGGCACTTCACAAACATCGACCGGCTCGGCACGGAGGCTTACTTCACTATCGAAGACGCGCGTGGGCACTGGCATCCGTCGATGGCCTCGGCGTGGATGGTCGGCGGGAACGCCAAACGGGCGGCCATAATGACGATGACGCCCAACTGGTGCAAGGAGGCGAACAACCCGCTGTACTACGCCCTGAATCGTCCAGTGAACAAGTACGGGGCGGCGATTCACTCCGCGCTCCACGGGGCGGACGCGATGGCGTTCTGGCGGCTGAATTACAACGAGGACGCGATCACTCACGCCGCCTACCGGATCGGGTACCACCTGCTGGACGTGTACTGCGGCTGGGGCGGCAACCAGGCCAGCGTTCCGAGAGGGACGTTGATTCTTCAGACGAATACGAACGTTTCCGCGTTCAAGTCGGCTGGCTATGCCTATCACTACGCAATGCCGACTCCTGACGGCCTGGAGTTGGGAAACGTCTCGCAACAGCTAGCGGCGGAAGTGCTGCTGACGGCGGGCCTGCCGTATGAAGTGCGGTTTAGCAACTACCCCGACGACCTGCCCGACAGCAACGAGTTGCAGGTCATCGTCGTGCCCTTCACATCTACAACGAACGATCCCAACGCGTTCCCGGCGGCAACCGTGGCGTGGCTTCAGTCGGCGGCCGACAATGGCAAGCGAATCGTGATCCTGCGCGACGCGAATCGAGGCGGGACGTACTACAGCGACTTCACCGGCTACGCCAACCTGGTCGCGTCGGAAGGGAACGTGGTCGTGTGTCCGGAGGTCCTGTGGTACGGGAACAACCACGCTATCGAGGCGAACATCCTGCGTGCGGTGACGGACGGGCTCGGAGGCAACCGCCTGTCATACCTGAACCGCTACAGACACGACGTAGAGCTGTCGATGACCAGTCGAAGTACGGCGCAGGTGTACCTTGCGGTCACGAACTGGGAGCCGAACGCTGTGTCTGTGGACATCGGGGCGAATCTTCCTGCCGGCGACTACTGGGTCGGCGTGATTTCCAGCGCGGATGAAGTAGTGCGAGACCGGCGGAGGATGACGGCCGCGCAGATTGCGAATATGCGCGTTGTTCTTGCTGGTGGAGAGTCGCGGATTTACTTCATCCGGCCGGCCCCAATCAAGCTCGGAGTGAGACCATGAGGCGAGTGATCCTGGGTTGTGTGCTGATCCTTATGCTGGCGTGGGCGGCGCAAGGGGAGTCTCTGTGGCGATCCGTTCCTGGGGAGTGGACGGACTCGAATCAGTGGTTTGACGCGAACGGCATCACCCTCGCCGCGCGGGGAGGGAAGATGTTCCCGGTCGCCGGCGACGAGGCAAACGTGGCCGGGACCATTCTGTCCCTCACGACGAGCGGGTATACGAACCTAGACCCGAACGATGTGGCGACGGATGCGAACTGGGTGTTCGGGGGCGTCGGCTACGTGGGTGCGCTGGTGACTACGGAGGCAAACGGCGTCCTGGTGAGCTACGGAGGGACATGGAACGACAGCAACCTGGGCATTGCGAACGTCCGCAAGGGTACGGCCTACGGAGTCGCGGACGCCCTAGTGGGCACGCTGCTGATCGTGGACCCGAATATCACGCTCTCGTCCGTAGCGGGCGGGACTTGGAACGATAGCAATATCGGGCCTGGGATGGTCAGAGTAGGCGTGAAGTGGGGCGTTGGAGATGTGTTCACGGGAACGCTGGTCGGCGCGGAGGCGGCACGGCACACGGTCTACGCCAGCCTGACCAAGGGCGATGGAAACGACAGCCTCACGTGGGCGGCGGCGCAGGACCCGAACTATCCGGTCCTCACGCTGAACCGCGTGCTCGTGCTGGCCGCGACGAACACCGCCATTGGCGATACCGTCGTCGTGAAGGTGGACAGCAACACTGCCCGGACGGCCCAGTGCCTCGTGCCGGCATGGGACACAGCTCCCGTGGTATGCCGCAAATTCCGCTTCGAGCCGTGGCGTGGGGCGCTGGACAACGCGGACGGCCACTGGTACGCGAATGGACCGGACGCGACGCAGATCGGGTTCGTGCAGCCCTCCGTTGTCCAAGGCGACCCAAACATCGCGTGCGAGTTAACCTTCTATCGCGGCAACATCGCGGCCGGCGCGTCCACCACGCGGATCATCCACCGCGACGCGGGCTCGACTGGCTCGCTGAAGTTCATCTTCGACGAGTGCGTGGTGTCCAATACGGGCGGCGGGTTCGTGGCGGGGACCGGCACGGCGGGCAAGCTTGACCTGGTGATTCGGAATTCCACGCTCACGCTGGCCAACACGTTCGTCCCCGCCACGGCCGGTGTGACGGCCGTGAGCATCGAACGCAGCACGGTCAGTCAGACGGCGGGCGAGTTCCTCGACTTCTCGGCCTCGTCGAAGCTCGGCGATGTCTTCCTGAGCGACAGCAACTTCACGACGGGGACGACCAGCACGAAGGAGGGGATGGACTTCACGAACATCGAGGCCAACAGCCTCGTCATCCGGGGCTGCCGCGTGGAGGCCGCCGATTCCAACGGCGCGTGTCTCGTGCTGGTGAACGACTCGGGCGCGACGACGACGGCCCTGTGCATCGAGCGGAACCGCCTGCTGTACACCGGGACCGGGACCAATCAGGCCGTGCTGCGGTGCGGCGTCGGTAGCGATGGCAACACGCGGGCCGACCAGACGGCCCTGCTCAACTCCAACTGGTCCACGCCGGTCATCCGCGACAACACGCTGGTCCAGACGCACGCCTCCGGCGGCGTGCTCTGGGTCCAACTCGGCCTGACTGGGGCCGAGGTCCGCAACAACATCGTGATCGGTCCGAAGAGCGGAAGCGGACACACGTTCCAGGCGGCGGCCAACAACGTAGGCGTCTACGGCAACTACGTCTACGGATGCCTTCCGTACATGCACTTCGGAGACGGGATCGACGCCAACGGAAACACGTTCGTCCAGACCGGCACGAGCGCTGGCGTGCTCCTGGGCTCGCCGGCCGGAACGGGATGGGAACCCGGAGCCGGCGGGAGCGTGCGGTGGAACACCGTGGTCCAACTGGGAACCGGCCCGACGCTGAGCGACTACAGCAATGGGGCGCTGGGCATCTGGGACGTGAGCACCCTCGTGGACTACAACACCTACATCCGGGCCGACGCGAACGCCCAGCTCTACGTCCGCGGCGCGGGCTGCATCACCATCGCCGACGCCAACACGCGGTGGAACCTCATGGCCGACCCGAACGTGTACGCGAACGACTCGCACAGCAGCACGACCGTCCGCGGCGTGGGCGGTCCTGAGATACTGACAACGGCCGGTGGGCGATACGCGCCTCCGGGCGGCGGGTATGGCGATCCGAACTTCGTGAAGTCTCCTACCACGTTCGGCGTGGACAGCAACCGGACCGGATCGTACCACGTGATCGAGCGGCCTCCGTCCCCTCCGGGGCAGATGTCGCTCTACCAGACGCCGGAAACCGCGTTCCTCGTATTCGCGGCGGCGTACTCTCTACTCGTCTGGGTGGCCAGACACAGGCGCAGGACCACATAGGGATGAGCGAAATGCCGATGGGTACAACCTCGATGGTGGGAATAACAGTTGGTCTCTCGTGCGCGGGCGTATGCCTCGCGGTAGGGCAGGTTGTGGCTCCGATGGGCATCCCGGACGCCATGTTTCAGTTTGGGGCGCTCGGGATCGTAGGTCTCGTCGTATTCTGGGACCGGAAGGAGAGGGTCGAGGCTGGCAAGATGCTCAATGAGAGAAGTGATCAACTCGGCCGCCTGACCGAGAAGGCCCTAGAGGCTATCGAACGCAACACAAAGGCCATCGAAGGATGCCTCAACAGACAAAAGGAGAAACGCACATGAGACGACTGATTCCGATTCTACTGCTGACGCTGGCCGGCTGCGGCAACCCCGCCGCCGACCATCACGCGGCCGTCATGGACGGGCTGGCGAACCAGATCAACGCCGCGACGATCCAGCAGTTGCAAGACCCGAACATCCTGCTGTCCTTCGCGGTCATCGTGGAGAACGAGCGACGGGCCGCCCGGAACCTGTCCGACGGCCTGCACTACGAGAAGCCGACGTATCCGACGGCGGCGACGCGGCCGACGGAACTCCCCTGGACCCCCAAGGACGCCAACGGGCTGTGAGGTGAACCATGTTCAACTACGACGCGGCACTGGCGGCGGCCAAGGACCAGTTCACCAAGGACTTCCTGGAGAAGCAGCGGGCTCGGTTTGAGGCCCTGCTGCCCGAGGTCGTGAACGCGATCCTGGACGCCTTCGCGGAAGGGCAGAACCGCAAGGCCCTCAACCTGTTCTACGGCAACGCGGACTGGGCCGCCCTGGAGACCGGGGCCGCCCTGGACGTGGAGAAGTCGGCGGACTTCGCCACCAAGGCGGCGGCCGTCAAGAGCCTGATGGAGACGGCGAGTATCTGGGCGGCCAAGGCGCTGCTCACGATCCTCGCGGCAGGGTTTCTCGCTTAGCGGAACCCTGATCTTCCTCGTGGCCAAGGAGTACGCGAAGATGGACGAAAAGAGCTTCAAGACGTGGCTGCTGCCTCTGATGACGCACCTACTGAGCGTGCTCGGCCGGTACATCGTGCCGGCCCTGTGCGCCTCCGTCGGCCTGGAGGAGGCCAAGGCGCAGTCATGGTGGACGGCCACGGCGGCCATTGCCGCCGGCCTTGTCGTCGGGGCCGTCTCCAGTTTCCTCAAGGGCAGGAAGCTGCTTGACACGGCCGCGAAGACCACGGACGACAAGATCGCGGAGAACGACCGGACATGACATCGCGTGAGGCCGCCGAACAAGCCGTCCGAAACGCCCTGGCCATCTGCATGGAGCACTGGGAGTGCGTGCAGATTGTAGCGTCGCGCGTCACGCAGGACGGAACCGAGACGGAGATGTACAACTTCGGAGGCGGCAACTACTACGCGCGCCGCGGCATGATGAACAGGATGTTGGCCATTCACGACGAATCGGATCGAGTCGATGAGAGGCACAACGCGGAGATGGAAGAATGACCGATGCCTTCGATATCATCTTCCGCCGCTTCACCGCCGAACGGCTGATGACGACGAACGAGATCGAACGGGTGAAGCTCTCGGCCATGTACCGGGCGGCTGAGAAGAGGCACAAGGACGGAGCCGCAGAGCGGGTCGTCCGGGAGTACCTGGACGCGGCAAGGCAGGCGACGCAGAGGCCAACATGATCGCCCCAACAGGCCCAACCGAAGAGATGAAGAGAAAGAGCGCCGCGAACATCAGGACTCGTGCGCACTTCGACAAGCTCTTTCGTGGGTGCATCAGCGACCGGGACTACATTCGACTGGCGAAGAGGCTATATCGCCTGGCGTTGAACGGCAAACCGTGGGCAGCCAAGCTTGTCTGTGAGCGGCTGGCCGGCAAAACGGTACAGCCGCACGAGGTGGACGGCGCGTTGGACGTGCGGCACTCCGTGGATGACCAGAAAGAGCCGTTCATGACGTTGGCCGAGATGCTGGCTCAAGTCTCTGGTCAACCGCTGGCCCTGCCGCCAGGCGTTCCGCAACCGGCCGCGAGGCGTATCAGGATGTTGGAGTCTCCAGACGGCAACGGATATGAGTGACAACCAGGACAACCACCAGCCTCATCCGTTCTCTGACTTCATCATCGTGACGAAGGCCGGAGAAGCGGTGCGCCTGAATCCGAACGCGCAACAGGTGCGCGTGTTGGCGGCGATGGCCGCACAGCAGGAAGCGGCCTTGCCGGTACGGATCATCATCCTGAAGTTCCGACAGGGTGGCTTCTCGACGATTGTGGAGGCCGTCGGATACAGAGAGTGCGATGGCCGCAAGAACATCAGGGGACTTGTCGCGGCCCACGACGACGACAGCACCGAAACCCTGTTTCGCATGACCAAGCGGTTCCACGACTCGATGCCTCCGGAGAGGAAGCGGAAGACGCTCTATAGCAGCAAGAGGGAGATCGTCTTCGATGCCCCGCACCACTCGCAGATAAAGGTCGGCACGGCCGGCAAGCTCGGACTGGGCCGGTCTCAGACGTTCCAGTTCCTGCATCTGTCCGAGGCTGCGTGGTGGCCCCATGCCAAGCAGACGATGCTGTCGGTCCTCCAGACAGTCGCCAACAAGATTGGCACGTTCGTCATCATCGAGTCCACGGCAAACGGAGTAGGCGGCGAGTTCTACGACCGCTGGCAGGCGGCCGTGAAGCATCGCATGGAGCACCCGAACGACCTGACTGGCTACCTGCCTCTGTTCTTCTCGTGGCTGGACTACCCCGAATACTCCATGTCCATCCCGGATGGCCACGCACTCGGCACGCTGGACGCTGACGAGCGGGCCCTCCGCGACATGGGCGCGACCGACGGGCAGTTGTATTGGCGCAGGCGGTGCGTTGCCGACAACTGCGGCGGCGACGTGGCCCTGTTCAAGCAGGAGTATCCCTCCACGCCGGAGGAGGCGTTCCAGGCTACCGGGCGCCCAGCAATCCCTGTGGCGATCACCCGATACCACCGTTCGACCATCGAGGTCGGACGACGTGCCAGACTGGTTGACGACCCCAAGGTTCCTGGTGGCGTGCGTGCGATCCATGAACGCCCTGGCGAAGAGTTCGGTCCTGATGATTCGTGGTGGATACTGTACCGCACCCCCGAGGATAATCACGACTACACCGTTGGCGGAGACGTGGCGGAGGGCTCTCTGTCAGACCCGTCTGACGAACGCAGCGACTCCGACTTCTCGACTGGCTTCGTACTGGACCGCTGCGACCTGTCGCAGGTGGCAAGCTATCGCGGGAAGCCTGACTCCGATCAACTCGGCTATCAGCTGCTTCTCGCGGCCAGGTACTACAACTCGGCATGGGTATCGCCCGAAACCAACGCTGGGGGCGTTGCGGCCACACTGAGGATCAAGAGGGCCAACTATCCTCGTCTGTACCGTCGGCGCAACGCGGACGACAGGCTGCCGGTCGAAGAGAGCGACCTACTCGGCTGGAAGACGACCGTAGCCAACCGCACGGAGATGTGGGATCACTGGCTTGAGCACTGCCGTCCCGACCCGGCGTATGGGTTCGACGGCCAGATTGTGGTGCGAGACATGCAGTTCGTACTTGAGGAGGAGCAGGCTATTTGGACAAAGAACCGTCGCCGTGAGCATCGAGTAGGTGGTCATGACGACTCTCTGTTCGCCGGCTTCATCGCCTTGCAGTTGCACCTGAGATGTCCCCGGACTCGCCAGATTCGTGAGTGGCAAGCGCCGCGAATCGGATCGCTCCCGCGGTACGCTGGCGACGTGGACCCTGGGGTAGTTGACGCGATGAGTCTCATGGAGATCGAACGATGATCGACAAAGCGGACGGACCCCTTGTGCCGGAAGAGAAAGCGCCAGCCATCGACCCGAACGCCATCTATGCGGTTGTCCAGTTCCGCGACGGAAAGGGCCGCAACGTCGAGCGTCTGTCTCCCTGGCTGTCAAAGGACGGCGGCAGGGACTTGTTCGTCGGACGCGCCACGGTCATCGGGGTCATGCCCAACGGGCAGAGGCAGGCAGTTCCGATCAATGTCCAACTGGCCGCCGCGAACATCGTGGATGCGTTCGCTATCTTCGACGATGCCGTGAAGTCGGCGCTTGCCGAGGCGCCGCGTATCCAGGTGGCCAGTCCAGGGGCTCCGACGCTGAAGACCAGGAAGAGGTTCTAACCGATCATGGCCAAGAGAGACGAGAGCCAGGAAACGCAAGACCTGAATCGCCGGATCGACGCGATGCTCACGCGGGCGAACACCGCACAGACGGAGTGGGAACCGATCTACGCGGATGGCGTGAACTACGTCTTCAACAACCAGCTTGGCGACCGGAAGACTCCGGAGGGATGGCCTCGCGTCCAGGTGAACAAGCTGTTCCCGGCAGTCATGCAAGAGTTGGCTGTGATGGCCCAGCGGAACGTGCAGATTGCCACATTGCCCTTCGAGGACTCCGACGGTCCAGGGGCCGAGTTCTGGGCCAAGCTCCACCAGTACCACTACGACCGGACGCTCAAGATGTCTGACTTCCTTGAGCGGTCGCGCCTGGACTCTCGCCTGTACGGACAAGCTGTGGCGAAGGTCTACTGGGAGCCGAAGGCGCAATGGGATGAAGAAGCCAAGAGGTGGCGTGGTGAACCGCGACTGACGCTGATTCGGCCGGAGCGGTTTGGCATCGATCCAGACGCCGAGACAAACGACCCGTCCGACGCGGAGTTCTGCTACACACGGCGACGAGTGACGGTCGCGTATGCGAAGAACCGATGGCCGCAGTACGCCGACCAGATCGAGACGGCCGCCGACGATGGAGAAGATGCCCTGATTGGGATCGGAAGCGGAACGCCGTGGCCCGGTTCCAACGCAGACGGCGACAAAGACGCCGGAACAGAGGGAGAGCTTGATGGCAGGTTGGCGTCGGCCCTGACGCCTCCAGAGGACGACGACTCTGACGTGAACGTGAAGGATGGCGAGGCCAAGGCGGCGTACGTCTTTCTGCTGGAGGTCTTCTTCCGCGACGATTCCGAGAGAATGGACTCCGAGGAGACGGAGATTCCATTTTATGAGCTTGTCCAGACCGGGGCCGTCAGACTCAATCCGTCTACGAATGAATACGTCTTGTCTGAGACGGGCGAGTCGGTGAGGTCGGACAACAGGCCGCGACTGAGCCGAGCGTACTCCAGGCCGCGATTCCCGAATGGTCGGCACGTCCTGCGGATCGGCAAGACGATCCTGAACCCACTGGAGAAGGATCAGGTCTGGCCGTACAAACGATGGCCCTTCGTCATCGGCATGAACTACATCCTTCCGCACACATGGCATGGTCTCAACGACGTGGAGATCGCCAAGCCGATGCAGGATTGGGTGAACGAGACGGCCGCCGACCTTGGGGCCTACGTGCAGTTGCACGCCATGCCGGTCGCAAAGGTCGAGGAAGGGGCGCTGCACAACGACCCGGAGATGCGCAAGACGAACGGGGAACTGAAAGCTGGCCCCGGAACGATCATCAAGCTCGCGGCGGGTCGCTCGTCCGGCGTGAGCCGAGAACCGCCTCCACCGATGAGTCAAACGGTGTTCGCAATCTACGATAAGATGTCTGCTGAACTGCGGGACCAGACCGGCGTGCAAGAGATCGGTATGGGAAGGCAGGCGGAGGGCGGAATCACAGCCACTGAGGCGATCCGGCTGGAGACGAACACTCGGCTGCGGAGCGGCTTGCAGGCCGCCCACGAGGACACCTTCATCCTGGAGATCATGTGGCGCGTGCATGACGTGTGCAAGGCCAACATGGAAGTGGGCGAGATGGTACGGATCGTCGGCGAGGGTTCGTCCGCCAAGATGATGGCTGTCGGCCCAGAGGCATTCGATTCACAGTTCGACATGACTCTGAAGACGACAACCGGGCTGCCCTTTGACGAGGAGCGCAAGAAGCAGGAGGCCATGACCCTCTTCCAGACGCTCGCGCCGATCGGTGGCCCCGTCTACTTGGACAGGCTCCTCAAGGCGTTCAAGATCGACAATCCGGAAGAAATACTCTCTCGCGTGCAGGCATGGGGTATGATGCAGCAGGCAATGCAGGCCCAGGCGTCCCAGCCGCAATCGGTACAGGAACCGTCAGCAGGACAGGCAGGGGCGTGAACGATGCCGGAAGCCTTTGACAACTGCGTGAAGCGCGGCGTCATCGGCAAGGGCCAACCCGGCCGCAGCGATGGCGAGAGGACGCTGATCGGACAGGGCCGCAGGGCAGCCAATAGGACAAAGGGCCGACAGGCCAGCCCCCGCGGCGGAACAGTCCGGGACACGAGCCCGGAGAAAGCGAGAGCATGATGGCAGGCGAAGGCGACAACAGCGCGACCCTGGCGACAACCGAGGCGCCGGAGCAGACTGGCGGACAAGCGCCGCCCGAAGCTACCGACTCGGAGCCGGGAGGCGGGTTCACAGAGGAACTTGCCAACCAGGAAGCCGCGCCCCCCGCAGGCGGTCGGGAGGAAGCCGAGCC
>Ga0265297_10008412_pt1 | contig 13777 bp, 7 predicted proteins | sample Munlanlwell13791_FD_192502 | JGI IMG/M metagenome (GOLD analysis project Ga0265297, IMG submission 192502) | Leachate microbial communities from a municipal landfill in Southern Ontario, Canada - Leachate well 137-91 | ecosystem: Engineered > Solid waste > Landfill > Unclassified | place... | reverse complement strand
CGCTTCGGCAGAGACCGTGGAGAATAGCGTAACCCAGATTATCGAGCAGCAGATGACCGGTTTGGACAAAATGCTCTATATGTCCAGCTCTAGCGATTCCTCCGGCATATCTTCTATTGAATTGACCTTTGCCCCGGGGACTGACCCGGATATTGCCTGGACAAAGGTGCAGAATAAACTTCAATTGGCGATGCCGCGCCTGCCGAATTCAGTGCAGCGCAGGGGTATTACGGTGAATAAATCTACTAAGAATTATTTGTTGATTATAGGGATAGTTTCCGAAGACGGCAGTATGAGCGATACAGATTTGCGGGATTACCTGCTTAGTGTGGTCCAGCCGGTCTTGGCACGCGTACCCGGTGTAGGCGAAGCCGAAGGCCTGGGTTATGAATACGCTATGCGTATCTGGTTTGATCCTAAAAAACTGACCAGCTACGGATTGACAGTAGGGGATGTTAGCCAGGCGCTGCAAGATTATAACGTTGAGGTCTCCGGCGGCCAGTTTGGCGGCGCTCCGGCAGTGGAAGGACAGCGTTTGAATGCTTCTATTATTGTGCAGAGCATGCTTAAGACTCCGGAAGAGTTTTCTAATGTTCCTATCCGGGTTAATCCGGATGGTTCAATTATCCGGGTTAAGGATATCGGGCGTGCGGAGCTCGGCTGCGACCTTTCCGATACAATAGTTTTATTTAACAAGGGCCAACCGGCGGCGGCTATCGCCATACGTCAAGAGCCTGGCGCCAACGCTTTGAAGACGGCAGATGCGATCAAGGCGAAGATGGAGGAGTTGAGCCGTTATTTCCCCCGCGGGGTAAAGGTCATCTATCCTTATGATACTACTCCTTTTACCCGAGTAGCCATTAAAGAAGTAGCTAAAACATTGGTCGTAGCAATTTTCTTGGTTTTTCTGGTAATGTATTTGTTTATGGGAAATATGCGGGCAACATTGATTCCGACAATTGCGGTGCCGGTAGTATTATTAGGTACTTTCGGAGTGTTGGCGTTTTTCGGATATTCAATTAATATGTTGACTATGTTTGCCATGGTCCTGGCCATCGGCCTCTTGGTTGATGACGCCATTGTGGTAGTTGAGAATGTGGAGCGGCTGATGAGCGAGGAGGGCCTGTCGCCGCGGGAGGCCGCTGCCAAATCTATGGAACAGATTACTCCCGCGTTAATCGGTATTGGCCTGGTGCTTTCAGCGGTCTTTGGGCCGATGGCGTTTTTCACCGGATCCACAGGCGTTATTTACCGTCAGTTTTCCGTAACTATTATTGCCTCTATGCTTCTTTCGGTGGTTGTGGCTTTGATTTTGACTCCGGTCCTCTGCGCGACCTTCCTGAAGCCGGTGCCTAAAGGGCATGAGCTTGCCGAGAGCGGGGTAAGATTTTTACGTCCTTTCTTTACCTGGTTCAGCCGGTTTTTCTTTAGGGTGCGCGATTTTTATGTGGGGTTGGTTGCTCGTTCATTTGGCCAGGCCAGGCGTTATGTTTTTTTCTATTTTTTGATCGTGGCAGCGATGTTGTTTGTATTACTGCGGATGCCCACGGGTTACCTTCCGGATGAGGACCAGGGAATGCTGCTTATTATGGCAAATTTACCTTCGGGTTCGACGCTTGAGCAGTCGGAAGCGGTTATGGAAAAGGTCCGGCAGTATTTTACAATTAATGAGAAAGACGCGGTTGAATCTATCTTGACGGTTGCCGGCATGAACCATGCCGGACGCGGGCAAAATATCGGCATGGCTTTTATCAAACTTAGGGATTGGGATTTACGCAGTAAGAAAGAGCTGAAAGCAGATGCCATAGCGGACAGGGCTATGAAAGAATTTATTTTTTATAAGGAAGCGCTGATTTTTGCTTTTGCTCCTCCGGCAATCGTTGAATTAGGCAGCGCCAAGGGGTTTGATTTTCAGCTGCAGGATCGTGGCGGCGCCGGACATATCAAATTGATGGAAGCCCGCAACCAGCTTCTGGAGATGGCCTACAAGGAGGCGCGCCTGAGCCGCGTGCGGGCTAACGGCCTGGATGATGTTTCCCAGTACAAGATTGATTTGGATTGGGAGAAAGCCGGAAGCCTGGGCGTTTCTATTGCCTCTATCCAGGATACGATTTCTACTACTTTCGGCAGCAGCTACGTTAATGATTTTGTCAAAGACGGCAGGATTAAGCATGTGGATATCCAGGCCGACGCGCCATATCGTATGCTGCCTGAGGACCTAAAAAATATTTACGTGCGTAATTCAAAAGGGAAAATGGTGCCTTATTCTTCTTTTGCCTCCGGTCACTGGATATTCGGTTCCCCTAAATTAGAGCGTTACAATGCCTTTCCGTCCATTAATATTCTGGGCGAGGCAGCTAAGGGTAGGAGCTCAGGTGAGGCGATGCAGGTTATGGAAGAACTCGCCTCGAAATTGCCGCGTGAATTTGGTTACGACTGGACCGGGCTTTCTTATCAGGAGCGGCAAGCCGGCGCCCAGACGGGCCCACTCTACGCTTTTTCCATTTTGATTATCTTTCTGTGCGTAGCGGCTCTATATGAGAGCTGGAGTATTCCTGTTGTTAATCTGTTGATGTTGCCGCTGGGTGTTTTTGGGGCGACGCTGGCGACTTCTTTGCGCGGAATGCCTAATGACGTTTACTTCCAGATAGGATTTCTTACTACCTTGGGGCTATCTACTAAAAATGCCATCCTGATTATCCAATTTGCACAGCATCGCCTGGAGCATGGGGAAAAAATAGTTGAGGCAACCCTGGGAGCGGCAAGAACCCGGTTCCGTCCGGTTATCATGACTTCTATGGCTTTCTTTTTCGGCGTCCTGCCGCTAGCGCTCACTACCGGCGCCGGAGCAGGGGCCCAGAACGCCATTGGAACGGCAGTTGTCGGCGGTATGCTTTCGGCTACATTCATTGACCTCATTTTTATACCGTTGTTTTTTATCCTGGTGAGTCGCTTTTTTGGGCGTAAGCAACAGCCGCAGATTACGCTAACTCAACCGGATATTACGGATTCGCAGAAGTGATAATTATATGAAACGAGTATCCGTTTTAATTTTAGGAGTTATTATTTGCCTGAGCGGCTGCACCATGGCTCCGAAATACAATCGGCCAGCGGCTCCGATTCCTGACAATTGGCCCAGCGGAGATGCCTATTTGCCGGCGCAGCCGAAGGAGAACATTACTGATGTTACGCAATTGAAATGGCAGGAATTTTTTACTGATCCAAAATTGCAGCGGATTATTAAGTTAGCGCTCCAGAATAACCGAAACCTGCGGTTGGCCGCTTTGAATGTGGAAGAGGCGCGGGCTTTGTATGGCGTCCAGCGAGCTAATCTGTTTCCAGTTGTCAATGCGGATGGAGGTTACACCAAACAACGTTCTTCTACCGATTTTTTAATCCCGGGAGCTTCGAATGTAAGCGAACAATATAGTGTTGATTTAGGTATTACTGCCTGGGAGATTGATTTTTTCGGCCGTATCCGCAGCCTGACAAAGCAGGCATTGGAAGAGTATTTGGGTACGCAGGAGGCTCGCCGCAGCGCACAGATTGCCTTGGTCTCCGAGGTTGCCAGGACGTATATGACTATTGCTGCGGACAAGGAGAACCTCAGCCTGGCTCGCTCTACCCTTAAGTCCCAGGAAGGTGTTTATAATTTAATCCTGCGTAAACATGAATTTCATCTCGTAAGCGATATAGATCTGTACCGGGCGCAGACTCAGGTGGATACAGCCCGCAGAAATGTTGCGCTATATACACAACAGGTAGCGCAGGATCAAAACGCATTGAACCTTTTGACGGGTTCTGTTGTGCCGGAAGATTTTTTGTCTTTTGACTTGGCAAGCGTCGGCCCGCTTAAGGATATTTTCCCCGGTTTATCTTCCGAGGTACTTCTCAGGCGTCCGGATATTATTGATGTGGAACATCAGCTAAAAGGCGCCTATGCAAATATTGGTGCTGCCCGGGCAGCCTTTTTTCCCAGCATTTCGCTGACAACCGCCATCGGTTCTGCAAGCAACGAGCTTTCAGGTTTGTTTAAATCCGGCAGGGGCACATGGAATTATACGCCACAGATTGTGATGCCAATTTTTGATGCCAATGTTTGGGCTGCGTATAGGGTTAGCGAGGCAGCCCGGAAAATCGCGTTGACCAAGTATGAAAAAACCATCCAGACGGCTTTTAGGGAAGTGGCCGATGTTTTTGCTGTGCAGGGTACAGTGAATCAACAAATAGCAGCGCAACAATCCATGGTTGATTCTGAGCAGAAGATCTATAGCCTTTCAAGTAAACGCTATGCTAATGGGATTGACAGCTATCTGAGCGTCCTAGATGCGCAGCGGTCGCTTTATAAAGCGCAGCAGGAGCTTATTTACCTGCAACTCTCTAAGCTTGTTAACGAAGTGAAGGCTTATGCGGCATTGGGCGGAGGCGGGTTGGATGAGGCGCTTGGCCGCAGGCAAGTTAGCCGGGCCTTCTTTGAAGAAAACGTTCTTTCGGTTCTTGGTGCTGTTAAGGAGAAGTAGAAGGGTCATTTACGTTAGAAATCATATATTAATATTGACAAAGACCTGAGACCATGGTACTTTTTATAGATAGTAATACTTGTTATACAAGTCATACTTCTATAGTTTTGATTCAGGAAGGAGCAGGTAAATGGATAAAACTCCTAAGTTTTTTGGTAAAGTGCCGGTAGGGACAAAAGGCCAGATCGTTATTCCGTTAGAGGCAAGGAAATCGATGAATATTAATCCCGGAGATAGTGTAATAGTTATTTCCGGGCCGCCGCATCATGGAAAGATGGTTAGTATCGTTCCAGAAGAAGAGTTTAATAAATTTCTCAAGCTTTTTGAGGAGCACATTAACAGTATGAGGAGAAAACTTTTAAAAAAGGGTATTTAAGAAAAGCACTAAAAGTTATTACTATGCTTAGCCGGATTAAAATTTATTACATAACGTTGTTTTTTTTATTTACTTTTTGTGGCTTGGTATCTGCTGAAGAATTTCTTAGCTGGCAGGATTGCGTAAAAGAAGCGGCGAAAAACCATCCGGATTTAATCGCTGCGGTAGAAGAAATAAAGCAATCCGAGGCTGATAAAAGAATAACCGCCAGCACCCTTTTCCCTCAGATAGACGCTAATCTTAATGCTTCTACTGCCAGGACAGCCACCGATAATAAACCCGGGGCTACCGCTGATAGCTATACTTATGGGGTCAGCGGCACCCAGCTTATCTTTGACGGGACCAAGACAATTAATGATGTCAGGGCTAATACGGAGGATATAAAAGCATCACAGCAGAACTATAAGTTTACATCTACTCAGGTCCGCTTGAGCTTACGCACCGCGTTTATCAATCTGTTAAAGGCCCAGGAGTTAATCCGCGTTACAGAAGAAATTATAAAGATAAGAAAAGAGAATTACGAATTGATAACTTTGCGTTATGAATCCGGCTTGGAGCATAAGGGCGCTTTGTTAACCGCAGAAGCAAATTTAGCGGAAGCTTTTTTTGAGCTTGCTCAGGCAAAAAGAGATATAGGGTTAGCGCAGCGGCAGATGACTAAAGAAATGGGCAGAAGAGAATTTATTCCAATGAGCGTAAAGGTTGATTTTAACGTAGTTGATTCAGCAAAGAAAAAGCCCGATCTGGAAGCTTTAGTTAAGAATCACCCGTCGTTGCAGCAATTAATCGCCCAGAAGAATTCCGCAGAGTTCAGTTTAAAATCTGCCTACGCTAATTTTTCTCCAACACTTACTGGTTCAGCAGGAGCGAATAAGGCAGGGACTAAATGGACGCCCAAGGGCGACAATTGGAACCTGGGCCTGGCTTTATCAATGCCTATATTTGAAGGAGGCTTAAGGTTCGCGCAGGTATCCAAGGCGCAAGGCCTGCTTAATCAGTTGAAAGAAAATGAAAGAAGCACAAAAGACAGCCTGGTTGTCGCTTTGGAGCAGTCCTGGGTATCTTTACAGGATGCTATTGAAACAGTGGATGTCCAATACAAGAACCTTATTGCTACACAAGAGCGTTCCAAGATAGCCGAAGCGGAATACGCGACAGGTTTTATCTCTTACGATAACTGGACGATTATTGAAGATAACCTTGTACAGGCCAAGATCAGCTATTTAAATGCCCGGGCTGATGCGCTACAGGCTGAGGCAAACTGGATTAAGGCGAAAGGAGAGACGTTAGAATATGTTAAAAATTAAATCAAAAATTACTTTTATAGTTTTAGTCCTGTTAGTTATTTCTGCATTTATTGTTATTAAGGCCAGGAGTAAAGGTTCAAGTTCTGAAGTAATCAGGGAGATTAAGCCCACAATAGGCACGATCCAGACCTTCATTTCTACTACGGGCACGGTTCTGCCCAAAAACCGGCTGGAGATTAAACCTCCGGTTAGCGGCCGCATCGAAAGTATTTTGGTTCAAGAGGGAGAAAAAGTTAAAGAAGGCCAGGTTTTATCCCGGATGAGTTCTACTGAACGGGCTGCTCTTTTGGATGCTGCCGAGGGCCAGGGAGAAGAAGCAGTAAAGTACTGGCAGGAAGTATATAAAGCTATACCTCTGCTTTCGCCTATTGACGGAGAAGTTATAGTCGCGACAACCCAGCCCGGCCAGACTGTCACGACTAGTGATGCAATAATTGTCCTGTCGGACCGCCTTATTGTCCGGGCCCAAGTGGATGAAACTGATATAGGAAAAATTAAGTTAAAGCAGGGCGCTTTCATCACGTTAGACGCCTATCTTGATACAAAGATCGGGGCAATTGTGGATCATATATATTACGAATCCGAAACCGTTAATAATGTGACTATCTATAAGGTTGACCTTATCCCGGAGAATACGCCGGAGTTTTTCCGTTCAGGAATGAACGCGACAGTTGATTTTAAAGCCGACTCCAGGGAGGACGCGCTGCTTTTGCCGGTAGAGGCAGTGCGTAAGGAAAAGGATGAAAGCTATGTTTTGCTAAAACAGGATGGCAGTAATAATCCTGCCAAGCGTATTATTAAAATCGGCATTACTGATGATAAAAACTATGAAATTCTTTCCGGTGTAACTTCTACGGATACAATACTTGTTACGACCAAAAAATATGTATTCCCCAGCACTGAGAGTTCAGGGAGTAATCCATTCTTACCTAATATGAAGAAAAGCGGATCAAATAAGAAGTAATCTAAAATGATAGAAATCAAGAATTTATTTAAGACTTATCAGATGGGTACGGTTAAGGTAGAGGCCCTGCGGGACGTATCCTTAAAGATTGGCTCAGGAGAATTTGTCGCTATCATGGGCGCTTCCGGCTCAGGCAAATCTACCCTCATGCATGTGTTAGGTTTGTTGGATAGGCCGGATTCAGGGGAATATTTTTTAGGCGGCGAAGAAGTAACCAAGCTTACCGACCATGAATTGGCTTTAGTCAGGAATCAATTGGTCGGTTTTGTATTTCAGCAGTTCCATTTATTGCCCAGAATGACAGCTTTAGAAAATGCTGAACTTCCTTTGATTTATGCCGGGAAACGGCATATGAAAGAGAAGGCAGTTGAGAAAATTGCAGAGGTGGGCTTAAAAGACAGGATGTTTCATCGGCCAAATGAAATGTCCGGCGGCCAGCAGCAGAGGGTCGCTATAGCCAGGTCTTTAGTTAACGATCCTCCGGTTATCTTTGCGGATGAGCCTACCGGAAATCTTGATTCCAAGAGCAAAGAAGAGATAATGGCCATATTAAAAAAACTCAATCAGGACGGAAAAACAGTAATTGTTGTCACCCATGAGAGCGAGATTGCCTCGCAAGCCCGAAGGATTATCCAGATGCGCGACGGAGAGGTGATCTCTGATAAGGTAGTTTGTGCAGAACCAAGAAATTCCGCTACCAGCATTCCTGAAAATTTAATAAAAAACATTTTATCCGAGACCGGTAAGGTTAAAAAAGGCGGAATAGAATTCCTGGATTATCTGCGCCAGGCTGTTTCGGCTATGCTATCGCATAAAATGCGCGCGTTCTTATCTATCTTAGGAATACTTATTGGAGTTGCTGCAGTTATTGCGATGCTGGCGATCGGCCAGGGGGCAAAAGAATCCATTGAAAAACAGTTGGCTTCGCTCGGTTCTAATCTTCTTATTGTCAGGCCCGGGGCCCACAGATCAGGAGGCGTATCTTTACAGACCGGGGTAACCACGCGTTTTACTTTTCAGGATGTGGCGGCTATTAAGAAGCTGAGTGAATATGTAGAGAGGGTGAGCCCTTCGGTATCGGACAGGGTTCAGATAGTTTATGGTAACAAAAACTGGAATACCCAGGTTGAGGGCGTTGGGGTAGATTATGCCGAACTCCGTTCATCTGTTCCGACAATCGGGAGATTTTTCACTGAAGAGGAATTAAGAATGAGGAATAAAGTGGTTTTGTTGGGCACTACCGTAGTGAAGGAAGTTTTTGGAGAAGATAATCCTATAGGTGAGACTATAAAGATAAACTTGGTAAATTTTAAGGTAATCGGGATTTTACCTACTAAGGGAGCAGGGGGGTTTCGTGACCAGGATGATACTATTGTTATTCCAGTGACTACTGCGATGTACAGAGTCCTGGGCAAAGAGTATATTGATTATATTTATGTGGAAGCAAAAAGCGCGGATTTAACCGAGGCGGCGCAGGAAGCGGTAAGCAATCTTATTATAAAGGAGCATCGCCTGATTACCGATGACCAAAAAGATTCATTTCAGATTTTCAATATGGCTGACATTAAAAATACGCTTACATCAACCACCCAGACAATGTCTTTATTACTGGGCGCGATCGCGGCTATTTCGCTTTTAGTCGGCGGTATAGGCATTATGAATATTATGCTTGTTTCGGTAACCGAGCGCACGCGAGAGATCGGGTTGCGTAAGGCCATAGGAGCCAATAATAAAGATATAATGGTGCAGTTCCTTATTGAGGCGGTGTTGATGTCGCTTATTGGCGGTTTAGCCGGCGTTATTCTTGGCAGTGGTACGTCAACATTGATAACTATTGTGGCAAAATGGTCGGTAAGGGTTTCTTTATCTTCAGTAATTCTGGCTACTGTTTTTTCCCTGATAGTGGGGATAGTTTTTGGGCTCTGGCCTGCCCAAAAAGCCTCCAAGCTTGACCCCATTGAAGCCCTACGCTACGAATAACACTGGGGGACGCTCCCCAAGGGGACACTCTCCAGCGATTTTAGGCAGAAATTATCAAAAAAATAAATAAAATATTGATTTTTTAATAACAGCGTGGTACCTTGTGTAGCGTCCCCTTTAACAGCGGTCATGACCTTTAGCCCGATATTTTTCCTCCGGGCACCCAGACCTAATGGCCATGAAAGTTTTAATCCAGTTTGAGAAAAAACCGCTCCTCTTCCAGAAACCCAAATCAATTATAGCCTGTTACCACCCGGCGAAATTTCGCGCTTGTTTTGATGAGATTGAAAATGCGCTCGCGGCGGGTTATTTTGTGGCAGGACTGTTTTCCTATGAAGCTGGTTATTGTTTTGAAGATAACCTGCGTGAGGACAGAAGTTACGATTTTCCACTCCTTTATATGGGCGTCTATGACAAGCCTTTAGCCCAGACGATAAACCCCGGCTCTTCCAGGAAACAATACGCGTTAAACAACCTTCGTTTAAACATTTCACAAAATAAATATTCTGATAATATAGGCGTCATCCGCGACTATATAGCAAAAGGAGATGTCTATCAGATTACCTACTGCATTAAATTATTGTTTGGGTTTGAGGGAGATCCGTTTGAATTGTATCGCACGCTTTTAAGGGAACAGCCTGTGCCGTACCCGGCATATATAGAAACAGACGGGTTTAAGATTCTTTCTCTATCCCCGGAAATGTTCATTAAGAAGCAATCCGGCTATGTAATTACTAAGCCTATGAAAGGGACATGGGCCAGGGGAGGTAACTTTGTATTGGACCTCATTAACAGGCTGCGTTTCCAATATGACGAAAAGAACAGGGCGGAGAATGTGATGATCGCTGACCTTTTGAGGAATGACTTAGGAAGGGTAGGCCTAAATATAAAGGCACCCAAACTTTTTGAAGTAGCCAGGTATAGTAAGCTCTTTCAAATGACCTCAACGGTTACAGGCAGAGTGGATAAAGATATCCGGCTCTATAAGCTATTTTGTTCGCTTTTCCCATCCGGCTCGGTTACGGGTGCCCCAAAAATACGCGCGATGCAGGTAATCAAAGGGCTTGAAGAAGAGGAACGTAAAATTTATACCGGCGCTATCGGTTATATCGCCCCGGACAGGGGTTTATTTTTCAATATTCCCATCCGTACGCTTTTAATAGGTCAGGAGCGCGCGGAAATGGGGATAGGCGGCGGAATTGTCTGGGATTCTACAGCGCAGGGAGAGTGGGATGAAGGCCTGCTTAAAGCGAAATTCCTTACCGACCTTAAAGTCAACGCCTTAACTGACTTTGCCTGTTGACAAGGGCGGATAAGGTGGTATAATTAACCCTGTTGTAAAAGATTAGAAAATCTTAAGCCGTAGAGGAAAGACTACTAACCTTTACGGCTTTTTACGCAATTAAGAAGCCTAAAAAAGGCAGGGAGAAGCTATCAAGAAAATAAAAAGTTCATCCAAGGGCAGGAAATGCAAATATCCGCACTGCAGCCATATTCTAAGCATTTATAACCACGAAGAGTATTGCCATATTCATCTTGCCCAGTTTCCTCTGGATTTTAAGCCCAAGGCCCATAAATAAAAATGCCGCATAGATTAGATACCACAAACAATTTTCCTAAAGAAGATAAAAAACCGGCTCAGGATTTTTACGGGTTAAGCATAGCCCCGAAGATCCTTGACATACTTGAACGCATAAAGTTTAAGGTGCCCACGCCGATTCAGCTTAAAGCTATCCCTTTGGCAATCCAGGGCAAGGATATTATCGGCATAGCTCAAACCGGGACAGGTAAAACGCACTCATTCGCGATTCCCATGGTCCAGCATCTTGCACAGAAAAAAGGCACGGGGTTAGTCCTGGCGCCTACCCGTGAATTAGCTATTCAGATTGATGAGGCTTTTCAGGATTTGACGCGCTCCTTTGGGATGAAGACGGCTTGCCTTATCGGAGGCGCTTCTATGAGCGACCAGGTCCAGGCATTACGTAAGTCCCCGCGGGTAATAATCGCGACTCCCGGAAGGCTTATTGACCATATGGGTAAGTGGAATGTAATTCCTGACGAGGTAGTAATGCTGGTGCTTGATGAAGCCGACCGTATGCTTGATATGGGATTTGCCCCGCAGATTGATAAGATTTTACGGTTTCTTCCCAAGGAAAGACAGACTATGCTTTTTTCCGCCACTATCCCCAAAGAGATTATGGAGATAGCCTCTAAGTATATGAAGCTTCCTTTAAGCGTTGAAATTGCCCCTTCCGGCACAACCGCCGAGCATATTACGCAGGAGATGTATATAGTTAAAAAAGATTTTAAACCGCAGCTTCTTATTAAAGTACTCGCTCAATACCACGGGACAATCCTGTTATTTTCCCGCACCAAACATAACGCGCATAAAATTGTCCGTTCAATCAGGGACGCCGGTTACAGCGCGGCTGAAATACACTCTAACCGTTCATTAAATCAGCGCCGTGAAGCGCTTGAAGGTTTTAAGTCAGGAAGGTATAAGGTGCTGGTTGCTACCGATATTGCCGCCCGCGGGATAGATGTAACCGGAATAGAGCTAGTAATTAATTATGACCTTCCTGAAGACGCGCAGAATTATGTCCACCGTATAGGCCGCACAGCGAGGGCGGGGCATAAGGGCCACGCGATTTCTTTCGCGACACCGGATCAGTCCCGGGATGTGCGCGATATTGAAAAGCTTATCCGCACCACCTTACCTATATCAAAGCATCCGGGAATATCCATGGAGCAGTTTGTTCAATCTACAGACAGGCCAACGCATCAATACGGCTCCCGCAGGCGACAGCCCAGCCATTATCAAAATCAAAAACAAAGGCATAATAAATACCGCAGGTTTTAACCCTAGAAAAGGGAGAGTTCTATTTCTCTTGCCTTAACCCGTTATCCCATATATAATTTACCGCATGAACATGGAATATGATGTAAAAAGTATTTCCGGCCTATCTGAGAGCGTTGCCCTTTCAAGGATTAAGAAAGAAGGGTTTAACGAGCTGCCTTCCCAAAAAAACAAAAATATATTTTTAATTTTCTTTGAAGTTGTGCGCGAACCTATGCTGCTTCTTTTAATCGGTAGCGGTTTGGTTTACCTTTTTTTAGGCGAGCAAAGGGATGCGTTAATGCTCCTTACTTTTGTTTTTGTCGTAGTGGGCATTACATTTTATCAGGAGCGTAAGACAGAACGCGCGCTTGAGGCGTTGCGCAATATTTCCAGCCCCCGTGCCCTGGTTATCCGCGATGGAGTGCAAAAGAGGGTCGCTGGACGCAATGTTGTCCGGGAAGATATTATTATCCTAAGAGAGGGTGACCGCGTGCCGGCGGATGCGGTGGTTTTGTCATGCTCAAATTTATCCGTGGATGAGTCGCTTCTTACGGGCGAGCCTATGCCTGTGCGTAAAGCTGAATGGGATGGGAAGGAAACAGTTAAGCGGCCTGGCGGAGATGACCTGTCTTTTGTCTATTCCGGGACAATGGTGGTAGCGGGTAGAGGGGTCGCGAAGGTAACTTCAGTAGGAATTCTTACTGAAATGGGGAAAATCGGTAAGTCTCTTCAGGAAATTCGCGAAGAAGATACCTTGCTAAAAAAAGAAACCGGCAAGATTGTCCGTAACTTTTCAATCGCAGCAATAATCCTTTGTTCATTAATTGTTATAATTTACGGAATCATGAGGGCAAACTGGCTGCACGGCGTTCTTTACGGGTTGACTTTAGCCATGGCTATGCTGCCGGAAGAATTTCCCGTAGTTTTAATTATATTCCTTACTTTAGGGGCCTGGAGGATCTCCAGGCATCAAGTGCTCACCCGCAGGCCCCGCGTCATAGAAACCCTCGGCGCCTCAACAGTGTTATGCACGGATAAAACCGGGACACTTACCTTGAATACGATGCGTCTGACTATGCTTTGTGTAAAAGGCGCTTATTATGAAGTAGATACGCGGCATTCCAATCTGCTTCCCGAGGCAGTCCATAATCTGGTTGAATACGGAATTCTATCCAGCCAGAAGGACCCGTTTGATCCGATAGAAAAAGAGGTAAAGCGCGTCGGAGAGTTTTACCTTTCAAATTCCGAGCATATCCATAAGAACTGGAAATTAGTCCGCGAATATACCCTGTCCAAGAAATTACTGGCGCTTTCGCATGTATGGGAATCGCCGGATAAGCAAAATTACGTTATCGCCGCTAAGGGCTCGCCGGAGGCAATCGCGGACCTCTGCCATCTTAACCTTGAACAGAGTAAAGAGTTAATGGCGTGTATAGAAAAAATGACTGATACAGGTTTACGTGTTTTGGGGGTTGCAAAAGCTTCTTTTAAGAAGAAAGAGCTCCCGGACGGGCAACATGATTTTGCTTTTGAGTTTATAGGTTTACTCGGTTTTATGGACCCTGTGCGTTCTACTGTGCCCAGCGCGATTAAAGAGGCATACGAAGCGGGGGTTAAGGTAGTCATGATTACCGGGGATTATCCGGGGACCGCCGTGCATATCGCTAGGCAAATCGGTTTAAATAATCCCAGCCAGTATATAACAGGGCCTGAATTAGAGAAGATGGGCCAGGCGCAGCTAATGGAGCGAATAAAGGAGATAAATATTTTTGCCAGAGTCGTCCCGGAACA
>Ga0265297_10008411_pt1 | contig 13778 bp, 13 predicted proteins | sample Munlanlwell13791_FD_192502 | JGI IMG/M metagenome (GOLD analysis project Ga0265297, IMG submission 192502) | Leachate microbial communities from a municipal landfill in Southern Ontario, Canada - Leachate well 137-91 | ecosystem: Engineered > Solid waste > Landfill > Unclassified | place... | reverse complement strand
TGTTGTTAATACATTTTTTTTATCGCAAAGTTATTATTTCAAATCAATAATTTATTTACTATTCTTTTTCAATCAATTCCCGCATCTTCTCTCTCATTTCTTCAATAGCTGTCGATTGAACTTTGGGTTCCTTTACCAATACTTTTTTTGCCATACGAATAGCATTTACCCGACCCCCTTTTTCAACATATAAATTAGCCAGTAGATAATATGGATAAATTCGGCTGGGAACAATGTGTGATGCCAGCAAGAAATTGTGTTCTGCTAACTGATAGTTTTTAAGGCTTTGATAATTCTTCCCCATTATGTTATAAAGCATAGGATCGCAACTAATCTGGATAGCTTGCTCCAATACCTGATTACTTTTTTCATATTCTCCCGCTTTGTTAAGGCATTGGGCATACTCAAATAAAAACGGTGTTTGATCGGATAGATACGGATAAAGTTTCTCGTAGTCATTTTTCATTTCGGGATAAGCATCTGCGCTTCCCATCATTTTCAGGTTATTCCATTCCTTATAAGCATTATAGGTTGGGTACTGTTGATACAAAGTGGCAGAAAAGATAATTACTGTAGCTGTTAATAGTATAAGGACAGGCTTCCAATGCAATACAACACTCTTTTCGGTAAGTCCTACTGCTCTTACAGCTTGCCTTTGAGTGAGTATTAATGCCATAAGAAACACTAATACTATCAGGAATGGAAGTAAATTGAAGGGGTAAGACATGGATGCAAAGACCAATAACGAAATAAGTCCGCTTGTTTCGGCAATTGCTTTTCGCTTAACACCCATATAAATAAGTGCAATAAAAGCCGCAAATAAAACCAAAGCCGGTACCACTCCAAATTCAGCAATAATTTGCAGGTATTCATTAAATGCATATTCCGGATTTCCGGCAACTAATTCTTCTTGAGCACTGGCATTTCCAGTAGCAAAATAAGCTGCTTGTTCTTTGCCATAAGCACCCGAAAAGTGGCCTAACCCTACACCCATAGGATGTTTCGGTATCATTTGCAGCGTGGTTTTCCATATCAAGGCACGCCCATCGGCTGAATTCAGTTTTAACAGATAAATTCCTACTCCACCACAGGCAACCAATACTAAACCGATTGACAGAAATAAAATTACTTTCTTTCGTTGAATGATAAGATTTTCCCTAATCTGTTTTTTTTGAAGACATTGAAACGACAAAACAAAACCACAACCAATTATCGCAGCTATCCATGCCGCCCGACTCATGGAGGCGGGAAGGACTAAAAGGATACTTACAAAAGCAAGTATGGAAACAGTAAACCGTAAATAATGCGGTAAAAAACCGATAAAGAACTTTCGTTTGAAAACCACTACATCTTTTAGCATAGCGTGAAGTGCCAAAGGTGCCACCACCACCAAATAACCGGAATAAGGACCAGAATTAAAAAATGATCCCGTAAGTTTAAGCAAATTATGGTATGAAGGTGTAAACCCATAAAGCTGACTTAAGCCCCATATAGCTTCCACCAAACCTGTGAAAACAAAAAACACGGCGAGATAAAAACGCAGGGGTTTATCTTGTAAAGCTATTCTGAAATAATAGAATAGTAACAAGAGCTGAACCAACAGTATCCATTTAGTAGAAAATGTATTACCGTAAATAAAGCAATTTACAGCCAATACAAAACTGGTAAATAATAATAGCAATAAATCAACCGGATAAAACTTACATGCTGTTCTTCTAAATCCATGCACCAACAATGAAAAAAGGGCAGTAACTCCTATTGCCCCATAAAACCAAAAATACTTTGCAGATACAACTCCATTTGCCAAAGTTTTGTCCACAGCAAAAACTGTGGACAAAACAAGAAAAAAAGGAATTAGCAAAACATGTATTTGAGATTTATTTAAAATATTTTTCATAAATATATCATTATTAGCAACAATCATTTTTTATTCAAATCTTGATTCTGGAATGTATCCCCATCGTACAAGTTCTAATTTGTCGTCAATTCTCTTTATTCCTCCGTCATAAATCAAACAGAATTGATTCGCAACATCCAACACATTCCTGTAGTCATGGTCAGTCAATATTATTCCTTTAAATTCAGACGTTTTCAGAATTAGTTTCTTTATTTCTCCTACTAAAATTGGTGAAACACCATTAAATGGTTCATCAAGTAATAAGAATTTACAATCGGTATGCAACAATAATTTGATTTCAAGGTATCTTAATTCTCCACCGGACAGATACGATATTTTACTTGTATTCAGGTTTTGCAATATCGTGTCATCCATAATATTTGCAACTTTATTTTCACCTAAATACAATTCAACTGTCTTTTCAATACTCATATGTTTAGGAAGAAATGAATCCTGAGGAAGATAACATATTTCATTTATTGTTTTATAAGGTTGATTATAAACCTTACCGTCAATTCGAATGAATTTTCTATCAGCATTTAAAGTTCCAAATAGTATTTTCATTAGGGTCGATTTTCCGGTTCCGTTTCGTCCGAGCATGCCAATAATATCACCTGTTTGACATTTCAGATAAATGTCAGTCAACACGACATGCATATCGAATGATTTGACAACACTATCAATTTCAAGCAAGTTTGACATAATGCAAAATGATTATTAGTAGGTAACCAGTCAAAATATAAGTCAACAAAGTCGAAATATAAAGACTTAACTTTGAAATTCCCCGATTATAATAGAAATAGTATTCATTTTTTCTCGACATCTCTTTGTATAATAGACATAATAACGGTCCACCAAACATACAACAGCGAATATATACGATATGTAATGGTGGAGGATCTGGTAATGTTATTAACGTTAAGTATACAATAAATGCAAGTAAAACTGAAGAAGAAAGATTTAAAACCAATGTGCTTTTAAAATACTCCCAATGTAGTGTGAACTTTATCATATTTTTTATCCTACTTTCTATCAGTAATAATAACTTTATAGTTAATCCTCATTTGTTTTTAAAAGTCTACAAAGTTTTAAAAAACCTTTCCCACCTAAACTTCCCAGTATTTTCATCCTCCGATTTCCAAATAAATGCGACTTTACCGATTATATGATCTTCGGGCAATAATCCCCAATAGCGAGAATCGTAGGAGTTAAACACATTATCACCTGACATAAAATAGTAGTTCTGTTTAAAAACATACTTATTTATAACTTTACCAGCTAACCAAACCTTACTTTGTTTTATTTCCACTGACTTTTTAGTTTCATACACTATCAGTTTTCGATACAATTCAATATTCTTACTATCTATATTCAAAGTGTCGTTTGACTTTGGAATATAAATCGGACCAAAGTTTTTCAAACTCCAACGATGAATGGTATCATAAGGAAAACATTTGAAAGCTGAGTCCAATGCCAAATCATTTCGGGTTGATAAATCTAATTGATTATGATAAACTCCTAATGTATCAGGACATCCATTTACCTTACAAATTCCTTTCTTTATGTAAAAAGTATCCCCGGGAATGCCTATACACCTTTTTACTATATTATTATTAAAATCCATCACTATTTTACTCCAATCATTATTAGAACTTGGTAGATTAAATACCAGCACCTCGTTTCGTTTAATAGCCCGAACGCCTTTTATCCGTTTCAGCTCCCAATCCCCACTTTTAAAGAAGTTCCAATCTTTAAATATCCGTGGACCCAATATCATTTTATTTACCACAATACGATCCCCATTTATCAATGTGGGTTCCATCGAACCCGATGGAACCTTGAAAGAAGCAAGACAAAATACTTTGAGAAATATGGTTAGAGAGATACTTGCTAATAGAATTAAAGAGATTTGGAATAAAGCCTTCAAGGACTTTTGTAAATATGATTTTATTTTAGTATTCATAGAATTCCATTATTTCTTAAGAGCAATTAATTTTGTGTTTAATTCAATAATTAATAAATATTTGTGTTTAATTCAATAATTAATAAATAAATATCAATTGCCTATCACTTCACCACTTATTTTCAAACTTACAAATCCTTCGGGTATATTACATATCACGTCGGCTATTTTATGGAAATAGCCCACCGAATTAGGTTTATATTCCAATATAACAGTAACTACCTCACCTTGTTTAACAGGCTTTTTATCATATTTAGCTACCGTACAACCACAAGAAGTTTTTACGGAATAAATTACCAAAGGAAAATTACCAATATTCTTTATCTTATAAGTAAACGATTGAGTATCATTAAATCCAATTTTCCCAATTGATATTGAGTCTTCTGCGATTTCAATAGTTGTAATTTCTTCAAAACCAATAAATTCACTATGTATAACCCTAAAGTAAGTATACCCAATTACAATTATCACACATAAAATAATAAAAATAATAACTAATTTTATTTTCATTCTCAAAAAGCTTTTATTTGTGTATTTCATAATTTCACACCACAATTCAAATTTTAAATCAACTAACTTTTTACATAGTATTATCTAAATCCTAATTTTTGTGCAATTTTTTGAAGGTATTTTTCTGTTTTGAAAAACTTCGTTTTATTAACAATGTGAATTGATTCAATTTCTAATTTATCATTTAGAATAAAGAAAAATGGAACTTCTGTAATTTCAAGTGGTATACCCAATTTATGACGTTCTAAAGTTAGCAGCTTTTTTTTATGAAAATCATCTCTGAATCTTACGGGATAATCTGGTGAAATAAAAACTATTCTTTCATCGTGAATGTAGCTTGGAAATACTTTCTTTATTATCTCTATTGTTTCATCTATACAAGGGGCACATGTATTTTCCGAAAAATAGAAAAAAAGTTTTTTTTGAGATGTAAAGTTTTTTAAAGTTTTTTTATTCAATGAATCATTTCCAATAAATAAGTATTGATTATTCAATTTAGAGTTTATGTTTTCTTTTTCAAGAGTAATTATTTTACTCTCTAAGATTTGCTCATAATCATCTTCAAACGTCTGCCTATCACTCCTTTTATTTGAACATGAATTAATTACTAAAATGAACATACACAACACTCCTACAGCAATATATTTAAACTTAATTTCCATTCTTTGGCTATTTTATCATGCAGTAATATAACTTATGTATAAAAAGATATATATCAACACATATTATTTCGCAATAGCAATATTAATACAATTGCGCTTATTTAAAATAATACTTAATAAGAATTGGATTGTCAAATTCGCTAATTTGATTCTTTTTCTTAATATTTTCTTTATCCAGTATCATATCTGGTATAGTTTCGTCCAACGACTTTCTATAGTCTAAATGAATACCTACAACATAATTATCGTTCCAATATATCGGATAAAACTTTGCTCCCTCAATACTGTTTTCAAAAACATAATTCTTTTTAGTTTTCTTATTGTAAAAAATATTGATTAGTTTGTTTTTACGAGTAATTTGGGCATATAAATATATAGAATTACCACCCTGCAAATTAAATATATAATTTATATTTTCGGATGCATATATCTTTTTTACATACTCCATTATTTCAGGACGCATTGTCATATTAATGGAACTTTGAATTTGATTAACATTATTGTTTAAGCGTCCAAAGTTCCACTCATACCCATTTTCGATTTTACACTTTGGAGAGATTTTAAAAACCATATTCTGAGATGATCGACAGACATAGTTTTCATATGGAAATTCTGTTGGCAAAAATTTATTAAAGAAAATATCTTGTTCTGGAAAAGTTTCAGATATAATTTTATTTCTTGATACAGAGTAGAATTTTATTCGATTATCAAAATCAAATGTCCAATATACTATGGTATCATTATTTAGATATTTTAAACTTTTGTAAGCACCAGTAATATCAGGTAACTTATATCGTTTTAGATAATTGCCATTTAAATCATACTCGTGCATAGTTCTATCAACTGAAGATAATAAGCTTAGCTTTTTGTTGATAAAATTAATATCAAAATCACTAATATTGATGTATTGGTCGGGGCCATTTCCTCTATTAGATATTTTAGTTAAGTATGAGCCATGTGCATTGAATACTAAAATCTCAGATTTAGGAAAATCAAATATAAAATATTTGTTATCAAATACAATTATTTTTAATATCTCTTTTATTAACGATTTATCATTTGTTTCTAAACGTACGATTTCAATTTTAGAAAAGATATCTGACATAGAAACTTCATCCCTTTGTTCAATATTAATACATATTCCATTATTCTTTTCTTTTCTACAACCATTTAATGTGAGTAATAGAACTAATATACATATATTTATTGTATTAGTTTTCATTTTAGTAGTGTTTTACTGGATTTGTTTAATCAATTACGGAATTTTAAACATAAATTCCGTAATTGAAGCATATTTAGCTCTTAGGGTAAATCAGATTAACCTTCAACACAATAATTATTCTGATATCCGCTAAAGTAACAATGACAATAACCTATGGGGCTTATATAACTAATAGCCCAACATCTTCCACTATATTGACCACATGTAATTGTTACTGGAGGAAGATCTTCCCCTTGCGCCAATGTTTCCACATTAGCCAATGCAAGGTCACCATTATTACTTACTTTATTTAAATTCACATTTATCATTGCGCCTACAGCAATAGCTACTACTACCAAGGCACCAAAAAATTTCTTTTTCATAAATTTTGTATTGATTTTTTTGTATTAATAATTTGATTTTTTGACTGTATGTATTGTTTCAACAGTTCGAAACTCGTAGTTTCGGGTTTCTCGTTCTTTTTTTCTACTTTTGTGTCACTTTTCTTCGTTTTTAGGAGGAAGCCGGGGCGGAGGGTATTGTCAGATACTTTGCGAGTGTAGACAATTTTTCCGCCCCATTTTCCATTTGTTAGTAATATCTTTTATTTTATCGCAAAGTGTTTTTTCGTTCAATTTAACAATTTCAAAAATTCATCACTTTTTATGATAGCCACTCTAACTATCAATTGTCAACTTTCGACGGGTTTTACCACCACATCTGCTTTCCGTTTTCATATGTGAAAATCCGTTCTTCTTTTCCTCCACTCAGGCATTTAAGCCAGAATAAAGCCCCAGAGGGTATATTATTATAAACCAAATAATCTTTGTCAGCTGTTTGTTGTCCAAGTGAAATCCATTGATTGTTCCAATAGAACAGTTCATAATTATTACCAGAGATAATACAATTTGTGTCATTCCGAGGGCAAAAACGAATTTTGGTTACTCTTTGTTGGTTGCCTGCACCAAGGTCAATTCCAATCCACCCATCACCAACTTTGTTTTCATAATAAGTATTCATATCTTTATCGAAAGCTTTTGTCCGTTCATGTTTGGCACTTTCCGAGTCACCAATAATGCTTCCTCCTAGGAGTAAAGTGTCTCTATTTTTAATACCATAGAATTCAACTTCAGCGATATTACCGCCACTCCCCTTAGGGGGCATATACCTTAAATACCTGAACCGATTATTACAGTTTATAACTTTCAGGTTCATATAGAAAGGATTATAATCAATTTCATAAAGAAGCTTCTTTTTGGTAAAGTCGGGTGAATTTGAGCCTTCGAATCTGCCTCCTTTTAATTTTAAGGAATAGTTGGCTACAGTAACATATAAAGGGTACTTTCTGATTAGCTTTATTTCTTGCAGCTTAGACTTTTGTGGAGATATTAGCTTTATATTATTTAAGCTATCAATATAGAAAGGAAGCCCGGCAGGTATGAATTCTTTATTTTCCAATACGGTAGGTAAATAAATAACTTTTCTCCCCATTTCTTTAAAAACAGCTTTGCCATTTGCGTTAATCTTGGTAAGTGCTATTGGTTTCCAACCACTAATATTAAAAGTACATAAATACGAAATTTGATGTTTATGAAACTTACGCCATAAATTAACAGAAACGGTTGAGCAGGTTAAAAATTCTTTAGTTACATCTTTAATATTAAGAAAATTAAACTCTGGTGCAATTTCATTCTTATCTTTTACATCCAAAATTTCTTTCATCACGGCTTGAACTGAATATGTAGATCGGTAAACTTTAGGTATGGCTTTATTGTATTGAACATATAATCCGGCAGGTAATTCATTCGTTGAAAAAACTTTTTTCCCTTCATTATAAACCATTGAAACATCTATTAAATCTTCTGTACTTATAGCAGAGTTTTCATTAGTCATTTTTTTTGAATAGAGATTGTCTATAACTAAATGAACCATTGCATGCTTTGCTCCTGTTGTTCCCCAATTAGGGATGAAATCTAATGAAACAGGTATTCCTACAGCTCGCATAGCTCCAATTTTAAATGCACTTATATCATAACAACTACCTATTCTGCTTTTTAAAAGGTCACTAATGGTCTGATGGAAAGGATAATTTCTCTCCATATTAAGATCAAATCTTATATAGTAGTCCAAATTACTTTTTATATAATTATACACTCCGGTTAAACTTTCTGTATTTTGATAGTGTATTGCCATCTTGTAGTAATCTGTAAAAAATTTAGGACGCCAATACTCTAATTTTTCATTTCTTAAACGATATGGAAGTATATATTCACAAAAAGAATTAAAATTAACCTTCTTACTCCATGGTAGTTCTTCCCGGGCCTGAAAGGCTAATTCAATATTGTTGATCAAATATTCTGAAGTCATTATTTCACAATCATATTTCTTGTAATAATTTAATTTTTCAGAATGAGTACTAAACGAGTCTAAAATTGATTGCATTTGCCCTGATTTAGGTTCACCCTGTTTATGATTGATAGTATCAATTATATTAAAGACTTTATTGTATTGATCTACCCCCTGGCCATAAAAGCCATAATGAATATACATGTTTTCAATTAGAAAGATTGCTGCTTTCCGTTTTAGGCTATCTTTAGGGTCTGAATAATAGTCTATTACTTTCTCGAGTTGGTTTTTATTTTTTCCAGCTAAAGAAAGTGTTGCCTTTAGGTTGTTATTTGTGTTTCTGAAAAAAACAAATACAAATGTTATCGAAATTATAATAGCAAGAATGATATACCTAAATTTCATAATTGTGAATTATTCAATGCATTTATATAAAACAGCTCCATAAATATAATTAGCCGGAGTTCTGCCATACCATTTTTCAATAGAATGGCCTTCATCCGAAGTGTATCTCAAAAAGTATTTTCCAGCTTTTAAAAAAATAGTCTTATCTACTGAAAATGTTGGAAAAGACGGACTTTTGGATGAACCAATCATTTTATATGCTATTTCACCTGATGAATAGTTTTCAATCCAACCTTTATCAACTATATATAGTCCGGCAGGACTCTTTACATTATCAGAAACCTTAAATAACAAATATAGATACTGGTTATCCCAAACTGCTTTGAAACTACCGGAATTATCAAATCTACTGGGAATTAAATTTCCTGTTGGATGAAGGATTTGAGTATATCTAGTTTTATTCCATGCATAGTCTATTTTTCCATCTATCTTTATATTAGTTGTAATTTTGGGACAAAACATTACTTTATGTTTTGGATTTGTAGATATTGATTTGCTCTCAAGAATAAGATTTCCCCAATTTGAAGGATTCCCCCAACATAACGGATTATTTGCATCTATTTTCCAGTCTTTAGTAGACCATGAAATACCATTTTTCCATTTACTATCATTCATGTCATCATCACCTACTATTGCATTTAATCCAATCATTTGTCCATATCTTGGCTTTAACTTTCCTAAGATCGTTTTCCAAGGTATTTTTAATTCAAGAATATATATGCTATCGTTTGGATCGGCAAAAGAAAATTCGATATCCTTTTTAGAAAGAAAATAACCTGATATACTATCATATCCATAATTGAAACGATATAAACATTGTTTGTCATCTAAGTTTATTAATTTAGTTTTCCTATTAAATGGATCTAAGTATAATTCTACTGCATCAGTTGATTGTAAATGCCATTCTAAATATCTATCGTTTGATATCTGACCTGAACCAAAAAGCCGGACTTTTGTATCCTGTTTCAACTCAAAATATTTTTTGCCGTCGAAATTGTTTGAAACATAATTAAATTCTGCTATTACGGGTTGCTTTAAGTATTTTACGGGAATACCTTCTGGAAATTTTTCTTCATATAAATGATACAAACTATCTGCTTTTTTGACTTTTCCAATATTTTCAAAAGTTTTCGCATGTGACAATAAATCGTGCATATAAAGAAGAGTCAATTTTGATGATTTTATTTCTTGTAATTGTTTTTCAAAATCAGTTTCGAAAAAACTATTATTACTCTTTTGAACTAATAGTGATTTTAAAATATTAGTTGCTATTGGTGATTGCAGTAAATCGCTTTTATTATTATCAAATGGTGATGGAATAGATTTAGACTCATAAGTAACCGCTGTAGATATACCCAAATTAACAACTTTTATCAGCAACAATGACTTAGTATCATTGGAGAAGAAATTCCAAAAAATAGTTTGTTTGCCCAACTTCAAAACGTTCCAACCTGCAAAGTAAACTATATTAGGTATGTAAGGATCAGGGAAGTAATTAGGAATCAAACTGTCGGGTGATAAATGACCAGTTACATTTTCACTGTCGAAGTATAAAGACAGTTGTGCAATAGTTTTTAATATATCTTTATCGTTTAAGTGATCAGTTTTTTTTATATCTAAATCAGGATGCTGTAGCGTCAATCTGTCTTGTGCTGATTTTAATACTTTAGATATGTAATTGCTAACTTCCTTGTTTTGGACAAGATTAAGTTCTACATGGTTTGCTGAAACTCTTAAAAGATTCAATACTTTCAAAGACTTGTCTTTAATAGTAGGAATATAATTTATGAGTAAATCATTTTCATCAATTATAGAATCATCAATCATTTGCTTTAAAACAAGTGGAGCTCTAAGATTTTCAATAATTTTTTCACTGTTTGTAAAATAATTATTTTTAGATGATTGGAATTTTTCTCTTAATATTTGTTTTTCATTAGTGATGACATATGAAAATTTAGTGATACTTAATTCCTTAAAATCACTATTGATTTTCTCTTGGAGATTGTTTGCGGTTATGCTATTTTTATCATTCGCACAAGATGACAAAAAGACAAAAGAAATTAAAAGTAAGATTAACTGTTTCATTTCTATTTATATATGCATAAATTCAATAATCAAATGTTTTATTAAACGCGATATTTTAATATGCTGAATCGTAGTGTATTGTGGGAATAGAAACAAAAAGCTGTTAATTTCGAATAAATGTATACATTTAGGTAATCATCAAACAACTAAATAAAATAAACACCTCCATTATCAAGAAGCACATTTCACATTTGATCTCAATACCATTTTATAGTCATTAGCAATTTTTTTGTAAGATGTACAATTAAACAACCACCCCAAAGGAGGTGGATTTTTAAGTTATATTAAAATATGCTTCAAAATGCGTGTGAATAGGTATTAATAAAACATTTGATTTTTTTCTCCAGATAATGATCTATCAAATTGTTATTTTGATTATTGCAATTAGAATAAACGTTTGTGCAAAAGTAAAAATAATATTTAGTTTAAACAATAAATGTATATTAATTACGATTATTTAACATACCCGAGTGTTTGTCTTCTGAATTAAGCACTTTGAATAATATGCTAAATAGAAAAATAATTGAATTATTTATTTCAATAATGTTTAACAAACATTATTGAATCAATAATAGTGAAAATATTGATTCAAATCTTTAGCGAATTTCGAATATTGGAAATTGATTTAATAAATTGCAAATATTCTGTGAGCTACAAATAGTAAATTTAGATATTCCCCAATTGTATACAACTAACAAAGCCATATTTTTATTTATGATAGATTGTAGCACTGAACTGAACCAACTTTGGATTCCCTGTATTTTTTATTTTGATTTAAATTCGTTAATTATATAATCGGTAATGCCCAAACCGTTTTAGCAGTCGCTATAGGTGGTTCCGTCTTCCAATAATGTAAATTTTTATTTTTTGTAAACGCCAATCGAAGCCAATGATAACCGAATACTGTCATTGCTTTTTTAATGTGTATAATTCAATAAATGAGGATGTATATTTACCGAAAATTAGAGAGTTATAAACAAAAAGTAATTTATAATGGAAATAGTAAATATAGAAGCTCGCACATTTGAGGCTATGATGAATCGATTCGATACATTAGCAAGAAAGATGGATTTGCTCTATAATGGGCAAGACAAAAGTTTGAAAAAATGGCTGGATAATCAAGATGTATGTCTGATTTTGAATATTTCAAAAAGGACTCTTCAAACATACCGGAACAATGGGACATTGCCCTACAGTCAGGTTAATCACAAAATGTATTACAAACCGGATGATATAGAACAGGTAATGTGTAAATTATTGACAAAATAAAAGCTTAGCACTAAAATCAACGAATATGAACAACGAAATATTGACGAGAGATAGCCAGTGGATTAAGAGTTTTTTCAAGTCATCGAAACAGATGCTTGATGATATCGACCTATTGGTAAAGAACAGCAAGCCACACTTGAACGGAGAACGGTTTTTGACCGACAAAGAAGTTTCTGAAAAACTGAAAATTAGTCGTAGGACTTTACAAGACTACAGAACTCAGGGTAAAATTGCCTATATCCAATTAGGTGGAAAAATACTTTATAAGGAATCTGACATTGAAAAGATGTTAGAAAGTGGGTATCAAGAATCAATTGAGTAGCTGTAAGCAGTTGGTTGGTGATTACATTATAATGGCAGAGGCTTTTAAGCTCCTGCCATTATTGCAACTAGTCTTCATTCACAAGGGTCTTTCCCTTTTCTTGTTGTTATTTGCTATTGTTATTGTTGTTTTTCTTGTTGTTCTACCTTACTCCGTTTAAAATTCTGATTAAGCTTAATATCTACGGGCATAGTCTTATCCTCAAAGACAGCATATTTATCGGTAATTCGTTCTGAAAGCAACTTCATATCTTCATTTACCTTTTTATTGGTGATCTTGGCATAGATTTGTGTGGTGGCTATTGACCTGTGCCCCATCATTCGGCTAACTGTCTCAATCGGTACACCCTGCGACAGGGTAATATGTGTCCCGAAATTATGCCTTGCCATGTGAAAGGTAATATGTTCGATACCGCACAAGACTGCTATCTTCTCTAGGTTTCTACAGATAGAAGCAAGTGATATCATATTGAATATCTTATCGCTCTTTCGATCGTTTCGGTATTTATCAATAATTTGTTTGGGTATATCGAGCAAACGGATATTACATTCACTTTTAGTCTTCTGCCGTTTGATGCTAATCCATAAACTACCGTCCACCTGCGTTGTAATATGTTTCTGTGAAAGATTCCGTAAGTCAGAATATGCCAATCCTGTGAAACAACTGAAAACAAACATATCCCGTGTATGGCACACCTTTTTGGATGCTATATGAATCTGCATGATTTTATCTATTTCTTCTGATTTCAAGTGTCTGCACTGCTTTTCCGGCTGCTCTGTTATATAGTTTACAAAAGGGTCGCCTTTGAGTATCCCTTGATGAATCGCCCTGCTTACCATTTTTTTTAATATTATCAGATGACCTAATATTGTGCTTTGCTTCATCTGCCTGTCAACACGCAAATAGAAGTCATAGGCATCAATAAAGTTCAGGTTGAGCTTGTCAAGGGCAATATCTTCCATATCGTATTTCTGTCTTATAAAGTAGAAAAGGTGACGGTATGAACGCAAGTAAGAGGAGTAAGTATCTTCCACTCTATTTACACCAACTCTTAGCTTGAACTCTTGGTTGTGTTCATTAAAGAGTTTTAGCAACATATCTTGCTTTCGTCCGATACC
>Ga0265297_10008410_pt1 | contig 13779 bp, 16 predicted proteins | sample Munlanlwell13791_FD_192502 | JGI IMG/M metagenome (GOLD analysis project Ga0265297, IMG submission 192502) | Leachate microbial communities from a municipal landfill in Southern Ontario, Canada - Leachate well 137-91 | ecosystem: Engineered > Solid waste > Landfill > Unclassified | place... | reverse complement strand
GTGGGCCCAAATACGGTCATCACCGGACCGGTGATTATCGGGGACAATTGTACAATCGGACCGAACTCCTGTATTCTCCCAAACACCAGCATCGGGTCCCGGGTCACTATCGATCCCTTGTGCCTTGTCGGAAACACAATAGTTATGGACGATACCTGCATCGGCTCGCATTCCCGGATTATAGATGCCGTCATCGGGGAACGCTGTACGCTTGCAGATCATACCTCGACCGGACAACAGGACGGCCTGCTTGAGATTGAAGGGGTTCCCGTTCACACCGGTTTCGGGGCAATTATCGGGGACAATGTCCGTTGCGGTCAGTTCTCCTGCATCTGTAACAGTATCATCGGGAACAACGTCTCTTCTGAAGGGGACCGAAAAATGATCTCCCGAATTATCCCTGATGGAACCCTGGTGATATGAAGTGTGCGGGATTGTAGGGTATATCGGGAGACGGCCGGCTGGCGTCCTGATCCTTGAAGGCTTAAAAAAACTCGAATACCGGGGATACGATTCGTTTGGTATTGCTACTGCCGATGAAGATCTTTTCCTTTCAAAAAAACAAGGGCGGATTTCTGAAAATGTCAGTTCCGTATCGTTCCTGAAAGGGAGACGGGGAATCGGGCATACACGGTGGGCAACACACGGAGTTCCCAGCGATAAGAACGCCCACCCCCATACCGACTGTTCAGGAAAAATTGCAGTGGTCCATAACGGGATCATTGAGAACTATGCAGAGTTAAAACGTGAACTGAAAAAACACGGACATGCATTCCAGTCTGAAACGGATACAGAAGTCATCGTTCATCTTATTGAAGAAGAATATGTGAAGAATATTGATCTTTTGCATGCGGTCCAGACGATAACACCCCAGCTTAAGGGATCCTTTGCCATCCTGGTAATCGCCGTTGGTGATGACCGGATAATTGCAGCAAGAAATGCCAGCCCGCTTGTTATTGGTACCGGGGATGGAGAAAATTATGTTGCTTCCGACATGACACCAATGCTCGAACATACCGAGAGAGCAGTTTTTCTTGAAGATGGCGACATTGCATCTGTGACACGGGGGTCTGTTGAGATTTTTCATCAGGGCCAGCGTATCGAACGTCCCGTTGAACTGATCGACTGGTCTGTCCAGGATGTGAAAAAGGGAGGCTTCGCGCACTACATGCTCAAGGAGATCTATGAGCAACCCTTGGTATTTTACAACACCATTCGGGGAATTGACCCCGATTCCCTGCCAAAATGTTGCGGTCCTCAGGAGTCGATCTCACTTGTCGCATGTGGTTCTTCGTATCATGCAGGTCTTGTTTTCAAATATCTCCTGGAGGAGTTGTGTCAGATCCCTGCCCGGATTGATTATGCTTCCGAGTTCAGGTACTATCCCCCGCCAGCAAAAGGGCTTGTTATCGGGATCACGCAATCCGGGGAGACTGCAGATACACTCACCGCACTTCGTCTGGCAAAAGCACATAACTGCAGGACACTGGCAATCGCGAATGTCTTGGGAAGCACCGTCACCAGAGTTGCGGATGTGACGGTGTATATGCGTGCCGGCCCCGAGATCAGCGTTGCAGCAACAAAATCCTTTGTTGCGCAGCTTGCAGTACTCATGCAGATTATCAATAGTATGTGCGGGGGCAGGGACAGCGGGATTCTGTTGCATGCTCACAAGGCGATCGAGGAAGTACTGTTAATGGATTTCTCGGAATGTGTTGCTATCTGTGAAACAGCACGGAGCATCTTTTATGTAGGGCGGGGCCCATTCTACCCGGTTTCCTTGGAGGGCGCTTTGAAAATGAAGGAGATCTCCTACATCCACGCTGAGGGGTACGCTGCTGGGGAGTTAAAACACGGGCCTTTTGCCCTTCTTTCAGAAGAGACACCCGTGATTGCACTCTGCATGCCTGGAGAAACGTACGATGTAATGTTTTCTAATATCAGAGAGATGAAAGCTCGTGGGGCGCCGGTTATCGCAATCGGGGGTGACGGGGACACAGAATTGCCGGAGATCTGCGATCATTTCATCCCGCTTCCACAAACCAATCGTTTCGTCCAGATACTGACCACAACAGTAGTGCTCCAGCTTATTGCTTATTATACTGCAGTGAAGCTGGGACGGGATATAGACAAGCCAAGAAACCTTGCAAAGAGTGTGACTGTTGAATGATGGAATATGGAATTAATTCACTTGGAGCCAATGCACGGATTTTCGAGCCGGTGACTCTTGGATTCCCCTCGCGCGAAAATATGAGCGGGACTGGATTTACGGGAACTACTGTTGGAAAAAATGCAGTTATCCGTTCGGGAACAATCCTGTATTGCGATGTCACTATCGGTGATGATTTCCAGACCGGACACAATGTCATGATCCGGGAGAAGACCAGGATTGGTGACCGTGTCGCTATTGGAACCGGGACGGTAATTGAAGGTCATTCTGTTATCGCCAATGATGTGAGCGTGCAGAGTATGGTCTTCATACCAACGGACACCCGTATTGGCAGTCATGTATTTATCGGGCCGAATGCGGTATTGACCAACGACCGGTACCCCCCAACGCGAATCGGGGGGCTTAAGGGTCCCGTCATCAAAGATGGCGCAGCTATTGGGGCAAACACAACGCTGCTTCCGGGGATCTGTATCGGTGAGGGCGCTCTCGTCGCCGCCGGTGCCATAGTAACCAGGGATGTACCCGAACATATGATGGCAATCGGTTCCCCTGCAAAGATCAGGGATCTCCCCAAGCGAATGAGATCAGATGAATAACAGCATGAAATTTATTTCGAACTGGTGACAATATTATTCCCCGATCCATGAAGATTCTCCTCGTTTCCACTCAGGATTACATCCACCATCCGGTGCCTTCACGCCATCACTATCTGTTTGAGGAACTGGCAACGCGTCATGAAGTCCATGTTGCTCACTTCCATGTCAGCAGGGGAAATGTACGAGATACAAAACTTCATGTTGAAGAGGCTACACAGATCCCGCTTAAAAGCCCACTGTTGCATTATGCCTTCAACAGCCCCTACCATTTCTATGTGTTCGATAAGATTGTACGGGATGGTCACTATGATATCATCGTTGCTGCCCATGTACTTGCCGGAACAGCAGTAATCCGTGCTGCAAAACGCTACAAGGTTCCGGTCATCTTCGATCTCAAAGACTGGTTTCCCGATTCCGCAGCTGCATATTTCACAAACCCCCTTCTTCAGGAAGCGGTACGAAGGGGTGTTTGGGCGATTACGAGGCACAACCTCACAAAGAGTGACAGACTTACCACCGTTTCTCCGGCACTTGTTGAAAAACTCTCACGTTTCGGTTTTCATGCGGATCTCATCACCAACGGCGTTGATACGGATCTCTTCAAACCTATACCGGGGGAGCCCGTAAGAATGGAACTCGGGATTGATCCCGAAGATTTTGTCATCGGGTTCTCGGGAAGCGTTGAACGCTGGTATGCGATCGATGAGATGATCCGCACACTCCCGGACCTTATTAAATATCACCGGAGAACCAAACTGCTGATTGTGGGTGGTTCACTTTTTACTGATTATCAGCAGGAACTCATTTCTCTTGCACGAGATCTCGGGGTGTCTGAACACGTCATTTTTACAGGAACCCAGCCCTACCATGAACTGCCGCGATATATCGCAGCCATGAATGCATGTACTATTCCGCTCTCACCGCCCCAATGGGGAAATATCGCCCTTCCCAATAAGTTCTTTGAGTATTCAGCCTGTGGAAAACCGATTATCATGCGCCCTATGCCGGATGTAGAGAAAATTGGAGGACCGAACCTGAACGTATACCGGACCCGGGATGAATTCATCGCACATATAAAAAAGTTTATTGACAACCCGGTCATCTATTCGATAAACCTGGAAAAATACAGCTGGAAAGAAAAAGCCCGCCAGTTTGAGGAACTCATTCATAAAACCATCTGACAGGTTATCCAAATTTATTAATGATCCTATCCAAAACCATTACGGAAGAAAGGATGATTCAATGATATCCATCGATTTGAAAAGCCGTCTTAACCTGATAATCATTATATCAGTTGCGTTTTTTTCCCTCTTTGCTCTCTGGCTTCGGCTCCTGCCCATGCTGAACATGGGAAATTCGGATATCCTCTCGCTCGTTGCAAGCGATGACCCGCTTTATAATCTCCGGCAGGTCGAATTCCTGCTCTCAAACCATCTCCAGTATGCATGGTTTGAACCAATGACCCAGTACCCATACGGATCTGCGATCTACTGGGGCCCGCTCTTCCCGCTCCTAGTCGCAATTGGATGCATCATAACCGGCGCGGTAAGCCGCCCGGAGATCATCCATATCCTGCTCATTGTTCCCCCGATCATGGGTGCTGCAACCGTTGTTGTTATGTACTATATCGGCAAGGTCTGCGGGAACTGGAAAACAGGCGTTCTGGCATCAGGGTTTACAGCAATCGTGACAGGCCAGTTTTTTTACCGGTCAATGTACGGGTATGCCGATCACCATATTGCGGAAGTCCTTTTCTCTACGTTATTCTGCCTTTTTTACATGTACGTGGTCCTAATTAAGAAGGACACATCAATTGACCTGCAAAAAATCGGCTCCTACAAGAAAGTTATCATCCTTGCCGGCATCACCGGAATAACATACCTTCTCGGCCTCTTTGCAATGCCAACGATGATTCTCTTTGCGATGATTGCCGGGCTTTTTACGGTTATTCAGTTTATTATCGACACATACCGCGGTAAGACTAGCGAGTACCTGGTTGTGATTAATCTCGTTGTTTTTGGTATTGCGATCTTCGGACTTCTGTTGTTCGGTCTTAAGAGTCCGGGGCTGGATCTTTCATCCTATTCTCTTGGGCATATTCTTGCCTATCTTGCACTCATTGGAGGAACGCTTTACCTTTATGCATGTCAGAGATATCTAAAGTCGTATTCCTGGTATTATTATCCATTAATTATCGCAGGGTCCGGACTCATCCTTTCCGTGTTTCTCTACTTTGTAAGCCCTCAGCTTTACTCACTCTTTATTTCCGCCTTATATGCATTCTTTGGGCAGGCCGCAGTAACCAACACGGTGCAGGAGGCACGTGGCTGGAGCCTGGATGGTGCATGGGTCACATTCAATTACGGGCTTCTCCTCATGGCAGGCGGGTTCCTCGTAATGCTTTATAATAATATTCGCGATGAACGCCCGGAACAGGTCTTTGCGATAATCTGGTCACTGGTGATCCTGTTCTCGACCTGGCAGCATATCCGGTATGAATATTATCTGGCAATCAACATTGCATTACTCGCCGCAGTCTGTTCAGGGTTCGTATTTGAGTTGAGCTGGCCGGATATCCGAAAGATCATATCGGGTTCTTGTGCACCACATATTTCAGAGAGAACAAAATCTGTGGAAGGTGATGAGACACAAGCCAAATCAAAAAAACAGAGAAAACATCCAAAGAAAGCCGAAGACGGTCAAAGACCACATCTCCTGCCACTTGGCGTGAGTGTTATGGTCATAGGAGTGGCAATCCTTTTTGCCTACACATCGGTCACCGCCAGTTACATCAACGGGTCAAGCCATTCGACCGATATGAACCCGGACTGGAAAGAATCCGCCGAATGGCTGGTTAACAACACGCCGGAGACAGGTGTTGGATATCTGACATTGTATGACAAGGATACGTTCAGCTATCCGAACGAGTCCTATGGCGTAATGTCGTGGTGGGATTATGGTCACATCATTACCACGGTTGGCAAGCGCATCCCCAATGCCAACCCGTTCCAGCAGGGTGTGGTCGGAAGTAACGGATCTGCGGCATACTTCATGTCTACCTCCGAGGACAGGGCAAATACTATCCTCGATAACTTGGGAACGCGATATATAATAACCGATATCGAGATGGACCAGGGAAAATTCTGGGCAATGGCAACCTGGTACAATGCAACCGAGGCAACCTCCCCCTATTATGATACTGTGTTTGCGCCTAACCAGAAAAACGGGTACAATTCAGCTATCCTCAATAAACAGCCATATTACCTTTCCATGATCTCCCGTCTCCACAATTTCGATGGAACGCTGACGAGCGCCTCAGATAAAGTCTACTATGTTATATATGCAGACTCAACAATTACCGGCCAAGACATCCCGGTAATCACTGAGGCTGAACTGATGACTCCCGCTGCAGCAACCGAAAAGGCCGGCCAGTACAACACCAACCCGATGAAAGGCTACCATGCTGCGGTTTACAGTGCAGATCTCCTCTCACCGATTGATACCGTCCCCGCCCTTCAACATTACCGGCTGGTCCACGAATCGCCCACCAATGTAGCAAACTCAGAGACCATAGACCTCAAATATGTCAAGATATTCGAATATGTCAAAGGCGCCCATATCAAAGGAGAGGGCATTATCGAAGTTCCGATCATCACCAATACCGGAAGGGCATTTACTTACCAACAAGAGAGTGTGGATGGGGAATTCATCGTGCCATATTCAACCACAGGTAATCTCTATGGTGTAAAAACTACCGGAAAATACAAAATCACCGGTACAACACGGGAATATGAGGTTCCGGAGGATGCTGTCATACAGGGGCTGACAATCCAATAACATCATATTTCAATTCGGTTTTTAATGTTGTTTTTGGAATTCTGTTATTATCCGAGTGCAGAAAAAGGCTTATATTACAGGGTATCTATCATTCACACATATGCTGGCAGAAGAGATAACCCCCGGGATACGGGTGAGATACCCCCGGACCGGAACTACCGGTAAAGTCCTCCGGGTTGAAGAGATCCGAGGTATCACGTTCGCGGAACTGGATACTACAAACCTCCTGTATCGGATCGAACAACTGATTCCGGCAGCAGGGGCAATCAAATCTTCAACAACACTTGTCGAAGATGCTAAGCAGGTCATTGCACGCGAACGCGAATTTGCTGCAGGCAGTGAGCTACAGGAAGCTCTCAAAAATATTGATCAGAGCTGCGAGGGCGGGGGATAATTGACAATCTCCATATAATAACAGTATTTTAAAATCAGAGATTGATCCTGAGGATCAAAACCCAATAATTGTTCATTTTCTCGTTCTTATACTGGTTACGTATAAGTAGGATTGTTATAGATACATTAGGGAGGTTCGATTTCATTTGCATGATGTGACAGTTCCCAGTGTCAATATCGGAGTCGTGGGTCATGTCGACCATGGCAAGACCACGCTCGTCAATGCGCTCACCGGGATGTGGACAGACCGACATAGTGAGGAGGTGAAACGGGGCATCTCCATCCGGCTTGGCTATGCCGATGCGACATTCTACCGGTGTGATCGGTGCGAAGGTACAGAAGCCTTTTCCACACGATCCGAATGCCCGGTATGCGGGGGAACGGGGACTCCGTTTCGCTCTATCTCATTCGTAGACGCACCGGGACACGAAACTCTCATGGCGACCATGCTTTCAGGGTCTGCACTGATGGACGGGGCAATGCTCGTTATCGCTGCAAGTGAGAAGTGCCCGCAGCCCCAGACCAAAGAGCACCTGATGGCACTGGAACTGGTTGGGATCAAACGGATTGTCATTGTCCAGAGCAAAATTGATGTCGTCAGCCAGAAAGAGGCGATGGACAACTATCTTGAGATCAAAAAATTTGTCAAGGGCACGATCGCTGAGAATGCACCTATCATTCCGGTCTCATCACAGAAAGGGATCAATATGGGGGCACTCGTTCAGGCTCTCGATGACGTAATCCCTGAACCGGAACGGGATCCCAATGCCGAACCGGTAATGTTGATCGCCCGATCATTTGATGTAAACAAACCCGGTTGTAACTGGAAGGACGTAAAAGGCGGCGTCGTCGGGGGGTCTCTTATCCGGGGCATCCTCCGCGAAAATGATAAGATCGAGATCCGTCCCGGCAGACAGACCCAGGTTGAGAACCGTATCAAATGGGTGCCTATCATCACGACGGTAACATCTATCAATGCTGGATCCAAGACCGTGGAGACTGCAACGCCGGGCGGACTGCTCGGTGTTGGCACAAGACTGGATCCTGCACTCACAAAAAGTGATGCCCTTGCAGGTCAGGTACTGGGACATGAAGGAAAACTTCCCCCGGTCTGGGATAAGCTGCGGTGCAGGGTTACCCTCATGGAGCGTGTGGTAGGTGCCACAAGCGAGCTCGTCATCGAGCCGCTGAAACACTCCGAGCCCCTGATGCTCTCGGTCGGTACCGCTGTCACGGTTGGTGTTGTTACGAACACAAAGAAAGACAGTGTCGAGATACAGCTGAAACGACCCGTCTGTGCAGAGATCGGCTCACGGATCGCCATCAGCCGGCAGGTGGGAGCACGCTGGCGCCTGATCGGGATGGGTGTTCTGGGAGAATAAAAGTCCTCCTGGACGCCAATGCATTGATGATGCCTGCCCAGTTCCAGATCGATCTCTTCGAAGAACTCAGGAATCTTCTTGGGGGGTTCGAACCCATCGTACTCTCATCGGTATTGCATGAGCTGGAGGGGCTTACCCGGGCGAAGGGACGCCACGGGGCTGCTGCCCGCCTGGGTCTTGCGCTTGGTGAGAAATGCCAGATCGCAGAAACCGGAGAGGTATCAACAGAGCCGGTGGATGCGCAGATTGTTGAGTATGCCACACGGAACCGATGTATGGTAGTAACAAACGATCGGTGGGTCAGGGATGAGTTGCTTGCACGCGGGATTGGAGTAATCTCCATGAGAAAACAGAAGAAACTTGAATTATTGCAGAGATGAGGTGAAAGATGTATCACAAACTGATGCTTGAGGATAAGGTCCGGGTGCCCCCCCAACGGCTGGGCGAGAACCTCGAAAAAGTAATCCTTGACGTCCTCCAGGAACAGCTCGAGGGGAGTATCGACAAGGAGATCGGGATCTTTATCTGTGTAACGAAAGTGGATGACGTTGGCGAAGGGGAACTTGTTCCCGGCGATGGCGGAGTCTATTACGATGTGAAGTTTGAAGCCATGGTTCTGCGACTCGCGCTTCAGGAAGTCATCGAAGGCGTTGTTGTCGAGACAACGAGCTTCGGAGCATTCGTCAGCCTCGGTCCTATCGATGCCATGCTGCACGTCAGCCAGATCTCAGACGAATACATCAATTACGATGAAAAGAACGCCCGGCTCATCTGTCAGGAGTCCAAGCGCTTTATCGGTGTCGGCGATGTCGTCCGCGTCCGTGTCGTAACGCTGTTATTAAACGAGCGCGAGCCCCGCGACAGCAAGATCGGGCTCACCATGCGGCAGGCAGGTCTTGGTACGGCCCTCTGGCTCGAAGAGGAGATGAACAAGGAGAAAGAAAAGGGCGGGGAGTCAGCCGGTTCCGGAAAGGAGCGGGCTCCCGAGAAGGTAAAGGGCAAGAGGAAAGACCATGCCGCCGGCGAATAAGAAGAAGCAGGGCAAGGTCTGCCGCGACTGCCACCGGGTAGTTGACGGTGAGAGTTGCGTTATCTGCGGCACTTCAAATCTGAGCGAAGACTGGTCCGGGTACCTCGTCATCATCGATCCGGAGAATTCTGAAGTTGCAAAACGGATGAATATCAAACTGCCGGGCCGCTATGCGCTGAAGGTCCGTTAATGTTCACCCTCCCTGAAGAGCACCGTAAACTCTTCAAGAATCCCTTTGGGACATTATACCGGGATATCAGGGAGATCCTCCCTCTGCTCTCCCATTCTCAGGTCTATACTGTCGGGGATGTTGTGACCCACAACCTCCAGAAGGCGGGAGTGACCCCCACCGTTGCCATTGTTGACGGATATACTATGCGAAACCCCTGCAGCAGGAGGCCAGCAATAGCCAGCGATTGCATCCAGGTAAAGAACCCGGCAGGCACGCTGACCGATGAACTCATTGCTGCTATCTCCCATGCAGTGGCACATCCCCCGTCCACAATTTTCGTTGATGGCGAGGAAGACCTTGCCGTGATCCCCATGGTTATCGCAGCACCTCTCGGGTCGATCGTTCTTTATGGACAGCCCAACGAAGGGGTTGTACTCAGAACGGTAACTGCAGATGCGCAGGCAGCCGCCCGAAGACTCCTTGAGCATTTTACCCGCTCATAATAATCGTATCTTTTTTTCCGTTTCCGCGATTCAGCATTTTCGACTGCCAGACGAAGGTCATGTTTTAAATAACCCGGTTCCCAATAATTACAGGATATCGATGGACTTTGAGATCACCAGCGATAAAAGGAATGAACTTTTATCCAGAAGAGAGGTTCAGTTTACCCTCAAATACGATGGAGCCACCCCCTCCCGTATGCAGATCATCGGCAAACTCTGTGCCCTCCTGAATGTGAAGGAGCACCAGGTTACCCTTGACACCCTGCACAGCAGTTTCGGCAAGACAGAACTCACCGGCTCCGCCCGTGTCTACGACAGCGAAGAGAGCCGCAACAAGACCGAGCGTCCGCATCTTGCAGCGCGCGGTATGCCCAAGCCCAAGGAAGAGGGAGCAGCGTAACCATGGCAGCAAAGAAGGCAGCAGCCTCGAAAGCCACCAAGAGGGGCGCATACTTCAAGGTCGAGGGTGCTGCGGTCACTACGGCAAAGAAATACTGCCCGCGCTGCGGACCCGGTGTCATGATGGCAGACCACAAGGACCGGACCACCTGCGGCAAGTGCGGATATACTGAATTCAGAAAATAACTACCAATGCCTGTTTTTGGGCAGATACTGGGGATAGAGGGCACGGCCTGGAACCTCAGTGCCGCTCTTTTTGATTGCGATCTCGTTTCACTTGCTTCACGCCCCTACAGCCCGGCACAGGGGGGTATCCACCCGCGCGAGGCTGCCCAGCATCACGCTTCTGCGATGAAAGAGCTGATAGCAACGATCCTTAAGGAGCCGGAGAATGTCAAGGGGATTGCGTTTTCGCAGGGGCCGGGTCTAGGTCCCTGCCTCCGGACGGTTGCCACGGCTGCCCGGTCGCTTGCTCTTGCCCTTGACGTCCCGCTGGTGGGAGTCAACCATTGTGTAGCACACGTGGAGATCGGGCGTTTTGCAACCGGGTGCAAAGACCCGATCGTCCTCTATGCCAGCGGGGCAAATACTCAGGTCATCGGGTACCTGAACGGGAGGTACCGTATTTTCGGCGAAACCCTGGATGTCGGGATAGGGAATGCACTCGACAAGTTTGCACGGGCAAAGAACTTCCCGCACCCGGGTGGCCCGCACATCGAGGCACAGGCAAAAGAGGGAAGATATATCGAACTTCCATATACTGTCAAGGGCATGGACCTGGCGTTCTCCGGGCTCGTCTCCGCTGCAAAGGACCATAAAGCACCCCTGCCCGATGTCTGCTACAGCCTGCAGGAGACCGCATTTGCCATGTGCGTTGAAGTGACCGAGCGGGCGATGTCCCTGGCGGGAAAGGACGAGGTGCTCCTGGTAGGGGGTGTGGGGGCAAACCAGCGTCTGCAGGAAATGCTCCGCACCATGTGCGAGGACCGGGGTGCTGAGTTCTTCGTCCCCGAAAAGAAGTATCTCGGGGATAATGGGGCAATGATCGCGTATACCGGCAAACTGATGCTCGAGAGCGGGGTATCCCTCCCCGTGGAATCGTCCCGGATCAACCCGTCATTCCGGTCGGATGAGGTCGAGGTCACGTGGAAACAGGAGATGCCCGGGATGCGGTTACGTTCGCAGCCCGCCAGCGATGATCAGTGCCGGGGAGCAGAGGCTGTCGTTACATTCCATGGCGGGAAGGCCGAAAAGCGCCGGGTCTCCAAACGCTACCGGGTTGAGGCACTTGACAGGCGCCTGATCACCGAAAGGACCCGGGCCGAGGCAAGACTTATCCATGCTGCACGAAAAGGTGGGGTCCCGACACCAGTCATCTCCGATATCACCCACGACACGATTGTCATGGAGCGGGTACAGGGAGACCTGCTGACTGAAGACCTTTCCGAACAGAATGTGAAGGAAGCCGGCAGGGTTGTCGGCCTGCTCCACACCGCGGAAATTATGCATGGGGACCTCACGACGAGCAACCTGATCGTCCGCGCCGGTGACAGGAAGGGCGTGCTGATCGATTTCGGCCTTGCCCAGGCCACCAGCGAGATTGAACAGAGAGGCGTTGATATCCACGTCCTCTTCCAGACCCTCGAGAGCACCGCGCCAGGCCGTGCAGATCAGCTCAAGGAAGCGTTCATTGAAGGGTATAACGGAACATTTGCAGGAGCCGGGGAGGTCATTGCCCGGGAGCACGAGATCGAATTGCGGGGGAGATACCTGTGAAGATCACGATGGTGACAGGTAATGTCCACAAGGCAGCAGAAGTCGCGGCGTTCTTCCACAACACCGCGGAAATAACCCATATCTCTCTCGATCTCCCCGAATACCGCTCGGACGACGTAGGGGAGATCGCTCGGGGCAAGGCACGATACGCGTACGAGCAGCTGAAGACCCCCCTCATCGTTGATGATACCGGCTTTTTCATCGATGCCCTCAAAGGTTTTCCCGGCCCGTATGCTGCCTATGTCCTGAACTCGATCGGGAACAGCGGCATCCTCCGGCTCATGGAGGGGCAGGCAGATCGCACGGCGAGGTTTGTCACGGCTATTGCTTTTGCCGACACAAACGGTGTCCGGGTTTTCCGGGGCGAAATCGAGGGGAAAATTGCATCGGCTCCGCGGGGCGGGGAGGGATTTGGTTATGACCCCATCTTCGAAACAGGGGAAAAAACCCTTGCAGAAATCCCTCTTGAAGAGAAAAGCAGGATATCCCACCGTGCGCGGGCCCTTGCTGCCTTCCATGACTGGTTCTTGAAGGAGTACCCGGCATCCCGTAACGCAAACGGTTAATATGTCTTACAGCTTTGTTATAAGGGCAGAAGACAGGAGTGTTCAATAATGGTCAAGTTCCCTGAAGCCGAGGCACGGCTCCTTAACGTGAAAATATGCATGCACTGTAACGCACGCAACGCAATCCGCGCAACCACCTGCCGCAAGTGCGGCTATGCAAACCTGCGTCCCAAGAACAAGGAGCGCAAAGCGTAACCTGTTTCATTCCAATATTCGCCTTTTTTTAGTTTCCGAACTGAGGGTTTTTTAAAGGATTTCATCCGGGTAGAGCAGCCCGGGTATCTGGAACCGGATTATTGTTGGATCAGGTCAAACAGGTTTTTTTGTACCAGATATCGGGGCTGCCATAAAAATTTTCATCGCCACCCTCACCCACAAAAATTTTTTTATGCAGCCTTTATCCGATTGTCCTGGCCGATCTCACCGGAGTACAGGAAAAATTGTAGGTTGTACAATAGTTTTACCGGTTAATTAACCGATAATCGGTTCACTTACTGACACCATATGATCGCGATGGATAAATTTTAAAGCCGTTTTCCTGTTTGAAAATTGTATCTGAAAGAAGAATACCAAGATATTGGACCGCCATCAGCAGGTACATACGGGTCTCCTGAAGCTGAGGGATATTGATGTTCCTTTCAATCAGGCAGAATAATACGTGACCCGTTTACCCTTCGATGCGTACTCCCCGGCAAACGTCTCGATATTGCGCTTGTAGCCGATGCGATCGACAAAGCCAAGCTCCCGAAGTTTTTCCCGGACCCGCATCACGTCAGTTTCGTCCGCCCAGTCCTTTGTATATACATAAATGACTTTCCGGTTGTCACGGGAGTCGGGGTTGGGCTTGGCCGTGCTGACTTTCGCAGAGATTCCCAGTTCAAGGGCAACCGTTGCATCCCGGACTTTTTTCCAGGCCGCGTCAACTGCATCCGGTTCCTGGAAGATCAACCACTTG
>Ga0265297_10008409_pt1 | contig 13780 bp, 12 predicted proteins | sample Munlanlwell13791_FD_192502 | JGI IMG/M metagenome (GOLD analysis project Ga0265297, IMG submission 192502) | Leachate microbial communities from a municipal landfill in Southern Ontario, Canada - Leachate well 137-91 | ecosystem: Engineered > Solid waste > Landfill > Unclassified | place... | reverse complement strand
TGTCACCTGTCGTACCCGCTGTCGCATTAAGGGTGACATTAAGACCATCTCTGGAAACAGGTTTTCCTTCTGTATTACGTCTAGAGGCAATACCGCGAATACTACAAGGAACATCACAACCAGTACATACGGCTGTAGGATGTTTTTCACCTTTTTCAGGATCAGTGTCCTGAAAATATTTCCAGGTATATTTGGTTTTTTCTGCATTTGCTTCAAAGTTTTTTATAGTCATGAGGCGATTATATCAGAAAGTATCCTATATTTCTACTATATTGACATATTTGTTATATTATGGGATAATATATCTTGTTTGAATAAATAGAATTCATAGCGAATTCACCATATTTTTTCAAACATTGTACTTTAACAACCCACTCACATAAACCTATTTGATGGGATGAATTGTATAACAGTAATTTTGTTATTCAAAAATCCCATCAAATTTTTCATTCTACCGATCCTAAGGAGATCAAAAATGTTAAAACGTAATTTGCTCGTCCTCGTAATGGTTCTGATGGTTGCCGTAATGGCTTCCGGATGTGGTCCAGCCGATGCTGATACCAATATCCAAATGCCCTACGTTGCACCAAGCGCTTCCCCGACTGAAGTACCAACTGCTGTCTATGACTGCACTAAAATTGGTATTCCTTCAGGCGATGGCTCGCTGGGGTACAACCAAATTGCACAGCTTGACTGTTATAACGTAGCAGTTTTGCGCAATTTAGTTGGTGACAGCTTTCAAGCCACAATTACCGACATGAACGTAAATTGGTCAGATAGTCCAGAATATTGGATTGTTGAAACCTCCGATGGTGTCAGATTTTATCTGAATCTTCTTGATATGAATCAGGAAGAAACCAGCGTTCAGGTAACTTTGACTTGGGATAATGATGCGGATGTATATGCAATTGAAGGAAGAACAATTCCTTTGGCTGTTATATATCCAAAGAACCCAAATCCGGGACCATAACCCTAACCTTTTACCTCCAGGAGGAGAAATTTTTTCTCCTGGAGGGGAAAGAGGTTTTTTGTTTTTTTTGTTTGTGAGTGGGTTGTTGTTTGTTTTACAAACCCAAGTTAATAATTACCTAAAGATTCTATATATTCTTCATATATAGTGTCGGCAATTCTAGTAGTGGTTGACATTTCTTCAACTTTACTTCGCCATAGTTCTACATAATCACGAATAGCAGCTTCGAAAGGATGTTGTTTGTCCCAAGATAATTCAATGGAACTAATTGTGTAAGTAGCCGCTAGGTCAAAAATATCAATAGCCCGACTTTCTCCTGCGTCAGTGACAAAACCCGGGAAATCGCAAATAATTATTTTGGGTCTGTTTCCCCCTTTGAAAATATTGGTTAAATTCTCCATGGCCCCCCGAAAGGTGTGATCTGAATTAAGTTGATAGGGTATTTCATTTCTGGTGTCTAATAGTGCCTGAAGTATTTCTGTCGGATCAGAATCCTTACTAAGGCCTGCTGCCTGTAATATCTTAAGATAAGTCTCTGATGTTTTTCGAGAAAAAACATCAAAATTGGCGATGGTGGCATCGTTTGTAAGAGCAATAATTGCGGCAGCGGTAGATTTACCTTGACCACTTTCTCCCCAAAGACCAAGTAATATTGGGGTGTCAGCATCAACTGGCTGACCATATTTTCCCGGAGCAGTGAAATCAGCTAAATCTCTATCCGGGGCATCAAAAGTTAGATAGGTGGCGACAGTGGGTGGCATTTTTAGTATGTCCATACAATAAAGCATTCTTTCACGCTGTCTGGTGGTTATTTCAACACTCTTAACTCCAACACTACTATTTTCCTCAAGCCAAGGAACTACAAGATCTCCCCCGGGTTGATAACTTCTTGAAATATGAGTCACCTGTCCATCCGAATCCATAAACCCAAGAACATCATGAGAAATTGGAGTAAAAAATGAAGTGGTTTCACCGGGACTAATGGTTTCAACAGGAAATTTTTTTAGCTGCTCGGTGTACCTAGAGACAGAGGAATCAACTGTATTTGAAGCAACTGTAATTTTTGGCTCGGTGATTAAAGTCATTTTGTCTGGAGAGTAAATCCAATTTTAGGAATAGTTTTTATAGTATGTCTGGTTAGTTTTGAATTCAAACGACGAATACTTTTGTTAATGGCTTGATCGGAAAATTCATCATATTTATTTTCACCCCATTTAATATCTGAAACCTGCTCTTTGGAAATCTGACCATGATTGTCAGTCATTTTTTTAAGAATTTTTGATTCAGAGGGAGTGAGAATTTCGGGAGATTGGTGACCATCTTCAACAAAAGACAAATCAAAGTTAATGATAATAGAAAATTGAGAATGTCCACCCCCAATGAGAGGTAAAGAAATCCCTAAACTGTTAATTTCCTCCGGAGTATATCCCTGAAGTGAGGTAATCACATCATTGGCAAGATTGGATAAAGCATTATCTTGAGAAGAAAGTGAAGTTGGATTGACAGCAAGATATTTGATTATTTTACCTATTCCTTGGGATAATTTATATATCTCCCCTATTTCTTTTTTGGTTAACTTTGGATTAATTTCCAAAGCCAGAAGACGAGTATCGTCAAGAGATCGACAGCCAAGAGGAGTAGAAAGATAAAAATGACTTTTATATTTTTCTAAAATGGACGAGTGAAAATCCAGACCATTATTTATCAAAACGGCACATTTCTGGTTGACACCAGCTTGATCAACGAATAAAAGAGCATCAGAAAGGGATAAATCGAGAAGTGAATAGTCACCAAGGTCTTGGTTAATACTATTTATATAGGTTAATTTTTTGTCAGCAGCAACGATAGACTTAAAGAGGTAGCTACTACCGGAACCGACGAAGGAAAAAATCAAGAGATGGCTCTGATGTGAACGAGCATTGTCAATTTGTTTTTTTAAGTCTTGATAGGACTGTTGATGAGAAACATCCATTAATTGAATATATCACAGGAATTATTTGTCCGATGATTGTCCGATAAAAGTCCTGTAAATAATTGAATATTATAAGATAATATAATTATCTTGATAAACAAAAAGTAAAGCACTTTTCAAGTTGATCAAGAAACGTACATTAACAACTAGGTTTTTTAGGAAAAACTTTGAGGGTTGGAACTTGTGGAAATTCGTCCATAAGTACACAGCCCTCAAAAGGAGGAGCCATGTTTCGCAATTTCCGTGTGTCTGTAGTTTTGATCGCTCTTGTGGCGATTGTCGTCTTGTCTGCCTGTGGTGGCGTTGAATCGGATGATTCATTACCTGTGGTGGTTAATACCATAACGGCGAAACTTCCGACAGTCAACACTCCTGTCCCGACAGTAACGCAATATCCGACCCAAACCCCCGCCGCATTTGAAACGCAGCATTCTTATGGGTTTTATCGGGATTGCAATTCTGATCCTGCTGATCCAGAAAATTGTTTGTGTGTTGATTACAACTTCACAATTGATATGACTCGCCAAAATTGTGGTGAATATCTCTGTGAGACGGTAATCAATTTCACTTCAGAATATGGAGACGGCACGACAATGTGGATCGATTATTTCGATACACAAACATCGCGGACAGTGCAAAGTGGGGAGACGATATTGTTGGCAGATCTCGATTCATCGAGCTGGGGTATTGGTCCTCGTCCGTTTTTCGAAAACACCCCAACTCCCCAACCCTAAAAAACCTGTTGTCCCTAACCAGACAAATGATTATGCATATTTTGCATTTTTGTTTGTTAGGTTAGGGGGTTTTTCTAGAGTAGAAAAATTTCTACTTTGAAAAAACCTATTTTTCCTCTTCAATAGCAGCCTGAGCGGCGGCAAGTCGAGCGATAGGAACACGATAAGGACTACAAGAAACATAATCTAAACCTATCTGATGGCAAAATTTGATAGTTGCCGGATCACCACCCTGCTCTCCACAAATACCGATATGGAGGTGTTTTTTGGTGGAACGTCCTAGATCAACAGCCATTTTCATTAGCTTACCTACCCCGACAGTATCGAGAGATTTAAAAGGATCTTCGGGGATAATTTTTTTGTCCAAATAATCCTTTAAGAATTTTCCGGAATCATCACGGGAAAAACCGTAGGTCATTTGAGTCAAATCATTGGTTCCAAAAGAGAAGAAATCGGCCTCGGTAGCTATGACATCGGCAGTGAGAGCAGCCCGAGGAATCTCGATCATGGTCCCAATTTCATAAACCATTTTGACGCCGTGTTTTTTGATAGTGGCTTCAATAACTGGAACTAAACGGTCTTTTAACCATTTAAGTTCATTAAATTCACCAACCAAGGGAATCATGATTTCAGGAACAATGGATTCACCAGATTTAATTAATTCACAAGCAGCCTCAGCGATAGCCTCGACTTGCATCTCAAAAATTTCCGGAAAAGTAACACCAAGGCGACAACCACGGTGACCCATCATTGGATTAACCTCTTCTAAATATTCCACTTTTTCGGTCAATTTTTCAGCAGAAATATCCATTTCTACTGCGAGCGCTTCAATTTCTTCCTTAGTTTTAGGTAAAAATTCGTGTAAAGGTGGGTCGAGTAAACGAATTTTAACCGGAAAGCCTTTCATAATTTGGAATAATTCCTTGAAATCATTCTTTTGCATGGGGAAGATTTTGGCTAAAGCAACTTTCCTCTGTTCCACAGTTTCTGAAACAATCATCTGACGGACGGCAAAAATACGATCGGCTTGGAAGAACATGTGCTCGGTACGGCAAAGTCCAATACCCATAGCACCAAATTCACGGGCAACAGCCGCATCTTTTGGAGTGTCGGCATTGGTACGAACTCCAAGTTTTTTGTATTTGTCAGACCATTCCATGATAGTGCCAAAATATCCGGATAATTCTGGATTAACGGTTGGGATTTCACCTAAAAAGACTTCACCGGTAGTGCCATCAAGTGTAATTAAGTCTCCTTCATTGACAATAAGATTGCCAACACGGAATTTTTTCTCGATTTCAGAAACAGTGATGGATTCACAACCAGAAACACAACATTTACCCATACCGCGGGCAACAACAGCAGCGTGAGAAGTCATGCCTCCACGGGCAGTTAAAATACCCTCCGCCGCATTCATGCCAGAAATATCTTCAGGGGAAGTTTCGGCACGAACTAAGATAACTTTTTTACCTTCTTCTTTCCACTCAACAGCAGTTTCAGCAGTAAAGACAGCTTGACCAACACCAGCACCAGGAGAAGCAGGAAGGCCACGGGCAATCATTTTATATTGAGATTTTGCCTTAGGATCGAGAGTGGGATGAAGAAGTTGTTCTAATTTATCCGGCTCGACACGCAAAATAGCTTCCTTCTCGGTAATCATTTTTTCCTTGACTAAATCAACAGCAATTTTGACGGAAGCGGGAGCGGTTCTTTTACCGCTTCTGGTTTGAAGAATATAGAGTTTTCCATTTTCAATAGTAAATTCAACATCCTGCATATCCCGATAATGAGCTTCCAATTTAGAAAAAATATCAATTAACTCTTGGTAAATAACTTCGTTATCTTCTTTAAGAGAATCAAGATGTTTTGGAGTCCGGATACCGGCAACGACATCTTCACCCTGAGCATTCATCAAATATTCACCATATGAAAGATTCTCGCCAGTAGCCGGATTTCTAGTAAAGGCAACACCGGTACCTGAATCGGCACCTATATTTCCAAAAACCATTGACTGAATATTGATGGCGGTGCCAAAAACTTTAGTTTCATCAATATGATTTAGACGACGATAAGTAATAGCCCTGGTATTGTTCCAAGAACCGATGACAGCCCCAATAGCACCCCATAATTGAACTTTGGCATCATCAGGAAACTCGCGGTTTTTTTCAATTTTGAATATTTTTTTGTAACCCTTGACAACTTCCTGCCAATCGGCGGCAGTCATATCGGTATCTTCTTTGATTCCTTTCGCGTCTTTGACGCTTTCAATGACATGCTCAAATTTTTCGTGTTCGATATTTTCAACGACATTACTATACATTTGAACAAAACGGCGATAAGAATCCCAAGCAAAACGAGGATTATCAGTAGAAGCTGAGAGGCTTTTGACAACATTTTCATTTAAACCAAGATTCAAAATAGTATCCATCATACCGGGCATTGAAGAAGCGGCCCCGGAACGGACAGAAACTAAAAGTGGGTTTTTGGTATCACCAAATTTTTTACCGGTAGCAATTTCCAACTTTTTTAAATTATCAGTGACTTCTTTTTCCAGGGTAGCAGGATATTTTTGATTATTTTCATTAAAACTTTTACAAACTTCAGTGGAAATTGTAAAACCAGGAGGAACAGGAATACCAATTTTACTCATTTCAGCGAGATTGGCCCCCTTGCCACCTAAAATATATTTTTGTGAGGCATTACCCTCGGTTTGTTTGTTTCCAAAGAAATAGACTAATTTATTCATACGGGTAATACTTTAAGCTAGAATGAGAACAAAATCAACCAGAAATAATACGTATTATTTAATTGAACGAATATTGGCTTCACCCTTTCTTTTTTCCAGTTTTTCACCAACAACATAACCCATATTGTGCATTTTTTTGGTTTTGCCATTGGACAATTTGATGTAAGCAAACTCAACAGTATTAGTTTCACCACCATCATCATCGGGGGTATAGACATCTTCTTTTTTTATTTCTATAACTTCTCCACTCCAATTGTCATTGAGCATTTTAAACATAAAAATGAAACTGATTAAAGCAGCAATACCGATTCCTCCCAGAGCTTCTGCATAACCAAATGCCAAAACGGCAAGTGCAATGACAGCCCAGATAACTAGCCAAATAAGGAAATATTTTTTCATTGATTATAAAAACTATAATAATAAGCTGACAAAATTGAGGTGACACAGAAAAGACTCAAAATAATACTTATAAAAACCGGAGAGAATTTAAATTTTTCGGGTGAAGAAATTTCAACAAGATGATGATGAAGGTATGATCTTTTGATCATGAAATAATTTTACACCAAAAATATTCCCTCCACAGTTATGGAGGGAATATTTTTTACAAATATTGGATTACATCATACCGTCCATGCCACCCATTCCGCCCATGCCACCCATATCAGGGGCACCAGCTTTCTTTTCAGGAATATCGGCAATTAAAACATCAGTAGTGAGAATCATCATTCCAACCGAAACAGCGTTAGTTAAGGCTGATTTGGTAACTTTTGCCGGATCAATAATGCCTGATTTACTCATTGAGGCAAATTCATCGGTAGCAGCATTGTAACCGTAATCAGAAGTTTTGCTTTCGGCTAAATGCTCTTTTATGTTGTTCAAAACATAGCCACTATCCTGGCCGCTGTTTTCAGCCAATTTTCGAATCGGCTGTTCGAGAGCAAAACGAAGAATATTGATAGCAACTTTTTCCTCATCATTGGTGGTTTTGACACTATCTAGGGCGGAAACTGCTTTTAACAGCGCGACTCCACCACCAGGGAGAATTCCCTCTTCGATAGCAGCCTGAGTGGCCTCAATAGCATCCTTAACTCTTTCGAGTCTTTCTTTCATTTCAACCTCAGTAGCACCGCCAACCTGGACAACAATAGCACCGCCAACTAATTTGGCTATTCTTTGACGGAAGGAATCTTTGTCATAATCAGAGGTAGATTTGTTGTCCAAGACATTTTTGATTTGGGCAACACGGGCATTGATTTCGGCCTTGGAACCGGCACCGCTGATGATTCTAGTTTTATCTTTGTCGGAAGTAACCGAATCAGCACGACCACAGTATTCTTCAGGATCGGCATTCTCAAATTTAATTCCTTGATCTTCAGAAATTACCTTACCGCCGGTTAAAATGGCAATGTCTTCGAGCATAGCTTTTCGACGGTCACCAAAACCGGGAGCTTTGACAGCGAGAACATTGAAGGTACCGCGAAGTTTATTGACTACTAAAGTAGCTAAGGCTTCGCCATCAATATCTTCGGAAATAATGACAAAAGTCTTGGTTAATTTAACTAATTTTTCTAAAAAGGGCAGAATGTCCTGAATGGAACTGATTTTTTTGTCGGTAATGACAATATAAGGATGGTCAATAACGGCCTCCATTTTTTCAGTGTTAGTGGCAAAATAGGCGGATAAAAAGCCATTGTCAAATTCCATACCCGAAGTTTCCTTGGTTTCCAGGGCCATACCCTTACCTTCTTCGGCGGTGATTAGACCATTGCGGCCAACTTTGACAACAGCAGAAGCAATTACCTTGCCAATTTCAGTATCTCCAGCAGAAATAGTAGCCACTTGCTCAACAGAAGAGTGATCATCAATTTTGATATCTTTTTTCATAGCATCAAGTTCCTTGATGATAGCGACCAAACCTTTTTCTAAACCCTTGCGAATCAACATAGGATTGGAACCGGCGGTGACATTTTGAAGACCCTTATTGACGATAGCTTGGGCTAAAACTGTGGCGGTAGTAGTACCATCACCGGCCGCGTCGTTGGTTTTGGAGGCAGCTTCTTTGATAAGCTGAGCGCCCATATTTTCATAGGGGTCCTGAAGCTCGATTTCCTTGGCAACAGTGACACCATCATGAATGACGGTGGGACCGCCCCATTTTTTGTCAATGGCGACATTACGACCCTTGGGGCCAAGAGTAGTGATGACGGCATCTGAAAGTAAATTGATACCTTTTAATAAGGAATTGCGGGCATCCTGCCCGAATTTTAGTTGTTTTGCCATAGATTTAGATAATTAGTTGAATAGATAATATAGATAATTTTTATTTAACAATTGCCATAACATCCTCGAATTTGAGGATTAATAAATTGGTATTTTCTTCTTTGTACTCCTTACCACCCCATTCTTTATAGATGACAATATCGCCAATTTTCACTGGGGATGTTTTTTTAATACCGTAGTCGGTGACAAACTCATCGCCGATAGCAAGAACTCTTCCGGATTGAGGTTTTTCCTCGTGAGATTCCGGTAAAAGAATTCCAGAGGCAGTAGTTTTTTCTTGTTTTAATGGCTCAACTAAAAGGTAGCCAGCGACAGGTTGAATAGATGATTTTGACATAAAAATATTAATTAATAATTATCAGTCGGGGTAGTAGACTGCTAATATTATATCTATTGGGGGTAATAGGTCAAGAGGATAATGAGATAATAAGACATGAAACTTATAAAATATAAGTTGGATAAAATGAAATTTTGGTATCGAGCTGATGACAAATATATTGGCCAGAGAATTGCCTTAAAAAAATATGAGCGTTACGAAACTGCCTTAATTAATAGTCAAATAAATCCCGAAAGTATCTGTGTCGATGTTGGAGCTAATATCGGTTACTACACGTTGTTGATGGCATCTAGGGCAAAGAAAGTTTATGCGATTGAGCCGGATAAAATTTGCTTTGATATTTTGCGAAAAAATGTGGAGAAAAATAACTTAAAAAATGTAGTTTTGTTGAACATGGCGGCAAGTGATAAAAAAGAGAAAAAATATTTAGTGAGAGATAAAAAAAATTTGGGAAATAGTAGAATATCAGAAACGAGAAATGGGAAATTAGATACTAATATTTTAGCGGATACTCTTGATAATATATTGATAAATGAACAATATATTAGTCTGATAAAAATTGATACTCAAGGGTGGGAAACACGGGTGATTGAGGGGGCAAAAAAAATCATAAAAAAATATGAACCAATCATGTTTTTGGAATATACACCAGGTGAATATAAGGACAATAAAATGATAGATTTTTTAAAGAATAATTATCGAAATATTTGGAGTATAAATGATTTTGCCGAGGTTCCCTGGCCTATTTTTTGGGGGGTAAAAATATTGGGAAAAAGTGGTTATACTGATTTGTTTTTAAAAAAGAAAATGGGGATAAAAGACTATATGGCGATGATAAAAAATGTACATTACAAAAAGTGGATTAAGGGTATAATGTCTTTACTATGTCAAAAATAAAAACAATCCAAGCGCGAGAAATATTAGCATCCGGTGGAGCACCGACATTGGAAGTTACCGTTACATTAGAATCAGGAGCAATTGGCGAAGCATCGGTTAGTTACGGTGCTTCGGCTGGAAGTAAAGAAGCGACAGTACTTTTAGATGGAGATAAAAAGCGTTATGGAGGTAAGGGAATGTTGATTGCTTTGGCTAATATTACTGATAAAATTGCACCGATATTGACCGGTATGGAAGCAAATAATCAACGTGAAATTGATAATAAAATTATTCAACTTGATGGAACAATTAATAAGGCCGTTTTGGGTGGAAACGCAATTTTAGTGGTAAGTATGGCTGTTGCCAGAGCTGCAGCTAGTGAAGAAAAATTACCTCTTTATAGATATCTCCAGAAAACTTTTGGATTGTCGACATCAGTAAAATTACCCAAACCAATGATTGTGATGATTGAAGGCGGTAAACATGCGGCTGATAGCACTGATTTGCAGGAATATTTAGTGGCAGCTATGGGAAATAGAAGTGCTGCTGAAAATGTAAGAATGGAAATGGAAATTTATGAAGAATTGAAAAAGATTTTAAAGAGAGAAGGAAAATCTACTAATGTGGGTAATGAGGGTGCCTTTGCTCCTAATGGAATTGAAAGTAATGAAAAACCGATGGAATATATGGTCGAAGCCATTAAAAATGCCGGCTATATTCCGGGGGTTGATGCCGGAATTTCTATCGATGCAGCGGCATCTGAATTTCAGGAAGAAAATAATGGTAAATATATTCTAAAAATTGAAAATAAAGCCTTAAGTTCTACGGAATTAATTGAGTATTTTATGAAATGGGCAGATAAATATCCTTTTGTTTCCTGGGAAGATATGTTGTCAGAATATGATTGGGAAAATTGGCCAATATTAACCGAGAGGATTGCCGGTAAATTTCCCAATATTGCTGATGACATTACAGTAACTAATACAAAGTTATGGCAGGAGGCCATAGATAAAAAAGTGGCCACAGCTATTCTAATTAAATTAAATCAAGCCGGATCAGTAACCGAAACTGTTGATTGTTGTAAATTAGCAATAGAACAGGGTCTATGGACAGTCCCCTCCCACAGAGGTGGCGGTGAATCAAATGACACATTTATGGTTGATTTGGCCGTAGCTGTTGGAAGTGAATATATTAAAGTTGGTCCAACCAGAGGTGAAAGAGTCTGTAAATATAACCGATTGATGAGAATTGAAGAGGAAATAAAGGGTTAATGAGTCAAATAGTAGAAGGCTGACTTTAAAACTCCAAGATAGAGAAAACCTTGACCTGACTTAAATTTTGAAATTACTTTAAAAAATATTAAAATCGGATTTGGAATATTTAGACGATATAATTTCAGTCTAAGAGCTAAATTAACAACCGGTCTGGGGAAAATGGTAATAAAAGTGAAAAGGAGAGAAAATCCGGAAACATTTACCGTTTTTTGACCGGCATATTGAAAAGAAAAACGCTGGGAATTGTTCAAATGAGAAACTGGATCAAGACCGTAATTAATTTTGACAACATCGCTTTTAGAAATAATTTTATATTTCAAACCGGAAGCAATAATATCAGTTTTTGGAAGATAAATCAGACTACCAAAATTAATGATGGTGGGGCGACAAAGGTTATACAATTTTATGGCTTCAATTAAATGATCTTCATTTTCTCCGGGTAAATTAAAAATATGATCGAAAGAAAAAGTCAATTTATGTTGATGGCAAAGACGAGAAACTTTTATAAGATCAGCATTGGATTCGTTTCGATTTAAAAAATTACGACGATATTCTTCGTTGGCAGATTGAACTCCAATTTTTAACCAAAAACAGCCAGATTTTTTGAGAAATCTAATTGACTTTGAGGTGACTAATTGGGGGTGTAAAAAACAAGTAAAGGGAAGTTTGACGTCGCGGCGATAAAGTTTTAGAAGAGCTAAGAGACGGGCTTCATCGATAGTTAAGACATCATCCATAAATTCAACAATTTTAAATGGATAGAGAGTTTTTGCTAGTTTTAATTCCTCGACGATATTTTCAGGGGAACGAAAACGAAGACGTTTTTGACCAAAATATAATTTTTTATAAACATTATTCGAACAATAAGCACAAGAAAAAGGACAACCCCGACTACCCATGATTACATAGGAATAATCGCGCAAAGGTGCAGGAATTTGTTCGTAAAATATTTTCTTGTCAGGAAAAGGTAGATCATCTAAATTTCCAGGAAGGGGAAGAAGCGGATTTTTAATGACTTGACGGCCTTTTTTAATCCATAGAGAGGGGGTAGAATAAAGTTTTTTTGTATAAAAGTTTTTTGCAAATTCTATTAACGAAAAATCGGCCTCGCCAACGATAAGACCGTCAACTGATTTATCTCTGATAACAAATTCCGGAACAGAATTGACATGAACACCACCAAAAAGAGTAAAAATTGATTTAAAGTGAGATTTAATAAATTTGGCCTTTTGAGTACACCAAAGATATTCCGGACTGAAAGGAGAGAAACAGATAACATCGGGATGTAATTTTTTAATTATTTTTGAAATTTGTTGATTCTCCGGGCTTTTTTTGATGGAAATATGAATAGAAGTATTATCAAAAGGTTTAGGACTGAAAAAAAGATTGACAGTGAAACCGGCTCTTTTTAATGAAGCAGAAAGGTACTCAATGCCAATATTTTCATGTTCAGACTGGATAAATAAGAAACTTGGCTTTTTTGAAATCATCAGATATTGTACTCAAAATACTGGTCGTAGGGAATGGTCCAAGAAACACAATCTTCTTGAGTGGCAGATTCCATAATTTTTCTAAAAAGTCGAATAGAATTTCCATGGGCACTGATGGCAATATTTACATTTTGTCCGGCGTATTTTGTCTTTAAATCATTGATAAATTCAGTAACTCTAATTTCTACATCGGCAAAAGATTCACCATTATCGGCTTTGTCAGTCCAGCCGCGATGCCACTTATCGAATTGCTCCTGACCGTATTTTTCAATAGTCTCAGCGTGAGTGTGACCAGCTAAATCACCATAGGACCTTTCGATAATTCTATCGTCAACGATGATTTCTGTACATTCGGGATGAAAGACCAAAACTTCTTTTAAAGTATCTGCCGCTCGAGAAAGACGGGAAGTAATGGCCAAATCTATTTTTTTATTTTTTAACATTTCACCTAATGCTTTGGCTTGTTCAATTCCCAATGAAGTTAGTTTGGCATCAAGCCAACCGGTAAAAGTTTTGCTCAAATTAAATTCTGATTGACCGTGACGGAAGAGGTAAATATTTGACATGAAATTATTATATGCTAAACTTCCTTAAATTTGGAACGCGAATGAGGAAATAATACAACCTCAAAGTATATCGACAAAATCGATACGGGAACTCCCGAAATAGAGTTATGAGTATCACTGCTTTTAGCAAGTACTCGATAATAAGATTAACTTATGTCGAAAGCTAGAGCACCGTGAGGTGCTTTTTTTAGTGAGTAAGTTAATAAAACAAGGTGGTACCGTGAGAAGCCCTCACCCTTGTATTCCAACTGATTGGGATTCAAAGGTGGGGGCTTTTTTGTACCGACGGGAGCCAGACGGTTTTGGCGACAGTCTGTAAAACTGTTTTAAGCAGGTTCAACTCCTGCCCGTCGGACCTATGAAAAAACATAGAAAACAATTGATAGTCCGAAAAGGAAATATGCGTACTTGTTTGTACCGACACTAACTTTGTGTCCTTTGAACTTATTAATATTTAAAAAATATAAAAATGAAAAATAATTTAGAAAAAATAGATGAAAATGAGCGGAGACAAATTGACGAAGCTCAAGATTTT
>Ga0265297_10008408_pt1 | contig 13780 bp, 31 predicted proteins | sample Munlanlwell13791_FD_192502 | JGI IMG/M metagenome (GOLD analysis project Ga0265297, IMG submission 192502) | Leachate microbial communities from a municipal landfill in Southern Ontario, Canada - Leachate well 137-91 | ecosystem: Engineered > Solid waste > Landfill > Unclassified | place... | reverse complement strand
AAGGGAAAAGGTGTATCATTCATTGAAAACCGCATGGATTGGCATTACAAGTATCCTAATGATGAAGAATTAAAGATGGCGTTAAGCGAGTTGCAATGAAATATATAGCTTATTATGGTGCTTGGGGATTATCTATATTGAGTTTAATGGTAACTGCAATAATGCTTGGCACTCTTGTTTGTAATATTAATACACAATATGAACCATCTGAAGGAATATTGCGTACTATTTCAATATTGATAGCATTGTTTATATCAATATTTTCTGCATGGATTGTTTGCGATATGAGAAAAAGGATGAAAGAATGATACGAAAATCTAAAACCAAGATAATAGTAGAGGATAAAATAGATAAAATCTGTGCCTTGGAAGATTTGTTCGATAATAAATATCCAATATTTAACGAGCAATGTATTCGTAGATATAAAGTAAAAGATTATGGTTCAATAGATGTGATAGTGGATTGTGTTAATATGGAAGGCACAATAGAGATGGATAAGAAGGTATATGAATATTTATGTGGTTTAAGGTATAATAATGATGAAAAGATGCATAGGTTTCTAATGAATTTAGGTAAAAATATGGAGAAAGGAAATGCCAAGGCGTAAGTATTCATTTGCATCATTATCTAAAGAAGAAAAGAAAAAGATTACTACACAAAAGAAGAACTGTAAGCACGATATGTTTTGGTATCCTTGTGGTAAAAGAGGAACTATGGAAATATGCAGTGAATGTGGTAAACGGAGGCATAAATGAGCGATTATAAATGGGATGGCTCTAAGTATTACAGTAAATCAATGGCAAATCAAAAGGCTAAGTTGTATAGGCGTATGGGGTGGAATGCTAAGGTTGTAACATCTAAGTTGAAACATGGTACTGAATATAAGGTTTGGTATAAAAAGTGAAAAAGATAGTGAGAAGTTTGGAGTATAAGGTTTGTGACCTTTGTGGGAAAACTTACCCATCAATATCAATATGTACCTGTTTCTGGAAACGACCAAGTAAGTATAATGGTAGGTAAAGAATGACTGAGTTATATTTAACACGTAAAGAGTTCTTAGCATTGCCAGTAGAAGAACGTAGAAAGATACTTGAAAAACAAGCTAATAATGAGGGTATATTAAAATACTATAGGTCAATAGAAGAATCTGAATTTATACTAAAGCAAGTTAAATCTGCATCTAATTCTTGTGAAGCTATGTATTTAGATTAAAAGGGGTAACATGGCTATAGATTGGTTATTTCTACTTGGTAAGGTTTGGGGCAGAGCGATAGAGATAATGATAGATTGGCATATATTTATACTACTTGGAATAATTACTATTATTGGTATTTTATGGCTTATATTTGGTTACATAGAGGGTAAATGATGAAGCGATATAGAATGACCCCACGTAAAGTAATGCTTACAGAGATACGTATTATGGAACATAAGTTGGGTAAAACTACTAAAAAATTCTACGATGTTAATGGCACAGATATTGATTTGTATTACAAGAAACTCAAAGAACAATGTAGGTGTAAAGGAGTATTAAAGTGAGTAGACGTATGATTCCGAAAGGGCAAAAACGTAAGTGTGTACAATGCAAGAAGGAATTTGTTGCCAAATGGACTGGAAATAGGACTTGCTCTGATAAATGCAGAGATAAATATGCGTTAAAAGCAAAGTAGTAAATAAGAGGTGGTTTTTATGACTAATGATATAGAGAATAATGAAGTTTTCAACGGTAAATTATCTAAGGGGATGTTTTTATATGGTGGATTGACTATGATTGTGGGTTGTTTGGTATGTTTATTTAACAAAGAAGTTGGTGGGGTCTTGATTATTATTAGTGGAATGGTATTTGTTGCAAGTGGATTTGTTGGTTTGATATTTAGGAAGTAAATAAGATGGTATTTGGAATGTTGGGTATAGGTATTTTAATTCTTGCGATAGTTTCTAGTTATTTAATTCCGTTATATGGTGTTGGCTTACGTATAATTATGATTATTCCTTTAACTATAGTCAGTATTGTTTTATTGGTTATGGGCATTAATAGAAATCGTAATAAGAATAGGAACAATGAAGGATTACAGGATTGCTATTTGTCCTAAATGTAATGGGGTTGGAATGGTTAAATTTGGCAAGTTTAACGGTAAACAAAAGTACAGATGTGATAAATGTAAGTATGTTACGTGTTATCCTGATTTAAGAGATATGAGAAGGTTGTTAGAATCTAATGCAAATAAATAGACAATATGCGAAGTGGGAATGTGAGTGTGGGAAAGTTATAATTGGCAAACGCAATACTATTCATTTAGGTGTATTGGCGCATTACAGAAGTCATTTTAAGCAAAGTAAGGATAAAATTAGAGAGTTGTGTGGCAAAGATTCATGTACTTATAAGGTAGTGGATTCTATATTTACGGAGTTATAGTATGACTACTATAGAGTTGGTAATGTCCTCTAATTTAGCGATACCGTATTGCTTAACCGTATTATTCTTTGTTTTTATTGCTGCATGGTATCAGTGGTTAAGGTGGTTATAAATATGAGTGTTGAATTGTTTGTTTTTTTATTAGTGGCTTTTTGTGGATTATGTATGATATTCGGTTTTTTTATGGGTAAAAGATTGTATAAAAGAGATGGTAATGAAAAGATATGGGAATCTATTTGTACTAAATGCTATACAGTAAGACATTCATATCAACCATTATTAGATAAATGTCCTAAATGTGGAGAATCTATTATTAGCTATCATCAAGTAATTATGGAGTGAAATTAATGTTAAATTATCCAGTGCATAAACATCCTCATAATGTAGAGGATATGTCTGAAAATAGTCAAAGGATATGGTGTTGTGAGGAATGTGGTCATATGTTTTCTGATGGTGAAATAAGAAAGGATATACAAAATGGATGGGGTCATACTTGTAAATCTCATCCATGTAGGAAAGGTCAAAGATGTGAGAGTCATCTTGAACCGTATAATCCAAGTTATCATGTTGCAACAACATAATGACTAAAGAGCAACAGTACAAATTAATAATGGGAAAGTATAAAAAGTTTCGTAAAAAGGGTTTTATGAAGTGGGATGCTATATATTTTGCAAGGGTTGAATGTGGGATGGCAATATGAATACAGAAAAGATTAGTTTGCGATTTGTGAATAAAGATGGAACTCAATGCTCTGCAAAAGAATGTCTAAGAATATTGGGTAATATGAACTATGCTTATAGTTGGCTTAGTCTAAATGAGCTTAAAGATTGTGGTAGATGGAGTAAAAATAAATTAGAAGATGAATGCGAGAAGTTTTTAAGTGAATTAGAAAACAATGCTACATGTAGACATGGATATTGGTATTGGAGTCAATAATGGATTTAGTTTATTGGATTTTTCCAACTTATCTTATGGTTGGTATGATATTAGGCTTTATGTTAGGTAGTTTTTGCATTACGTTTGGTGGGGAATCTAATCATGTTTTAGTTTGGATATTAGCATGGCCTATAAAATTGATTATTGTAATATGTCATTTAGTTAAGAGTGATAAAAGATGAGAAAAGCATTTATCAATGAATTAATCAAGCAAGCTCGTATCAATAAAAACATCTATCTTTTAGTAGCAGATGTTGGGTATAATCTTGTAGAGCCTTTCCAACAAGAATTTCCTGATAGATTCGTTAATGTAGGTATAGCAGAGCAAGCTATGATTGGTATTGCTAGTGGATTAGCGTTGAAAGGCAAACAAGTATTCTGTTATTCACTTGGTAATTTTCCTACGCTTCGTTGCTTAGAACAGATACGTAATGATGTCTGTTATCATAACTTACCAGTAATCATAGTAAATGCAGGTGCAGGATTATATTATGGGGCATTAGGTTCTTCTCATCATGCTACTGAAGATATTGCAGTAATGAGGGCATTGCCAAATATGACAGTCATTAGTCCGTGTGATAGTATTGAAACTGTAACATATACGGAAGAACTTTGTATGTTAAAGACTCCTTCATATCTTAGATTGAGTGGAAATGAATCAGAAGATTATACGTCAAAAGTGTCCATATTGAATATTGATAAAGTTAGTATATTTGCCACTGGTTCAATTGTTGGAGAAGCATTAAAGGCATCTAAGATATTAGGTGATAAGTATCCAGTTATTTCTGTTTCAAGAATAAAACCATTAATGGATAGAGAATTCTTTCATAATTTAGTTCGTAAATACTGTAAAACTATATTTACAGTAGAAGAACATAATCTAAGTGGTGGATTAGGCTCTGCTATTTTAGAAGCTATATCAGATATGGGGCTAAATACTAGAGTAGTAAGAATTGGCTTGCAAGACAAGTTTTGTAAAGAGGTAGGGAGTCAGGAATATTTAAGGAAGATAAACGGATTAGATGCGGAAAGTATTGCGAATAAAATTAAAGGAGTATTAAATGGCTAATTGGAAAGTTCCATTTGTAAATTATCCATTGCAATATAGTTTGATAAAAAGTGAGTTGGATGAAGCATATTATCGTATTATGCAACAGGGTGATTTAATATTTAGAAAAGACTTGATTGACTTTGAAAATAATATTGCTAAAAGAGTAAATCAAAAGCATGGTATAAGTATGGATAGTTGTACCAATGCAATGTTTTTATCTTTATATGCGTTAGGTATAGGTAAGGGTGATGAGGTTATTACTGTAGACCATACTTATATTGCTACAATAGATGTTATAGTAAGATGTGGTGCAACACCTGTTTTAATTGATGTATGTGATGATTTTAATATGAATCCAAATTTAATAGATAGTGCTATAACTAAAAAAACTAAAGCAATAATACCAGTGCATTTGAATGGACGTTCATGTGATATGGATTCAATTAAAACTATTGCTGATAAGTACGAATTGCTTATTATTGAAGATGTAGCTCAATCCCTTGGTGCATTTTATAAAGGTAAGCCAGTTGGTTCATATGGTATTTCAAGTTGTTATAGTCTATATCCAGCAAAAATATTAGGTTCTTATGGAGATGGAGGTATTGCGTGTGTAAATGATGATGATTTGGCTATGAAACTATATTTATTGAGAGACCACGGAGAAAGACCATCATATTTAAAAACAGAGTATGAGAAAAAAATGAAAGATAATATTATTGAGATGTACGGATTTAATACATTACTTGATAATATACAGTGTGCATGGTTGAATGTTAAATTGAAATATTTTGATGGTTGGTTGAAAAGAAGAAGGGAGATTGCTTCTATATATAATGGTAGGTTATCAAATTGTGAAAGTTTAAAATTACCACCTGCCCCATCCAATGGTGATTACTATGATATTTATCAAAATTATGTAATTCGCAGTAATAGGCGAGATGAATTAGTAGAGTATCTTGGGGATAATGGTATAGAAGTTTTAATTAAATGGCGTACTCCAAATTATAAACAGAAAGCATTGAAAAATTTACATAAATTCAAGTTGCCTAAAACAGATGAGATTTCCAACGAAGTTATTTCTTTACCAATGTATCCAGAATTAACTAATGAACAGATAGAATATACTTGTGATGTTGTATGTAAATTTTATAAAGAACGAGGCATATAATGAATTGGAAAGTACCTATTTATGGATATAAAATTCAATCTAAACTTTATGGTGAAGGTATACTTAAAGAAATTAAGCGAGTAATGGATGGTGGAGATTATATATTACGTAAAGATGTAGAGGACTTTGAGAATAATTTTGCTAAATTGATTGGTTCTAAGTATGCAGTAGGGGTAAACTCTTGTACTGATGCGCTTCGTTTATCATTTCGATTGATTCATTTACAGAAAGATGATGAGGTAATTGTTCCTGCTCATACATTCTTGGCCTCATTGGATGCTATAGTTGATGCTGGTGGAAAGCCTGTTTTGATAGATGTAGGTAAAGACCATAACTTGGATACATCTAAGATAGAAAAAGCCATTACGAATAAAACAGTAGCTATACTTCCTGTTCATTTGAATGGGCGTTGTTGTAATATGGATAAAGTTATGGAACTGGCAGAGAAGTATAAATTATACGTGATAGAGGATGCAGCACAGGCGTTGTGTGCTACATATAAAGGTAAATGTGCTGGAACGTGGGGTTCAACTGGCTCGTTTAGCTTTTTCCCCGCAAAGTTACTTGGCACGATTGGGGATGGTGGTATGGTGGTTACAGATAACGAATCATATTACAATAAACTAAAGGCAATGCGTGATTATGGTAGGGTTAAAGGTGAAGAGCAAGTTGTTTTGTATGGGCAGAACTCACGGTTGGATAATGTACATGCTGCTATTTTGAATTATAAGTTGCCTTTTGTGGAAGGATGGATTGCACGAAGACGAGAAATAGCTGAGATGTATGCTAAGGCATTTAAGGGCTTACCTATTAAAACTCTTCCATCGTCTTTGGAAGCTAGTGATTACTATGATGTGTTCCAGAACTATCCTATCATGGTGGAAAGACGTGATAAATTAGTTGAGTTTTTGGAACATAAAAAGATTGAGATACTTATTCATTGGAAAACTCCATTTACCAAACAGAAGGAATTGAGATTAGGTAAATTTAAAGCTCCTATGGCTGAGAAAATTGCTAGTGAGGTTCTTTCTTTGCCGATGTATCCTGAATTGACGGATGAACAGGTTACTTATGTATGTGATTCGATAAGGGGGTTTTTCAAATGAAAAAAAGGTTGTTTGCTAAATCAATTCCAAGCAATATAGGAGATGGATATAAAGTTGTGTTGATAAATTGTCCTACATTAGCTGTATATAATAATGATGGTATTTTAGTATCTTATGTGTGCGATATACCTAAAGATGTTGATATATCACGTTATCAGAAAGGATTAATACGAAATGTGATGTATCAAATTAATGATGCTTTAGATATATGCAATGAGTTAGAGTATTGTGATTATCAAGAGGATGTGACTCCTGTTCCTGATTATATAAAGAGAGCATTTCCTGATGATGAAGCAACTGTATAATAAGGCTTTAGATATTTATTTCCAATTGAAGCCTCATCAGACAAATGATTGGGAGAGATATTGGGCTAATCGTAAATTTGGTAAGGATTGGCATGGTCAGCAGAAGAACTGGATTGATGGTTATTGGAATTCACGCCATCATCTGCATCGTAAACTGCTAGTGGATACGATAGTAAAATATGAGCCTAAAACTGTACTGGAAATTGGTTGTGCATCTGCTCCAAACTTGGCTCTACTCACGGAACGATTACCACAAACAAAACTAGTAGGTATGGATATTAATGAACATGCTTTAAACAGGGCAAGGTATGAGTTTGCATTGAATCCCAATGTAACTTTACATTATGGAAAAGCAGACCAGATGGGGTTTGCAGACAAGTATTTTGATGTGACATTTACAGATGCCATGATGATTTACATAGGCAAAGACAAGATAACGCAGGTCATGGAAAATATAAAACGCACTACCAAGAAAGCGGTTATCTTTCTTGAAAGACATATGATAGGTGTGGGGTGGGAAGGATATTACAAAGATGGTCTATGGTATAGGGATTATCTTAGATTAGCCAAGGTATTTTTCCCTAATTCTATAGTTAGTATAACTAAAATCACAGAAAATATTTGGAAAGAATGGTCGGAATATGGATATTTGATTGAGGTGAAGATATGAGCATAGAAAATGTATTATCCATTGTATTTCCTGCGGTATTAGAGATTATTTTTATGGTAATTATATTCCTAAAATATAATAGTCGAGTTGAAAATAGGGATGGTTTATTGATTGCGAGTACTATGTCAGTAATGTTTATGGGGATGATGGCATTAATGTGTGTACATCAGGTATTTTCTGGTGATTATATTGGATTAGTTGTTTGCTTAGGCTTAATTGTAATAGCATTTGGGATGCCTTTTGTAGTGATTGGTAAATTAAGTAAGGATGGTGGTAAAAATGGAAAAGAATAATTCTGCTGTAATGTGTATTATGAGTGGTCAAAGTGAGCAATGCCATGATGATTGTCCTTTATTTAAGAAATGTTGGGATATAGAACAAATGGAACAGAAGAAGAATGCCTAATCTAGTAAATATCATTCTTAAACAGCATGATGTTGGTATTTGGTGGGGAGCATTAAAGAATACTATAAGCGAGTCGTCATTCATTATTACTGTATTCAATATGATAATGCTTATTCCTACTTTCTATGTTACTGCATTAGCTCCTTGGGCATTACAGAATGGAATAGAAATACCATTTTGGATTGTAATCGTATCTGTCATTGTGGCAGGTGTTTTAGTTCTTCTGGTGCAATATAAGGTTTTCACACCAAGTAGTTTTGCGTTTTGGGCTAAACAGTTTTGGGAACATGGAGATAATCCTATTATTAAGAAGATGGAAGAACAGGATAATAGATTAGATAAAATGGAGAAGATGATTGAGGAATTGGTTAATCGCAAGTAATTTTGCTTTATTTTTGCCAATAATCATAGCAATTGGAGCACAGATGGGGACTGTATTAAGTCCTCTTTTATTAGTTGGAGTTATTGCAACTATGATTATTCTAGTTGCCTTAAATAAAATTAAAGGTAATACTCTTTATCTTTATATATTCGGTATGGCATTAGGTCTACTTTACCAGACTACAATGATGGGATTAGATGTGGTTGGGTCTGATATACATACAGAGTTTTATTTTGCTCAACTTAATGTAAAACAGGCGTGGGATATTACCTATCCAGATTCCAGTAATTCATCAATTGTGATTGGATGGTTGATTCCAATAATCTCAAAAATAACAGGTATAGGTGTATTATGGGTAATGAAAGCAATTATTCCTATATTTTTAGCTTGTGTACCTGTAGTATTATTCGCTACATTTAAGAATATGTTTGGTGAGAAAAAGGCTTTTTTCTCTGCCGTATTTTTTATGATAGTTCCTATATTTTCTTTAGAGATAGCTCAAATAGAGAAATCAATGGTGGCTGAGTTATTTTGGGTTATAGGTATATATGCTTTATTAAGTGATTGGAAGTGGTATTGGAAGTTGCCTGTTATTTCAGGAACGCTAGTGTTACAAATTATGTCACATTATACGGTTGGGATATTGGGAATATGTTTCTATTTGTGTGTATTTGGATTTAGATTGGTAGCCTATTTAATTAAATGGTGGAGTATCAAGAAAACACACATTGCTATTATCGGGGTAAGTTTATTAATAGGTATGTGTACTTTTTATTTTTATCATTCATATGCTGCTAATGGAAGTGCTTGGAGAAGCGTAGCTAATATAATTGTTTCATTTACACCTCAAGGGGTGAAGTTGCCTTTGATAGCATACCCTGATAAGGAAGAAATAGTGAAAGGGTCTAATCCAGATATTCCAATTGTACAAAGTCCAGTGGTTCAAGCTAATGTAACTGGAACAATAGAACAACGGATTGATAATAGCCCAACCTTAGTAAAAGTTGGGGTAGGTGCTGATTTTATGGATTCCCCTTGGGATGGTAAATTATTTCGTATTGTTCAATATTTGACCCAGTTTATGATTTTATTGGGGGGGATTCAATTATTAAGGAAGTACAAAGTCCCAAATGAGTATTTGGGGTTGGTGGGTGGTTCACTAGCTTTATTGTTTCTATGTATATTGATTCCATCTATTTCCATAATTATAAACATGAGTAGGTATCTGCATTTCTCTTTATTGTTTATATCTCCATTGTTTGTTCTAGGTTGTGAGATTGTTTCTGAAATATTTGACAAGTGTGTAAAAGGATGCAAGAATAAGTAGAAGTGGATAGTAAGCTGTTGTATATTAAAAGGAACATACCGAAAGAACTTTGGAATTTGGCTCGTTCCGAGGCTTTGAAGGAAGGGATTACTATAGTCCAATGGGTATGTGAAGCTATAAGGGAAAAATTAAATAAGTAGAATATATGGTAGGGCAGGAATCTAATGAGCCGATTAAATCTATGGTAGAAATCCACTGCCCTACCAAACCAAATGAATATTATGGAATATAAATTGGGAATAGATTGGTCTCACAATAAAGGATTAGAGGTATATGATGGTAAAAATGTTTTAACTTATACCAAGAAGAACTTATTGAAATATATATCAGATATTATGGGCAACGGTGAATCTAATGTCCCGATTAAATCTATGGTAGAAATTCAACCGTTGCCCAAACCAAATCTAGTTACAGTTTATATAGAGCAGGGATGTCCTTTATATTTACAATATGATATATGGAAGTGTGGGGTTAATATAGTTTTAATTGATAGTCATAATGTTAGTGAATATAGAAGAATTAATGATATTGATAAGACGGATTCTAATGACGCTAAGGTGATATATTTAATAGGTATTAGTAATAATGGCTATAAGCAAGATAAGGTTAATTATCAACTATTGGAATTACATGGATTATATCATCAATTTCGTTTATATCAGAAAGCTAGATTAATGATTGGTAATGTTAAATTAGGGCATACTAAGTCATATGGTAGGTTTGATGACGATACTTATGATAAGTGTACTGAACTGTTACAACAGAAGGAACATGTTTTAATAAAAGGTTTAGAAAAGCGAGTAAGGATAATTAAACAGATTCCGAATATTAAAGGATTGGGTCGCAATTTATGGATTGGTATTGTTATTACTGCTAATCCTATTTACTTTCCTTGTTTATCTGCATATTTAAGGTATTGTGGTTTGGTGAATCTACAGAGTTTGCGTGGAGCTACGGCAAAAGGCAAGACATTTCGTAAGTATAATCGTCATGCTAATCAGCTATATAGGCTATTGGCTGATAGTATAGTTGTGTGGAAAGACCCTATTTTTCGCCCAATATATGATAAATGTAAGTTAGATATGCAAATTAAATATGAAGGTCAACGTAAATTCAGAATAAATAAGGCAGCGTTAAATAGAGTAGCTACTTTTTTGGCTAAGGCAATATATTACGCAATTATCCCTCAACAACAGGGACAAAGTTATAACAGGATTTGTCTTTTGGAGTGTAATTAAATGCTCCAAAGATTGCCCTCAATTCATGAGTGCTTCATTTCCCATGAATGTCTCTGTAGGGATAGATTATATCCTTTATGGTCTTATGATAGAATACCCATATATAGAGAAAGTGCTGAGAAGGAACATTTTTTAGGGGTATTTGGGATGAGTATATCTATAGCTATTGTGGGTAAAGATGGGATTGTATTAGCCACTGATGACAGAACAACCTTTGTAGGCGGTGATATAAAGAAGAGACGAGATGGGGCAGGGAAAATGTGGACATTCAAAGATAGATTTGGATTAATGTCTGTAAATATGAATCAAGGTTCATCAGATTATATAGTAAAAAGCCTTACGGATATGCTAGAACATCCAGAGAAGTATTATGTGCCATCATCGTATTTAACTCGAATAAAAGAACTTAGTAATATTGATGAGTTTATAGAAATATGCTCAAGTCACTTTAATGGTCTTTGTAAGCCCTATTCATTTAGTAAAGAACAACTAGATTTAGGTAATAATCTAAGCTTTGGGTTTACCGTGACTGGTTATAATGACAAAGGATGCAAGCAAATAGCTTATTTGCATTCAGCCCAATCATTTTTCCCTATGCTAAAGTATGATTATTGTATTGGGGGCACTACTTTTATTGGCGAACATTATATGCAGAAATTATGGCCTTATTTATTCAAATTTGAAGATGATGTATGCATACCATTGCAAAATAAGGATTTGCTCAAGAAATTAGCCACTTTAATAATCATTGAAACCTCTAAAAACAGTGAAGCTGTAAGTGATAATGTGAAAATGAGAGTTATTACTAATGATGGCATAGAAACTCCGAATAAAGATAAAATTGACCAATTGAAAAGCGAATGTAATGAGATTGCAGGTGAAGATAAACTAATGGAGTTATTAAAACAGAATAAAATATGAAATTTATACCTAAAGACAACAATCTAACCAAGAAGAAGTTTGAGGACATCTTATCTAAGGCTGCACAGCCTGTATCGGAATGGCAACACGGTCAAGAAGGGAAAGGAACATCGGTTGTTCATCCTTCCGATGATTATAGCGATAAATATAAGAATCAAGATAAGACTGAAGATAAAGAGGACTAACCGAGTGATTGACACCATCAATACCACGCTTAATTGTGCTCCAAAGAGACTCAACAGTATTGACGTGAGCGATACCAGAGACATACTGTTGAGCAGCGTGTTGAACAACCTCGTGGGCGTAACCAAGCTTCTCAACTTGACCGTAGCTGCGAAGCTCATCAGTGAAAACTATGGTTTTATTCTCTTTAGCAACGTTGCGTTCAATCATTGGCAAAAGAGTATTGGATTTAACATCAGGAATTACGTTGACAATAGCCTTGCCGTTGCGCTCAACCATGCCCATAGCAATGGACTTACCAGATGCACCACGACCACGTTTGCCAGCCTTGCGACCACCGATGTAAGTCTCATCTACTTCAACCTGACCAGACAATGGGTCAACGTTTTCAGACATGAGCATACGGACATGCTTGAAGATTCTCCAAGCTGTTTTGTAGGTGACTCCAAGCTCTCTTTGAAGTTGCTTAGCGGAGATTCCAGTCTTAGTAGAGGACATCAAGAAGATAGCATGAAACCAAGAACGGAGCGGGGTATCAGACTTGTGGAAGATAGTTCCAGAAGTAGGCGATACTGTATGACCGCAAAACTCACAGCAGTAAACCTTGCGTTCTTTTATGCGATAGTGCGTAGTAATCTTCTCACACTTATCACAGTAAATTCCATTAAGCCAACGCTTATTCTTGAGAAGCTCAAGGCATCTATCTTCCGTAGGGAACTGTTTGTTGAAATCTTTTATGGTATAGGTCTTCATGTCTTTTCCCGTCCTCTTTATTTATACCTATATCATATCAGAAATATTCCCTGTTGTCAAGGGATAATTGCGATATATTATTATTGTAAAGATGAGGAATCTATCTATGATATTATTCCAATAAAGACTTGGCATGATGCAAGAAAACGTATATGTAATAGTTGTGGGATGGAAATTATTATTAAGCATCCCAAACATGAAAAACCAATACATTGTAGAGTATGCAAAGAGGATACGCTGGAGTTGGTATATTGACTAAGAATACTACTATAATTGTTGTTTCTATTCTTTTAGTTTATTTTGTTTTTACATCAGGATTATGGTTTTGGGCTACTGATTGTAAGAATACATCTCGGATAACTACTCCGTTTTCATGGGCATTAAGTGCAGAGAGAACTGGGTTAACAGGGATAGCTACTCAGGATGATATGAATTGCGTAGATTGGATACTACATAGAAGTGACCAATCAATGAAAGTGATGGCTGATTCAAATGCAGTTTTCCTTTTATCAGGATATATGGAGTTGCTTCCTGATACATGGATTATATTAGGGCGTGAGGATAGATTATTGTCTATGCAAGCAGTACGCAAAACAGATAAAGGATATATATTTTTGACTGATTGGAATACTAGACATGGAAGGTATATTGAGCCTACAGATGTTGGGTTACGTAAATCCTTACCCTTATCTGTAAAAGATGGTGAATTAACTTATATTGGATATAATGGGGAAGATCAAATGCAGGAATTTAGTTGTTTTGTTAAAGAGGTATATAAATCTGGCAATGCCATAATATATGAGAAGGTGCATTAAATGACGGGTGTACCAATAGAAACCTTAGAATATGCAAGAATAACTGCGAGGCTTGTAGAACATGATGTTTACCTTAAAGAAAAATATAGGTATGGTTGGATATT
>Ga0265297_10008407_pt1 | contig 13782 bp, 26 predicted proteins | sample Munlanlwell13791_FD_192502 | JGI IMG/M metagenome (GOLD analysis project Ga0265297, IMG submission 192502) | Leachate microbial communities from a municipal landfill in Southern Ontario, Canada - Leachate well 137-91 | ecosystem: Engineered > Solid waste > Landfill > Unclassified | place... | reverse complement strand
TAGCAAGCGACTGGGTTGAAGGCGGATTATATTAGTTTTGACCCACGCGTGGGCGGGCGATTAAAAAGGAAAGGAGAAAAACAACATGTGTTCACCCAACGGGCATGTCCAAGGAGTGTGCCAAACATGCGCTCGGAGAGACTTATGTCCATCCGGTAAGGTTTTGCCTTGGCTGGAGGAACATCAGGATGAGGTCAGGCAGTGTCTTAAAGACAACGTTGAACTGCTCGATTCCCTAACAGGAAACTCATTAGCGCAGTTTCCAATGTTGATGGCGCTCCCCCCCGAAGCATTTGCCGCTATCGCAGGGGGTTTCTTTGCGGCAGGCTACGCCCTCGCTAAGCTTGAAGCACCAGAGCTAAGCGCCGAGGTTCCCAAGGTGTTCCTTGATGCTTTCGATAACCCAAGTCTTAGCTAAAGGGACTTGACTCCACCCCCAGTGGGCATGGTAATCTAACAGTGGCTAAACCCCAAGCCGTAAGACCTCATCGAGAATCGGGAGGCTGGCTAAAGGAGAACAACGAAATGGTTAAACAAACAAAGACAGCACTAAAGGTCGGAGGTAGGGTACGGGTAAACTTGTCGAAAATCGTTTCACCCATGGACGACCTCATGGTAGCCCTCGGAGAGCACCCTTTCCGCGAAGACTTACACGTTGGTGGAAACGTTGCCGATGGGGACGTCGGAACCATTATCCGCTTCGATTCAACCAGCCGGAAAAGCGGTGGTTCCATGTACGAGGTTGTCAATCCCAACTGGAACCCCGGCAGCCCCAATAACAAACCTCACGGCATCTGGTTCTTCTCGGAGTGGGACGCGTTGACCCCCACTGACGACCCCGAAACCCCCCTTGACCCCAGCCGAAACTTCATAGCGGAAGCCGACTCCGACGCTCCCCATGACGATAGTCCCCTCAGGGTCGGAGACAAGGTACGGGTTATCGACGACGCCTGCAAGTCTTGCCCCCGCTACGGCGAGTGTCGGGTAAACAAAGGCGACGAGGGTGTGGTTGTTGCCCCGAGCGGCAACGACTTCGTTATCGTGGAAAGCCCCAGCTTCGGTAAGATGGGCACTCGCCCCGACCACCAGGTCAGTATTGGCGTCAAGCATCTGGAAAAAATCTAACTGACAAATTCCAGCGCTACGGCAACATTAACGACGGGGACGAGGCAATCATAGTCCGGGCAGATGAAGGAACGGCAAATAAAATAGCGAAGAAGGAGGAAACCATTGAGTCGAAACCACGGAACCCTACGGTGCCCCAGCTGCGGAGAGACCTTCACCGTAGATAACCTAACTTTTACCCCAGTCTGCCCTAACTGCGGCTACGTCCGCAGCCACGACAGCCAGCCCAAGTTTACATTAATAGCAGAAAAGGAGGAAACCCATGCGACCGGGGCGCTATTGGTACACGAGGTCTCGCCAGGCGGTGAAGCGCCGCTACGGTAAAGACTGGAAACTGGTATGCGCGTTGTTAGCGGCGGTATCTGCTCGCTCAACGGTATCGGCAACCGCCCGTCTCGCAGACATAGCATACTGGCAGATTAAAACAACCGGCACCGTGAAGCGGGAGTCGTTTATATACGCTCATTACAAGTCTATTCAGGGGGTTCTAAAGAACGGACAACCCAATGGGCGTAAGTGTCGAGCCTTATATCAAAACCTGATTGGCAACGAACAATTCGTCCCGGTCGATATTTGGTTGATGCGTTTATTTGGAATCACCAACAAGGACAGACCGAACAAGTCCGAGTATGACCTCATTGAACGAACCATCCGGGCGGACGCGAACATTCGCGGCTTAACCGTTGCTCAACGGCAGGCGGAGCTTTGGTGTGGGGTTCGAGGAAAGTCGGACGACTTTGGCGATTATCTAGCACAACTAAAATTGTTTTAAGGAGGAAAAAACAAATGTTTAAAACAGGCAACCAAGTACCTGAAACACCCAAAATGTATAAGGTTTGCCGGACGACCCCAGGTGGCATGTCTGTATCCTGCAACGTCCAAAGAATCTGCGCTGCCGAGAAGACCGTTCTTGCCTATACCGAAGGAAAAATAACCTATGCTCCACCCGAAACCCCCGGAATATTTATTTATGAAACCCTGGAGGAGGCAAAGCGTTGGCTTGAGGGGGACTTTGTTTTCGGAGAGATTCGGGAACATAAGCCTCACATCTACGAGGTTACGCCGTTGGGAAAGCAAGCACCAAGCCCAACGGGGCACGGCGTGTGCTACCCAGCGGTTCTGGTAGGCAAGCGGGTCTACGAAGCGAAACCCCCAAGACCAGCGCCAAAGTTTAAGGTGGGAGACCAAGTGGTTCCCCTACACGACCTAAGCCCCACGTTAATCGTAAAGAAAATCGTTTGGTCAGCGGACGACCCCGGGCTCCGCCAGTTGGTGGTGCTTACTTATCTGTCAAGGAATTCCCACACGACTTTGGCGCATACAGAGAAGTAGTTTGTTACTATGATGACGGGGACGATGACGAAGTAAACTATGCTTTTAAACTTGAATCTGAAACACCTGCTAATTGGGATAAAGAAGTGAAGGAGGAATTATGCCCTATACAGATGAAGAACGAGACTTAATCTTGTGTCCAGGACGCTCTCGTTCTTGCAAAGTCGGTGATTGTAAATGGTGTGGGTGGAATAGCGACAGAAGAAAAGATATAACTTGTCCATTTTGCGATGAAAAAGACTTTGACCTAATAGGTCTAAAACATCATCTCGAAAACTATTGTGAGATATATAAGAACACAATATCTATTGAAGAAGAAAGGAATCGGATGCACAATGAATAGAATTGAATCCAAAAGAATAATGATAGGTAACTATCCAAAACTTCACTTTCTTGCCATGCCTGGATTCTGTTACTCTAAAACTGGTCTCGGAACAATTATAACAGTTGCGGCAGTTGAAGGTGGTGTCAACGACTGGTCTGCTTATCATCAAACTCCCTGGATTGACTCAGACGAAGCTTCGGTTGCAGCGAATGGCGAAAAACTCCCACAAGAGGTTGCTGAGCTGATTTTCCCAGATTGGGCAAAAGAATTAAGTTGGAGGGATTAAAAAGAAAGGAGAAGCTAAATGGCAAATCTAATCAGTCGTCCGTTACCAAAACAATGCCAAAACAAGCACATGAATAAATTGAAACGACAATTATTCCTTATGTATCTCGAAATGGGCATTCGAAGAAGTAAGGCAAAGCATATGGCTTATAAAGGAGTATGTTAAAAATGGTGCTAACATCAAAGCAAGTAAAGCAACTTGTTAAGAAGTTAAACTCCGAACTAAAAGCACAAGGATTCAAACACTTGCAATTTATCGCTATTCCAAATAAGGAGACTAAATAATGGGTAAAGTCCAAATAACATTAGAATCCAAATCTCTCCCATCTTCTGTTCTTGCTCAACTTGCTGGTATAATAATTCCAGACAACGATACTATGCGCAACATTCTTTTAGATACCATTGGCATAGCTCCTAGTAGATAACCACCACAATTCTCCCCATCCGATAGACCCGTAGCTAAAATAACCACCACAATGTTTAAAAATCCACCACAAAGAAAGGAGTAAAATGAACAAGGAACGCTTCAGGGAAATCATGCGGGAGGAAAAGTTCACCAAGGAGTTCTCCGAGGAAATGTGGGCAGGCGAGGTTGGTGTAGCCATCAGGTCAGGAGAGCAACCCGATGAACACTACGAAGCACGGACAAGGGCTACTTGCCAAACCCTTTATCCCCTAGCCTTAGCAGTGGGCGTGGCAACCGATACCGACAACGACTGGGAATAGGGGGGGACAAACGAACTCGCCGGGGACTTAAACGGGTTCTATCCTGTGAGTTTGTACCCTCCATCCCCCCTTGTTTATAAAAACAAGGGGGTGGGGGGAACAAAGGAGCAACCCGACGGTTTTTATTATTGACGTTTTGTGCTATAATTGTTGGCTGAAAGGCTACAATAATGGCACAAAAGCCCAATATCCACCGGAAGCTTTGACAAGCCTACCTGAAGGACTCTTTTTAAATAGTGCTGTATCCATTAATAAACTCCCGTTGAGTATCCCTTTCTGTTATTAAACAATATGGCATATTTGTTTAATAATATACCATCAAACGATAAGGAGCCCGTAGTGTCAAACAAATTCAATCCTGGAGACCCGCGTTGGCGCTTGATGTGCCCAAACCCTCAACGCGCCGCCGAGAATCGGGAGCGCATCCGAACCGGATTTGCTGGGGCTTACTGGGACTCGTTGGAGACTATCATAGCGGGGACGCCTCGGAACCAAAGACTGCCCAGTTATGTCCCGGTGGATAACCACACGTATCGTAGCCCACTTGACAAGCCACGAATACGCGGTGGTATAATAGATATAGACGAGGAATACATAATTTCCTACGAGAAAGGAGTAAACCGTGAAACCTAAATTCAAAAAGGGAGACAGAGTCAGGATAAAGGAAACCGCCGACCTGGAATCAATCAGTATGCTAACAAGCCGAAGAAAAACCGTTGGAACCGTTACCGCAGTTCTAGACTTGACCCCCCGGGGATACCCCGGCAAATATGATGAAGAACAATGGTACGAAGTAGACCTTGATTCCGACTCCTACCCAGGAATGGGTTGGCAACTGCTCGAATCCATGCTGGAACCAGAAAAATAAATGCCCGAAAAGCTGTGTGTTTACTACAATCCCCTGACTCGCGGCAAGTGCGACCGGGGACACTGGGGCAGCCAATCTTGTGGCAATACCACTACCTGCCCGGATTACCGGGAACCGAAATATTTCAAACGGGAGGAGAACTATGGAAAAGAAAGAAAAACCCACCGTTGAGGAGAGTCGAAAGTATTTAGTTATCAGTGACGCCTATTCCATTTACCGCACCGAAGATACTCTCGAAGACGCTAAGAAAGCCATTGCCTTCTTTATGGACTCAGATGGAATACCCGAGGATGAAATCTATTTGTTTCCTTTAGGAGACGAGGTCGTGTTTCATGCCCAGACCGAAATCGCTATCACCGACTAAAATCTATACCGACGGCAGCCACCAAGAGATTTGTTATGTCCTTGGCTCCCAGAGTCCTGTTCGTCAACCAGTCAAAACCAATGGATGCGCGGTGACTGGGAACGAAGCTGAGTACCGAGCATGTCTGGTTGCCCTACAAGCCGCCAAGAATCAAGGAATCCGCCGGGTAGAAATCTTGTCGGACTCCCAGGTAATGATTCGCCAGTTAAACGGGGAGTATGCGGCACGGTCGCCGAGACTCAACGACCTGCGAATACTCGTTTTGAGCTTAGCGTCGGAGTTCGACGAGGTTCGATTTACTTGGGTTCGCCGGGAACAAAACCCTGCTGGGCGGGAATTAGAACGGAAGTCAAAAGGGGGATAATATGTCGCATTTTTATGGGGACATTCAAGGCAACCGTGGAGCAGCTTCTTGTGGTGGAAGTAAAGAGAGTGGTATCGCGAGTCATATAAGGGGGTGGAATGTTGGAGCCAGAGTTTCCATCCACTACGACGAAGTAATCGGTAAAGACGTAGTCAAGGTTTACGCTACGGGAGGAAGTCTTGGACACCGAGGAAGCGAATTAATCGCTAAGTTTACGGCGGAAGACCTCGATAAAGAAATAACTGCGGTTGCATTTAAGTAACCTTGAGCCGAGGGAGTATTAAACCATAACGGTGGAGGCAAACCCGTAAGGACTACGGTGGGTGTAACCAACCGCCCGCCGTCTGCGAATGATACGGGTAGACCTGGGAAATGGAAGACCAAAGTTGGAATAGGTGGTCGAGTAGGCTCAAACAGCTTGCCACCCGAACGAGTCGTATTGTGAATAACAATATCAAAGGCTTTAGTAGGGCAATCCCAGGAAAGGGCAAGGTCTGGGACATTTCCAGAGTTGGCTACTGGCAAGCAAGGGTGGGGTAGCCCTGTTGGGTGAACGGAAGTCGTTGCAAAGGCTTCTTAGCTTCGGGGTAAACTCCCTATTGGAAGCATCCGAAGCTCTACCCTCTCCATAAAAGGGTTGGATAAACAAACTCAAAACAAAATATCTTAACCGTGAAGCATAGGAGGGATAGGGAGATGTGGATTAACTGGATTATTGAGCATAGTATCGCTATTACCGAAGGTCAGTGCTTAACTCATGGTGCAGGAAGATTTATCCCAAACAATAATCTACAAGCCCTTACAGAGAAAGAGGGGGAATAGATATGGAAAGTAAATCAGTCCAGCGCAGGTTATCCCATCAGTTAAGACCCGAATCATTGAAAGAACAGATAGCAGAGATAATCTGTTCCAAGTGCCGAAATAGTCTAGGGACTGGTAGTAAAAAATGCCCATCATGTGTTCACTATCCTGAATTATTGAGATTGAAATATCTACAAGAACATAAAAATACCAATAAGAGGGACTAATGAAGGAAGGATATTGGCTCTGGGACGAAGATGAGCAGGATTATATCCTGGTTCCCTACGAGGAACTCGACCCCGACGTGTTGGAGAAATTAAAAACTAAACCAGCCATCGGGGGTTTTGTATATCAAGCCGAGGATTTCTTACATCTGCCCTTGGTGCCTGCTCCGTTTTACGTTGGTAACGGATGGCTCCCGCGACAGGGCAAGACTCTAATATTTGCCCCGGCAAAGTCCGGCAAGAGCTACCTTGCTATACAGCTTGCTCGTTGTATTGGTTCCGGCGAGGACTTCTTGGGGCTATCGACAACTCAGGCGGTTGTACTGTACCTCCAGTTTGAAATGGGCATGGAAATTCTCCAAGGCAGGATGCGAGACACCAAGCAGAACTACGACAACGTGTTTGTAGGAACAACTTTTGCCATGAAACTGGACAAAAAAGAAGGGCAAGACGTGATGTGGAGGGCGGTCGAAGCGGTTAATAGGCTCCGGGCACCTGAACAGGGTATGGTTGTAATTCTCGACCCAAAGATAAAACTGGTCTCCGGGGATGAAAATACCAGCCATGACACATCAATTATTACCGACTATCTGGATAAAGTAATCGAGGCTTTCGATTGCTCCATCGTGATATTTGACCATACAGGGTGGAACACCCAGCATAATCGAGGCTCCAGTTCGTTGGAGGGGTGGGTCGATGCTAACATCAGCATCAAGAAGGTCTCCAAGAAAGGGGAGCCTCTGCGCGTGAGGGTTACCCCACAGGTTATGCGCCATGCCCAGGCGCCCCCCGACGGAATCTTAGCGGAATTGGGGGAGACGTTTGAGTTTGAAACGGTGGAAGCGGTCGATGAATTTGCTCCCACCATTTACGAGAAGATACTAGAATACATAAAGAAGGAGAGAATTGTTTATGCGAAGGAAATAGAAAAGCAAAAATTTGGTAGCCGCAGTCAGGTAAGCCGAGCCTTAAACCAGCTTCTTGAGGCTGGGATGATTGCCCGAACGGCGCGGGGAATTTATGAGTGGGTCGACAAAACTTGACAAAACCCCGACCGTCGTGGTATAATAGAATAGGAGGGACAAATGCGAACCAAAGCGGAAATCCAAAAACGCATTGCTGAAATCGAAGCAAACGAGAGTTATAAGTCGGGGCGACATAACCCAGCAACAGTGGATATAAACGCCCCATTAGCTTTGATTCATCTATCGTTAGAGACTGAAATATCTACCCTTAAATGGGTATTGGTCGAATAAAAGGAGAGAGAATGACAGAATCGGACAACATTATTAGCTTTTCCAGTCAAGCTAAGGCGAGTGGTCTTAACGCCATCGTGGAAATCGAGGGCGACCTCCAACCACTCAAACGGGAACCCGGCAAGAAATTTGAGGGGGACAACCCGGACAAGGTAGTCAACGACCAGGTTAAAGTTACTTTAACCAACGCGGTAGTCCGCGAAATGGACGAGGGTGTTGCAGAGCCGGAACTCAAAGACGACACCTGGAACCACTGGATAACCTACGCCCCGCCTGGAATCTTAGAGCCCAGCAAGAAGGGCAAGTTTACCCAAGTGTTTGCCAAGAGCGCCGAGAAGCTGTGGGAAGACCGGGGTGAACCGGGCAAGGGGTGGCGCGACCTGGTAGGAACCCGCGTGGTACTGCGCCGGACGACTCGTAAGTACAAGATTGAAGGCGAAACCGTCGAGTCTGTATGTTATGTGTTCGTCGAGGGTGAAGAAAACCCGGAAGACATAGATGCCCACGTCGCTAAACTTATCGATGGTAAAGACCCAGCGACGGCGGTTCGCTTGGTTATGATGGACTCCAAAGCTAAGCGTGACCCGAAGTACAAAGAAGCACTTAAAGCAAGACAGGCGTGTGCCGGATTGGAGCTTATCAGTGGCGTTTATCAAAAGGCTCAAGCGGCTGCCGCCTAAGTTTCAACTGGTCAAAGGAACCTGGGTAGACGCTACCTCGCCGCAGGGCTGGACTACGCCCGACGTTTATCAGCGAGAGAAACTAATCGAAATGCCTTTCTCTGGGTTCTTAATGGCATGGACGGACGAATACATAGAGGTTTGCGCTACCTATAACCCGATGGATAAATCGGCGGTCGCCCGGATAGCGATTCCTGTTGGGGGAGTCCGGTCGATTAGGGGGGTATAATGGAAATAATCCAAGACCTTGAAGCCAAACAGGAAATCCTCGACCGGATGGCAACTCTGGAGTTTGGGAACCGGACGGGCATACACCAGTCGGATTTGGTCTTTTGTTTGAATAAGGCTTATCTTCGTCGGGTATGCCCAAAGAAGCCCAAGGAACACGAAGTCTTACGGATGGCGCGGGGAACCGCAAGTCAGCGCTGGCTCACTCGAAAACTTGAAGACGAGCCGACGGTTGAACTTGACGGGATACAAGTAACCCCGGATGCACTGTGGAAAGACGGGACTCCCTGGGAGCTAAAGGAAACAGACGCCTCAAGCACCAGGGAAGTCTTGGGCTCGGTTCATTACGTTCGTCAGCTTATGAATCAATGTAAGGTCTTGGGGGTACGGACTGCCCGGTTAAGCCGCCTGTTCAATTTGGGTAACTGGAAATGGGTCTACAAGCCCAAAGACCCAGCGAAAATTCAAGCTTTGGTCGCCGAGTTTGGTGAGGACTGGGAAGCCCACCCGTTGCTCGATGTGACTCGGTTTGAGTTTACCCAGGAAGAAATCGACCGGAACTGGGAAATGATGAAGGCGCGGCGAGACCTCCTGTTGAAATTGCTAGACTCTCAAGCATTGCTACCTAAGCCCCAGGCTCTTATGTCGGGGATGGATTGGGAATGTAAAGACTGCCCTTACCGAGGCAAGGAGTGTAATAAGTGAAATGGGGATTCCTGGTGGTCGTTGTTATCGCACTCCTAGCGACGGCTATTTGGACAATTTATGACCACTTTAAAGGGAAGGTAATGACTAAACGAAGAAGAACAGCCAACCCCACGTTTCAGCGCCCTCTCACTAACCAGGAGGTCGACCCGAACCTGCCTGCACCTCGACCAAAAGGTAAAGCCATGGTCTGTGTAAACTGTGGTTATGCTGGAGGAACCCTGGTAAAAGTCGACGAGGGCGAGTACAAACATCAGAAAGAGGAGCTATGCCGAAGGAACAAACTGTTAATAAAGAAACCCCGGTAGTCCCGCCCCTGATTTTATCGGTCGCGGGGTCACCCAAGGTGGGCAAGACCACCTTTGCCTTAACGTTCCCCGAACCGATAATCCTGTTTAGCTTTGACCTGGGCTACGACCCGATACTCAAACGTTTCCCGGGTAAACAAATAACCATCAAGACCTATCCTCTGCCCATTATCGATTCGGTCAGGGGTTCGGGGGTACAAAAGGAAATCCAGGCGGTGTGGGACGAGTTTAACAAAGATTACAAGTCCGCCGCCAGTGGCAAGGACTTTAATACCCTGGTTATAGACACCGGAACAAACCTGTATGAGATTGCCCGTATTGCGCGGGCTGCCGAACTTGGGCAAGCCAACATTATGCAGCACCAATATGGGGATGTGTACTCTCGGATTCGTGCGTTAATTCAACGGGTTCAGCTTACGGGCAAAAACCTGGTGATTACCCACTACCTGCGCGACAAGTACATCGACGATAAGAACACCGGGGACAAGGAACTAGACGGATGTAAGATAATCGAGGGAGCCGTAGATATTGCGACCTGGATGGTTAAGAAATCCGAAAAAGCCAGGGACGGCAAGGTTACGATAACCACGACTCTGCAAGTAAAAGATAGCCGCTACCGGGAAATCGAGGGACTGGAAATAGATAACCCGTCCTATGAAGACCTAGTTGCAGCACTGGGGGTCTAAGATGATATTTATTAAATGCGACCGCTGCGGATACACGGAAGAATCTTCTGCGCTAAGACAAATAGATTCTGTCGATGATTACCCAGATGGGTGGGACACGGTTCTTCGGGACGAGGACGGAGACATAGACCTTTGTCCCGAATGTTCTAAGCTATTCTATGCCGGTCGCGCAGAACTAGACCGGAAATCAAGAGAATGGACAAAATCTTTTTTGAAAAGTAGTGAAAGAAAGGAATAAAATGAAAGAAATCGGACGTGAATTTTTATTGCCCAATTGTCGAGTTCGCGCCGCCAAAGGCAGCGGCTCGGGAACGGTGCTTTATAGCGCCTCTCCTAACGGAAAGGGAATCTGCTCGACCTACGTATTAACTAACCATCATGTAGTTGCCGACTCAATCAAACTGGAAAAGAAATGGTCGCCTCTGCTAAAACGTAAGGTTGACAAGGACGTGTTTTCAACCGTCCAGGTGGATTTCTTTAAGTACCAATATGCCTCCCGCGCCATCGGTGCTACCGAAATCGAAGCAGACATTGTAACCTACGATGTTGAGGAAGACCTGGCGCTGCTTAAAGTACGCGACGAGGAGCAGGCTCCAGCGGTTGCTCGAATGTTTCCGCGAGATAAAGTTTTAGACCTGAGATTAGGTCTGCCCTTAGTGACCATCGGGGCGGGCATGGGCGAGGCTCCCGTTATAACCACCGGGGTATTGTCTCAGTTTGGTCGTGAGATTGACAACCGCGAATACTGGTTATCGACAGCCCCAACAATCTTCGGCAATTCTGGTGGGGCAGTTTACCTGGCAGACACCCAGGAGTTTCTTGGTGTCCCGGCGAGGGTTGCTGTAATTCAGGGATTCTTTGGTTCAAACCCGATTACCCACCTGAGCTACTTTATCCCGATAAGCCGAATATATAAGTTCCTGGAAGACCAGTTGTTCCGGTTTATTTACGACCCAGCATTTTCCGAGGACGGCGAGGCGGCGCTGCGCGAGTCCAAGCGTAAAGAAGAAGAACGCAAGATGGCGAAAAGCGGAGGTTTGCCGGACGACCCCGAAGAACCCGAAGAAGAAGAACCAGAGGAAGAATAATATGCCAGACGTAACTAAATATATTCAGTTCTGCCCGGTTTGTGTAACTCCGATGGTTCGGGAGGGCGTGGATAAGTGGCGCTGCCCAGACTGTAAAGTCGTGTGGCAGATAACACCCCACGTCATTGAAAAAGACAGCCCATTGACCAAAGAGGAACCCATCAAGCAAGGTGCAAAGGTACAAAACTTTTTCCCGATGAAAGGACAATAAATGAATATTCCAGCAGCAATAGATTTAATGCAGGGGAGAAAAAGCCTTAGAACTCCAGAGATTCGCGTGTGGTGCCACCCCCATCGCATCGACAAAAGTGGAGACGACTATTACCTGCGATTCTCGACCTTTAAAGAGGCTGAGGACTTCATCAAAGAACACCCGGAAGCCGAGGACTCGCCGCTGATTGCTTTCCGGGGCTTGGAAATCAACATCTACGACAAGTTTGTTACCACTAAAGAACTTATTAGACAAGCAAATTTAAGGTAATATGGTGGATAAACAACTGGAAGAATTATCCAAACAAATAGCTCTTTGTACTCGATGCCCACTACGGCAGAGTGCGACCCAACCAGTGCCAGGTATCGGTGAGGGCAGGAAATACCTTATCTTAGGGGAGGCTCCCGGGAGTTCCGAGGACAAAGCTGGGATTCCTTTCGTGGGAGCCAGCGGGAGGAGACTCAATCAACTCCTTGAGCTTGCCAAGATTGACACTAAGGACTGCTACATCACCAATGTTTGTAAATGTTTGCCTCCCAGAGTATCGGGAAAGATGCGGGCACCCCGCAAAGCCGAGAGGTTGGCGTGTTACCCGTTCCTTAAAGAAGAACTAAAGATTGTCCGCCCGGAAATAATCATAACCACTGGGTCGACCCCGCTTAGCTTATTCTCGCCCTATGGAATCTCCCAAATGCACGGCACACTCTTTGACTACGAGCTTAATCTCGATGGTGAAAAAATCCCGGTAATCGTATGGGCAAATTACCATCCTGCCGCGGCACTCCATCAACCAAGGCTGTGGGCGGTTCTACTTGATGATTGGGAACACCCGCCGGATAGAGTTGACTCAAATTATACCGTAGTCGAGTTTCTCGACTTAACGAGGTTTATAAATGTCTAGATACGAGAAATATGATAAGAAGTATTATGAAAGGAACATAGAGACAAAATAAAGCAGCAACAGAGGAAGTGGTATCAAAATAAGAAAGAACAAAGGATGAGCCTTAAACGTGAAACTTTGACTCATTATGGGAATGGAGAGTGTGCCTGTGTTGTTTGTGGGTTCAATGATGTAAGAGCATTAACACTAGACCATATAAAGGCAATCGGCAGAGACAAGCGTAGGGCTACTGGAGTCTCATTTTATCGGAAGCTACAGCGAGATGCATACCCAGAAGGATACCAGACTCTCTGTGCTAATCACCAGATGATTAAGATGTTCGAGGAGAACGAATGGAAAACAGCAGGAAAAAGTTAATATCCTTAGATACAGAAACAGACCAGAAAGGTGGCATTGGACAGTGGAGTATTGCTTTTCGAGATACAGACGGCAAGCTAAAAGTTGTGTCGGCTTACGGTTCTTGCCACCAAATAGAACTTGAGCGAATCTTTAACAAAGACGTTTATGTAGGATTTCATAACTATAAATATGATGGACGAGAACTCAGGGCAAACAAGATGCCTGTGCCAAAGCCAGAGAATGTGTTAGACACGATGATTATGGCTTATTGCCTTGGGCTTGGACGCCAAAAACCCGAGGATACCGGAGAGTCCGGCGACACTATGGTTGGAGGTCTCGGTCTAAAGTATCTTGCCCGAAGGCATCTGGGGATGCAGATGATTAACTGGGACGAGGTTAAAGACCACCCGGAACTCCAGGCAGAGTACAACGCCAAGGACTCCGTTGCAACCTACTTGTTGATGGAAAAGTGGGAACCCAAGCTGCCCAAACATTTCTGGGAAATTGATATGCCCCTCTTGGACGTGTTGATGGCAATGGAAGACCGCGGCATTAAGGTTGACCCCGGGTTTATAAAGCGATACGCAGAAGGTCTCGACGGGCATTTGGCAGAAATCAAGGGGGAACTGCCTTTTAATCCCTATGCCAACAAGGAAGTCGCCAAGTATGTTTATGAGACTCTCGGTTATCCGGTGACCCAGAAGACCGAAAAGGGTCAGCCATCGGTTGCCAAGGAAGTTCTGGAGACCATCGACGACCCGATTGTTAAGCGAATCATCGAGTACAAAGAGGTTTATCAGGAACGAAACACCTATATATCAAACTATGTTAATCGTCTCGACCTTGACAATCGGATTCATGCTGAGTTTAAGCAAACCTCTACTTCAACGGGCAGGCTTAGCGCGGCTCGACCAAACCTGCAAAACGTAACCAAAGATAAGAGCGACCGCCTAAGCAAGCTACGCG
>Ga0265297_10008406_pt1 | contig 13787 bp, 14 predicted proteins | sample Munlanlwell13791_FD_192502 | JGI IMG/M metagenome (GOLD analysis project Ga0265297, IMG submission 192502) | Leachate microbial communities from a municipal landfill in Southern Ontario, Canada - Leachate well 137-91 | ecosystem: Engineered > Solid waste > Landfill > Unclassified | place... | reverse complement strand
CTGAAACTATGGTTAGATCATTAAATAATTCTATGACTATTGTTTTTATGCTTCTGGCCTTAGTTCTTATGGGGGGATCAACTATTAGATTTTTTGCAGCTACTCTTCTTGTTGGAACAATTACAGGAACATATTCTTCACCTTTTATAGCAACTCCTATTTTAGTTTGGATTGAAAAACGGAGAAAAAAATAAAAATTGTGGCTTATAAGCCATTGATTAATGTTTTTAAAGATTATATAGTTAAAAACATTAACTATTTATAAATTATTTAAAAAATTCATGACAGAAACAAAAACAGTAGATGCAAATAAATGTCCAAAATGTGGAGAAAGTTTGGGGGAAGTTGTTGAGACCAAAAGCGGTAGGAAACTGCAAAGATGTTCAGCCGGGAGTTGGAATGATCAGACCCATAAAGTTGAAGGTTGCGATTATGTAAAATGGCTGCCTTTTGAACCACAAAAACTGGATGAAAAATGTCCAAAATGTGGAGCCCCCCTAGTTTTTGCTATTACCAGATTTGGCAAGAAAATGAAAAAATGTTCCACCGGCGGATGGGATGCACAAACCCGAACCGCAACAGGTTGTGACTATGTCGAATGGATTAAAGGAACGAGTGAACCATTAGATGAAGTTTGTCCCAAATGTGGGGAAAAACTAGTTATGTTTACTTCATCATCGGGCAAGAGATTAAAAAAATGCTCAACCAATAAATGGGATAAAGAGCAAAAAATGGCTACTGGTTGTGATTTTGTCGAATGGCAAAAATGAAAATAGTTGAATTTTCATTAGGTGAATTACAGACGAACTGTTATTTTCTTATAAAAGAAAATGATTGCTTGATTATAGATCCGGCTGACGATGCCTCATTTATTTTAGAAGAAATTCAAAGAAGAAGGTTAAACCTCAAAGCAATTTTAGCAACTCACGGTCACTTTGACCATTTGTTGGCAGCCGGAGAAATACAGTTGAGTATTAAAGCTCCCCTTTATATTCTTAAAGAAGACCAATTTTTAGTTGACAGATTGAATCAAACTGCCCAACATTTTTTGAGATATAATCCCCACAGCATCGTTCCTAAAAACATTTTATATCTAAAGGAAGATGAATTTAAAATTTTAAATTTTAAATTTAAAATTATTTTTACTCCTGGTCACACACCCGGTAGTTGTTCTTTTTATTTTGAAGAAGATAATGCTGTTTTTTCCGGTGATACTTTATTTAAAGACGCAGTTGGCCGGACAGATATTTCCTACAGTTCTAAAAATGATTTAAACAAATCTTTGAAAAAACTTTTCAAATTACCAAAAGGAACCGTGGTTTATCCAGGTCATGGTGAAGATACAATTATTGAAGAAGAAGAAAAGAGGTTAAACTTAATCAATAGTTTTTAATTTTTTCATTAAAAATTCCCGCTCATTTTTTAATTTTCCCTCAATTACTTCATCAAAAAGTCTTTTTAAAGTTTGACCGACTTTTGGCCCGGGTTGGAGATTTAATTCCTTCATCACATCATTACCGTCAATTTTAAGATCGGATATTTTGAATGGTTCCTTTTGAACTTCCTCAAGTCTTTTTTTAAATAGTTCCAGTCTCCAAGAGGTGGGTTTGGCTCCAGATCCAACCCGATCGGCAGTTCTCACATCCAACATATCTTGAATATACTCTTTGCCCACTTGTCTGATAAATCTTCGGACAGCCTTATCGGTTTGGATCTCAATAAGCGTAAATTGATGATATTTTACAAGAATGATTAATTTACTTTTTTCTTTATTGGAAAGTTTAAATCTGTCTGCGATCTGTTCTGCTAATTTGGCGCTGACAACTTCATGATTGTAAAAAGTTATTAATTCGGTTTTATCATCTTTAAAAAAAGTTTTGGCTTTGCCAATATCGTGAAGTAATGCAGCCAGTCGTGTTATTACATCTTTTGATGGACAATATTTAAGAGCCATGACTAAATGAGTTCCGACATCATAAATATGATGGCGTTTCGGGCTTTTTTGAGGAATAATAAAACACATATCAACTTCCGGCAAAACAAAAGTTAGGATGCCGGTATTGCGCATGAAAAGTATTCCTTCAGCCGGATTATCACTAGCCAAAATTTTAAAAAGCTCATCTCTGATTCTTTCTGAAGATATTTTGGAAATTAATGATGCATTTTTTTGAATTGAAAGCCTAGTTTTTTCTTCAATCAGAAATCCAAGCTCACTGGCAAAGCGAATGGCCCTCATTAATCGTAGGGCATCTTCTGTAAATCGTTGATTCGGATCGCCAACAGCTCTTATTGCTTTATTTTCTAAATCTTTTTGTCCATTAAAAGGATCAATGATTTTTTCCCCGTCATAAGCCATGGCATTAATAGTAAAATCGCGACGGGACAAATCTTCTTCAATTGTTTTAGCCCAGGTAACTTTTTCCGGGTGTCTTTGATCTTTGTAATCTGATTCTTTTCTGAAGGTGGTGACTTCAAACAAGATTTTTTCATTCAAAGGTATAGTTACAGTGCCATATTTATTGTTATAAAATGAATCAGGAAAAATTTTTTGTATTTGTTCGGGCGTGGCATTGGTTGCAAAATCCCAGTTATCAATTTCTTTTACCAACAAAAAATCTCTCACGGCACCGCCGACAATATATATTTGGAAATTATTTTTTTTGAATTTTTCCAAAAAATCACCGACATTTTTGGGTAATTTTAACATGCTATAATTATACCAATGAATAAAGTTTTATTTGATAAGGAAAATGAAAGCAGACCGTATTTAGCTGCTAATGCAGTTATTATTAAGAATATTAATGGAAAGAAACATATACTTCTTGGTATAAGAAAAAACGTAGCTGGCGCCGGATTTTATTACGTTCCCGGCGGACATGTGAAAATGGGAGAAAGAATAAATGATTCATTAGTAAGAGAAGTAAAGGAAGAGTGTGGTTTGGATGTTATTGTTGAGAATTTTGTTTGGGTTGAAGAAAATTTTGAAGGGCCACATCATGTGACTCTCTATTATCAGACTAGATTAATAAATAGTAATCAAGAACCGAAAAACATGGAGCCGCACAAATGTGAGGGATGGCAATGGTTCCCAGTTTCCAATCCTCCAAAGCCATTGTGGGTAACTTTAGGAGACTTTCTTAAAACATTTGCCTCTTGACAAGAGTTAGCAGACTTGTTATATTATTGCTAATATGGAAGATTTAAATCAGAGACAGATTGAAATTTTGAAAGTAATTATCAAGGAGCATAGTGAAACTGGTCAGCCGGTCGGGAGTGAGATTTTGGAAAAAAAATACAAGCTGGGCGTTTCTCCAGCCACCATCAGGAATGAAATGGTCGAACTGGCTAAAAAAGGTTACTTAAAAAAAACCTATTTTTCTTCAGGTAGAGTTCCTTCAGCCAAAGGTTTCCGTTTTTATATCCAAAAAATAATGAAAGAAAAAGAATTGACTACGAGTGATGAAGTTTCTTATAAAAACAGTATTTGGGACGAAAGAAATCAAGTTCATCGTTTATTATCCCAAGCAACCAAAATTCTTTCCCAAAAAACAGGCCTACTTTCAATAGCGACCACCAACACAGGTTATTTATTTTATTCAGGGGCTGCTAATTTATTTAAAAGTCAGGAATTTTTCGATCTTGATCTTTCAAGAAACTTATTTGAAAGATTGGAAGAGCTTCCATTTTGGGCAAGGGTTCTGGATAAATTTGGCAGGCTTGATGGTGAAATTCTTTTTATGCTGGGAGAAGAGGATTTTAGCGATCCGGCATTTGAAGAATGTGCCAGTGTTTTTGGTGAATTTGAAGGCAAAAAAACACAAGGAATGATTGGTGTGGTTGGACCGAAGTGTATGCATTATGATTTTGTTGTCCCTCAAATAAAATATTTTTCCACTTTAATTAGTGAAATCATTGAAAATGCTGAAACACAAGTTAATAAATAATTTGAAATTTAAAATTTAAAATTTTAAAAAATAAATGCAAAAAATACAAAATGACAGTAATCAAAAAATTAAACACGAGATTAAAAAAGATAAAATTAAAGAAGAGGTGGAAGGACTTAAAAATGAAAAAGAAGAATGGAGAAATAAATATTTAAGGGCATTGGCTGATTATCAGAATTTTGAGAAAAGAACATTTGATGAAAAGACCAGAATTGAAAAAAGAGCTAATGGCAATTTAATAATTAAACTACTGCCTTTTCTTGACAGTCTGGAAAAAGCAGAAGTATTCATTAAAGATCAAGGGCTAAAAATGATCAGGGAAAAATTTTATCAGGTTTTAAAAGAAAACAAAGTTGAAGAAATCCAGATTTTAGGGCATGAATTTGATCCTTTTCTGGCCGAAGCAGTCGACATCGTTGAAGGAGACAAAGATAATATTGTAGTTGAAGTTACTAGAAAAGGCTATAAATATAACGATATGATTTTAAGAATAGCCCAAGTTAAAGTTTCCAAAAAGAAAATAAATAATATTAAAAATTAAAAATTAATTTAAAATACTATGGCAAAAATAATTGGTATTGATTTAGGTACGACTAATTCCGCAGTGGCAGTAATGGAGGGTGGTAAACCAAAAATTATACACTCTCAAGAAGGAAGGAATGTTTTTCCTTCGGTTGTTGATCCAATTAAACACATTGTTGGTGATGTGGCCAAAAGGCAGATAGTTATTAATCCAAAAAATACAATCTTTTCCATTAAAAGATTAATGGGTAGAAGATTTTCTGATAAATCGGTTCAATATGATATGAAATGGCTTCCTTACAAAATTAAAGAAGGCCGTGATGGAGCAGCCACAGTTGAGGTCAATGGTAAAACTTTTACACCTCAAGAAATATCAGCCATGATTTTACAAAAAATTAAAACAGATGCTGAAGCTTATTTGGGAGAAAAAATCGAAAAAGCAGTGATCACAGTTCCTGCATATTTTGATGATTCACAAAGACAAGCTACTAAACAAGCCGGGGAAATTGCCGGATTGGAAGTGGTCAGAATTTTAAATGAACCAACAGCCGCAGCTTTAGCTTACGGTCTTGAAAAAAAACACGCCCATACAATTGCTGTTTATGATTTGGGAGGTGGTACTTTTGATATTACTGTTTTGGAACTTGGAGGAGGAGTTTTTCAGGTAAAAGCGACTAATGGTGATACTCATTTAGGTGGAGATGATTTTGACAAAATTATCCTTGACTACATAGCCGAAGAATTTAAAAAAGAAAATGGTGTTGATTTACGAAAGGACGCTCAGGCTTTGCAGAGACTAAGAGATGCAGCTGAAAAAGCAAAAATTGAGCTTTCATCGTCTTTAGAAGCAGAAATTAATCTGCCATTTGTAACTGTCAAAGACGGACAACCACAACATTTGGTAATGAAGATAAATCGAGCCAAATTAGAATCATTAGTTGGAGGTTTGATAGAAAAAAGTTTTGGATCGGTTAAAGCATGTCTTAAAGATGCTAAAACATCCACTTCAGATATAGATGAAATTGTTTTAGTTGGTGGAATGACGAGAATGCCAAAAGTGATTGAAAAAGTAAAAGAATTTTTTAGTAAAGAGCCAAATCGTTCTGTCAATCCAGATGAAGTAGTGGCGATCGGAGCAGCAGTGCAGGCGGGAGTTTTAACTGGAGAAACTAAAGATGTTGTTCTTCTTGATGTAACCCCATTAACCTTGGGAGTTGAAACACTAGGAGGAGTAATGACCCCTCTTATTCAAAGAAATACCACTGTCCCGACTTCCAAGTCAGAGGTGTTTTCGACCGCTGGTGACAGCCAAACACAAGTCGAGATTCATATTTTGCAAGGAGAAAGGCCAATGGTTACCGATAACAAATCTTTAGGAAGATTTGTTCTTCAGGGAATTCCGCCGGCTCCACGAGGTGTGCCTCAGATCGAAGTAACCTTTGATATTGATGCCAATGGAATTTTGACGGTTACGGCTAAAGATAAAGCAACTGGTAAAGTGCAGAGTATTAAAATAACCGGCTCAACCGGATTAAGTAAAGATGAAATTAATAAAATGAAAGAAGAGGCGGAAAAACATGCGGAAGAGGACAAAGAAGCCAAAGAAAAAATTGAAGCCAAAAACAAAGCCGAAAACATGGTTTATGTGGCTGAAAAATCATTAAAAGATGCAGGTGATAAAGTGTCAAAAGATATTAAAGATGAAGTTGATAAAAAAATTAAAGCCTTAAAAGACGTTCTTGATAAGGGATCGAAAGAAGATCTGGAAGAAAAAACCAAAGACTTATCAGATAGTCTGCAAAAAATAGGCCAGGCAATGTATAATCAGCCGAAACAAGAACAACCCTCAAGTGAATCTAAAGAAGAAAAGACAGAAGAAAAGCCAAAAAAAGATGTAGAAGAGGGAGAGGTGGTTAATTAATTAAATTATGACTGACTATTATGATTTGCTTGGTGTCAATAAAAATGCGAGTGCCAGTGAAATTAAGGCGGCTTATCGTAAGCAGGCATTAAAATGGCATCCTGATCGAAATAAAGCAACTGGCGCCAACGAAAAGTTTAAGGAAATAAATAAAGCATATGAAGTTCTAGCTGATCCAAAGAAAAAACAAATGTATGATCAATACGGATCAGAAGCATTTGAAAAACAAGGGATGGGCGGAGCACAATACGGAAGACAGGGGCAAGGACCTTTTACCTATACATACACTACCGATTTTAGCGGAGGTGGATCACCTTTTGAAGGCTCTGATTTTGGTGGATTTTCCGATCCTTTTGAGATCTTCGAAGAGTTTTTTGGTGTCAGATCACCATTTGGAAGTAGAAGACAGGCAAGACACCAGATTTACCAAATAAATTTAAGTTTTAGCGAAGCAGTTTTTGGTACGGAAAAAATCGTAGAAATAGATGGTAAGCGAAAAACTATTAAAATTCCAGCCGGTGTCGACAATGGCAATAGAATACGTTTTGCTGATTTTGATATTTTGGTAAACGTATCTTCCGATTCTAAATATAAAAGAGATGGGCAGGATATTTATCACGAGGAAATAATTGATTATTCTACAGCAGTTTTAGGTGGAATCATAAAGATAAAAACCTTAAGAGGTGAGGTGGGCTTGCGAATTAGACCGGGAACTCAGGACGGTACAACAGTTAGATTAAGAGGAGAAGGAATAGTTTATCCCAATACTTCAAGAAAAGGTGATTTTTACGTAATTTACAGAATAAAGATTCCTTCTAAAGTTTCAAGAAGAACCAAAGAACTACTTGATGAATTAAAAGAAGAAATATGAAATCAAATTTTAGAGTTTTAATAAAAGGAAAAGGAAAACCATTATTGCTCTTGCCAGGTTTTGCCATTTATCCTGAGATGTGTGATCCGGTTGTCAAAGAGCTAGCCAAAAGTTATTTAGTTATAGTTCCATATTTGCCTGATCTTGCTTCTTTTTCAAATCTTAATGATTTAATAGTAAAAAAACTTAACGAACTTAAGATAAAAGACAAGATTATTTTAGTTAGTCATTCAATGGGAGCAATGTTAGCTGTTAAGTTTGTACTTAAATACAAAAATAAAGTAAACAAACTTATTATTTCAGATGGATTAATTCTTCCTCATGAAAAAACTTTTTTTCAAACAGCAGGGGATATTGTTGCCGATACTTTATACAATATTTTTGATCCAAGTGATTGGAAAAATTTAATTTTAAGCCTGTATGGACATGCTAAATTTTTTTCTAAAAATCCCGTTAATTTTAAATATCAAATGGATTTTGCCATGAAAAATAGTGTTGAAAATGACTTGCCAAAAATAAATATTCCAACGATGATTCTTTGGGGAAAAAGGGATAAAGTAATTTCCTCTAATAACGCCGAAAAAATACATAAGAAAATTCCAAAGTCGAAATTAGAAATTGTGAACGGTAATCATCTGTGGTTGCTTCAAAATCCTAAACTGCTTAAAGTAAAAACAGATCAATTTGTAAATGAAAATTAAGACTTCAATTCAGAATCTAGAAAAATATAAGATTGCTCTTAAAGTAGAGCAAGCGATCCATGAATTTCTACAAAAAAAAACATATTTAAAAGTAGATTTGCCAATTTTGTCGCCGTCATTAATCCCCGAGTCTTATTTAGAAATTTTTGAAACAAAATTCAGATTTTTTGGCAAAGCAAAAAATCTTTATTTAACTCCATCTCCAGAACTATTTTTAAAAAGACTTCTGGCCGATGGAACAGGCAGTAATTATTATTTGGGTAAATGTTTTAGAAACAGTGAACCTAGTTCTAAACTGCATTCACCGGAATTTACCATGCTAGAAATGTATAAACTAGGAACAGATTATTTAAAACTGGCCAATGAAGTTTTGGAAATGCTAAAGTTCATAGCTATAAAAATTAATAATAAGACGGAAATAATTTATCAGGGAAATAAATTTAATTTTTTAAAGTGGGAAAAAATCAGTGTCGTCCGGGCATTTGAAAAATATGCCTTAATTGGAAAAGAGGAATTATTTAATAAGGAAAGATTTATTTTGAAAGCAAAAGAAAAAAGATATAACATAAAAAACTTTACTTATGAAGATCTGTTCTCTCAAATTTATGTTCAGGAAATAGAACCCAATTTGGGAAGAAACGGTTATCCGACAATGATTTATGATTATCCGAAAGAATTCGCAGCCTTGGCCAAATTAAACAATGACGGAAAAACAGCCCAAAGGTTTGAATTTTATATTGATGGAATAGAACTTGGAGATTGTTATAGTGAGCTTACTGATTGGGAAGAACAAGAAAAGCGTTTTATTGATGAGGCTAGAAAAAGAAAGGAAATGGGAAAGACAAATCATCCAATTGACAAAGGATTCATAGAAGCATTAAAATATGGGCTACCGGAGTCCTCTGGAATAGCCATAGGTTTTGAAAGGTTGGCAATGATTTTTGCTGATGCGACCTCAATTAATCAGTTAAAATTAATAAATATAGATTTATGAAAACAAGAGCTGGTAATTTAAAAAAGGGAGAGTTTGTTAAATATCAAAACGAAACTTGGCAAGTGCAAAAAGCGGATTTTTATTCTCCTGGCAAAGGTTCTGCCATGATGAAAGCAAAAATAAAAAATTTAATTACCGGTAAAAATATCGATTATACTTTTAAATCAAATGAAGATGTTGAAACTGTGTCAGTAGAGAGCGTTGAGATGCAATATCTTTATAAAGACATGGAAAATCTTTATTTTATGGATGAACGTACTTACAATCAATATTCGGTTCCCCTGGAGCCAGTGGGAGAGGCCGCTAAATTCCTAAAAGAAGGAGAAAAGTATTTTGTCTACCTAAGCAACGAAAAGGCATTAAATATCAGACCACCGATGAGTGTCAGATTAAAAATAGTTGAAGTAGAAGAAGCAGACAAGGGAGATACGGTTTCCGGTGCAAAAAAACCTGCCAAACTTGAAACAGGAGTGACGGTGATGGTCCCGCTTTTTGTCAAAGTTGGAGAAACAATCATAGTTAATCCGGAAACGGGAGAATATACAGGAAGGGAATAAAATTATGCTTTCAGTCGGACAGGTTTTAAAAAAAGCTCGCGAAGAAAAAGGATTGAAACTTCTTGATGTAGAAAAAGAAATTAAAGTTAGGGAAAAATTTCTTAAAGCAGTTGAGGAGGAAAACTGGAATTTTTTTTCTTCAAAAGTCTACATTGGCGGCATTATCAAAAACTACTCAAGATTCTTGAATCTGGAAGAATCAAAAATGCTGGCTTTTTTTAGACGGGACTATGAAAGAGCAGAAGAAGTAAAGTTCAAAACTAAAGTGGCCAGTAAATATCTAGTCCCACAGACACGCAAGTTAATTAAGTTTGCATTCTTTATTCTTTTCTTAATTTTTTTTATATATTTTGGTTATCAACTTACATTGTCTTTTTTTCCCCCTAAGGTTATTATTATTTCTCCAACGACCCAAGTTTTTAAAAATGAACAAAAAATAAAAATAGAGGGTAAAACTGAAAAAGAAGCACAGATAAATATTTTTGGTGAAAGAGTTTACCAAAATAATGATGGTATTTTTCAGTACGAATTTCCCCTAAAAAAAGGAAAAAATGAATTGTCTATTGAAGTCGTCGGTGCTAACGGTAAAAAAGCAGTAATTAAGAAGTATTATTATCTTCAATAGCTATTTAGTAAGGAGAGTCTTAAGCAGTTTTATATCTTTCGTATTGTTGGAGCTGTAAATATTTTTAAATCCCAATCGTTTAGCTTCGGAGATAATTTTATCTTCAAAATAAGTTTTTCTGACTTCGCCTAATAGACCTACTTCTCCCACAAAAAGCGAGTTTTTTGGTAGGGGAGTGTTTTTAAAAGAGGAGATAACTGATGCGACCAGACCCAAATCAGAAGCCGGAGTTTTTACAGTTACTCCACCAATAACATTGACATAAATATCAAACCTATCCAAGGGAATACCAAGATATTTTCTGATAACCGCCAAAAGTAAAAGTACTTTATTGTAATCTAATCCCCTAACGACTCTTCGCGGGTTGGCTAAAAAAGTGGGTGACGCCAAAGTTTGTATTTCAAAAAATAAAGGCCGCTTACCCTCATTGATGCCGACAATTGCCTTGCCTACGGCGATTTCGCCCTTGTCTTCAAGAAATACCAAAGGATCATTTACTTCCACCAATCCTTGCTGTTTCATTTCAAAAATTCCAATTTCATCGGTTGGACCAAACCTGTTTTTGGTGGCTCGAAGTAAACGATGGTGAGAAATTTTTTCACCCTCAAATGAGATGACGCAATCAACCAGATGTTCAAGCGCCTTAGGTCCGGCGATTTCTCCCTCTTTGGTAATATGCCCGACAATAATAATTATTAATTTGTTTTTTTTGGCATGGGAAATCAGGCGGGATACGGTTTCTTTAAGTTGACTGATGCTGCCGGAGGAAGAGTCAATGGAGTTACTGTAAACGGTTTGAATAGAATCAATAACAAGAACATCTATTTTTGATTTTAATTGATCTAGTCCTTCGATAATTGATTCTATTTCTGTAGTTTGGGAAAAAGAAAAGTTTTCAAGATCCACCTTTAATCTTTCGGCTCTTTCTTTTATCTGTTCGGCTGCTTCTTCACCTGATACATAAAGTGTTCTTAAATTAACCAGAGATTGAAGAAGTAAGGTAGACTTGCCTACCCCGGGTTCGCCAGTTAAGAGGATGACTTCGCCCTCGATAAAACCGCCTCCTAAGACCCGGTCAAACTCGAATGTACCGGTTTTTTTCCGACCTTTTGCTAATGGTTTTATTGCGGAAAGTTTTGTTACTTCGAATTTTAAAGAAGACTTTTTTTTCTTTTCCTGATTTTGGGCGGCGACTAATGTATTCCACTCCCCACAATCAGGGCATTTGCCCATCCAAGAGCCGGAACCGTAACCGCATTTACTACAAATGAATAATGACATATTAAAAAATTGACTAATTACGTATTACGCATTGCGGATTATTAATTCGTAATCCGTAATTCGTAATTTAACAATCTAGAATTACATCTTGTCTACTGTTTTTATCCCCAGCAAATCCAATCCTTTTTTTATAATTTCTCCGGTGGATTTGGTGATTAATAAGCGGAAATTTTTTTCAGTTTCTTTGGCACTTAAAATAGGACAGTTTTGATAAAAAATATTAAATTTCTGACAAAGATTGAATAAATAAGCTGCAACTATGTTCGGACTTAAATTGTATGCCGCATTATAAACGATTTCTGAGAATTGATTAATAATTCTTAAAAGTATTAACTCATCTTTATTTAGTGAATTAACTGTTTGTCCGATATATCGATATATCGAACTATCAGATTTTTTAATTAAGCTTTGAGTACGAACATAGGTATATAAAATATATGTACCTGAATTGCCTTCCATGCTAATTGATTCGTCAAAATCAAAAGCAATGGCACTTTTTAGGGAATTCTTTAAAAATGAATATTTAACCGAAGCAACAGCCAGAATTTCAGCAGTTTTATCTTCACACTTAAATTTTTCGATAATTTTTTCTTTGGCTTTATCAAGTATCCAATCACCGGCTATGATATTTCCCAATCGAGAAGCCATTTTGCCGTCTTTTAAATTTACCCATTCATATATCAGATGATATTGTTTATTTTTGTATTTTTTTCCATCAATAAGTTCTTCGACTTTAAAAGTGACTTTAAAAAAGCTTGTTTGTTCGGGGGTGACGCAATGAATATTTTTATCCAATTCTCCAAAATCAGACATTTCCTTTTCAGCTAGGGCAAGTTCTTTTCCTTCGTAGGTTGGGAACCCAAGTGAGTTAATAAATACTCTGGTGTCAATTCCGTATCTTTTGCCGTCAAATATAATCGCTCCCTCACTTTTTTCTAAAATATTATTTTTAACTGCTTCGTGGACAATTTCCATTCCTCTTTTTGTCATATCACTTTCAAAATAAAGTTGATCAAAACGGGTATAAACCCGCTTGTAGATTTCAGAAAAATATTCAAGACTCCATTTTCTTGTTTCTTCCCACAATCCCAATATTTCTGGATCTTTTTCGTAGATTTTTCTATTTATATCCAGTATTTCTTCTTTAGCTTTTTCATCTGTTTCATAAGCTTGACTCCCTTCTGTATACATTTTTCCAATAAACTCAATTTTCTCTTTTGTTGTTTTTAAAGATTTAACATTTGAGCTTTGAGCTTTGAGCTTATACAGGCATTTAGCGATATGTAATCCCACGTCTCCCTGATAATTCGTCCTTATGATTTTATTGCCAACTGCTTCAAGTATGCGGACGATTGATTCACCGGTGGTAATATTTCGTAAGTGCCCAATGTGGAAAATTTTATGAGTATTGGGATGAGCAAACTCGACCATTACCTTCTTTTGGTCCCCCAGATGATGTTCTGGAATATCAAATTCCCCAGCGGCAGTTTTTTCTGCTTGACGGGCCAAATATTCTTTAGAAATCCAAAAGTTAATAAAACCTGGCTTTAAAATTTCCACCTTTTCAATAAGATCGTCTTTGTCTAAATTATCTTTGATTTTTTGGGCAATATTTAAAGGATTATTTTTAAGTTCTTTAGTTAATTTTAGAGCTACTGATGAGCTATAATCGCCAAAATTAAGATTACTTGGAATTTCTATATTCGGTTCAACATTTTTTATTCCAATTTTATCCAGTGTCCTCTTTAAATTTTTCTTAAGTTTGTCTTTAATCATTTGCACTAATATGATAGCAAAAAACTATATATAATTTCTTCTAACTTTTTTAAACCACCTATTCTAATTTGTTCATTTAAAGTGTGAGGATTTTTGACTCCATCACACACGTTAACTGTCTTAAGTCCTTTGTAATTTAAAATGTTTGCGTCGCTTACACCGGAATAATAATATAATTTAGGTTTTAAATTGATTTTCAATAAAAGTTTTTTAACATCTTTTATAAATGAACTTTTTGGATCATGCTCATAACCTGGACAATAGCCGTCGGTTTTAAAAATAAAAGTTAATTTATTTTTTTTTGCTGATTCAGCAAAAATACTGTTAATTTCCTTTAATTTTTTATCAAATAACTCCTTACTATAACTTCGAATTTCCCCCGAAATGTTTACTTTACCGGGAACAATATTTATTCCTGTCCCGCCCTGAATTAAGCCAACATTAATTGTTGTTTCACCATTATCAAGTTTTCCCAATTGAATGTTGTTCAAAGCTTGAATTACAGTCTTTAATGCATTTTTGCCTTGTTCGGGCATTGAAGAATGGCTGGCTTTGCCGATAAATTGTGCGTGAAAATTAATAATATAGGGTGATC
>Ga0265297_10008405_pt1 | contig 13788 bp, 15 predicted proteins | sample Munlanlwell13791_FD_192502 | JGI IMG/M metagenome (GOLD analysis project Ga0265297, IMG submission 192502) | Leachate microbial communities from a municipal landfill in Southern Ontario, Canada - Leachate well 137-91 | ecosystem: Engineered > Solid waste > Landfill > Unclassified | place... | reverse complement strand
CCTCATGCATGTTGACGCCGGCAAGTTCGATGCGGACATACCGGACCACGTTGTTGAGGCCGGCCAGCGTGTTGACCTTGGCATCCTTGGTGCCGAGCGTGTTGATCTTGTTCTCTAAGATGAGCTTCACGTCATCGGCTGTTTTCTTGGAGACCCCTTCCTGGTAACTGGTGAGTTTCGCACCGTTATTTGCAAATATTTTCTCCAGGTCCTCGCGGCTGTAATATTTACGGATCTCGAGATGATTGGCATCGGTGAGTTCAACATCCGCATCGAGTGTGTTGGACAGGCTGGTGATCAGGTCACTGATAGAACCATCGGTCGTGAACCCCACCACTTCCGCTCGCATCTCGAGCTGGATCCAGGCACCCTGCTGGAGGTCGAGGCCGTACTGGAGGTTGGTGGCCAGGTTGCCGTTCTCGTCAAAGTGCGGGTAGATAGCAACCAGCGAGAGGATGACGAGGATGATCATAATGGCAACGCGCCAGTCTGACAGGATCGCTTTGAGCTCCGGGGCGTTCATTTCGCACCTCCCTTCTGGACATGCCATTTGAGGATCGCTGCATTGGTCAGCCAGGTATTCATGACATCAAAGACGAGGCCAATGAGAAGCACCGCGGAGATCTCCATGATGATCTGGATGGACCCGAGCCACGAGACAATAAACAGTGCCGTGATCGCGGCAAAGGTGGTCGTGGTCATGATGATACCGGTATGGAACGCACCGGCAAGCTTCTCCTGCAGTTTGCCCTGGCGTTTCAGGACCCGGGTGGTGAGGAGGATATCGCTGTCCACGGAATACCCGATGAGCATAAGGAGTGCTGCCGTTGTTCCGAGTGAGAGGTTGATACCAAAGATATTCATCGCCGCTGCGGTCATAACGATGTCGGCAAATGCGGACAGGACGACTGCAACCGACGGGACAAACGTCCTGAAGGTGATGAAGACTACGATCGCCATCCCGATAAAGGAGAAGATCAATGCAATGAATGCCTGGTACTGCAGCGATTTCCCGAATGTTTCGCTGATCTGGCTGATGCTGGAATCAGGGAAGTTATGGGTGACAAGCGCGGAGAGTGACTTTAATGTTGCATCATTCATCGTACCGAACTTTAAGAACTTGGCATCGTTCATGTCGCTGATCTCGATGAGCGGATAGTCAGCAAATACTGTCCGCAACTGATCCTGCGTATCCGTAGTCCTGATGGTAACCGCGGTGCCTCCAGAAAAGTCCAGGCCGGGTGTGACCGGCATTCCCGTTGTGGCCATGTTGAGGGCAATAAACACAAGGGAAAGGGCAAGAAGCACGAGCGGGATTGCCATCAGCTGTTTGGGAGAATATTTCTCGATGTTATAGTTGATCAATCCCATAACGTACTCATCTGTTGATGGACAATTAAATAGTTACCAGACCGTAGTTTTTATTTCGCAGCATCCAGCACCGTAGTAACCGGATACGCGCGGATGAGCAATTTTTATGATTTCGCAGAAAATTTTTGTTCCTTTTTAAAACGGTCCGTTTTTCGAACTGGGTTCGCAAATCGCGCAAAATCAAAAAATATATATACAGAGAGCTTGGAGACTACAACTATGAGATCTCCTTCCGAGATCAGAAGAGTGATAGAGGGCAGGTTACGTTCATACTTGTCCCGTGACAGGACCGGTATCCGGCGCGAAGTCCTCAGGCTCTTTGTAAAGACCAGATCGATCACGATCGCTGAGATCGTGACCGAACTGCAGAACCATTTCACCGTTACCTTTCACGCGATTGCCTCCATGGTTGGTATCATCGCTTCCCGCATCGGTATCCTCAGGGCAACCCGGAGTGCCAGCGGAGTAAACACCTACGAGCTCAAGGAAAAGTATGTCGACATTGTTACGGGGATTGTCGGGGTTGCCTAACCGTCATTCCCGATCCATAACCGTTTTTATGCAGTCATTCCTATTGTAATAGCATCATGCCTACTCATGACCGTGCATTATCTGATGACATCACGATTGTTCCCGAAGTGATCTCGTACATTAACAAGCGGGACTGTGATTTCCGGGTTTGCACATCCTGCGGCGGTCCGATCCTCTTACCGATCCAGGTCAAGCCCCCCAAAAAGTCCGACCTTCTCTTAAAGGCCGGTCACCATATGATCTATGTCTCCATCCACCAGGCACGATTTCTGCACACCATTTACATGGACATGATCCCGTTCTTTGATGATCCCGATACCAGCGGGTACGGACACGAATGAGTTTTCGTGAACTGCCCCATACGGCAGACATAAAAATTGAGGCGCGTGCCCCGACAAAGGAGGCGCTCTTTTCTGAAGCCTGTAATGCGCTGATGCAGATCATGTACGGGAAGGATCGCCGTGCCCGGGATACGATTGAACTGGTTGTGGAGGCCGGAGACACCGAATCGCTGCTGGCAGATTTCCTCTCGGAAGTGCTCTTCCGTTCAGAAGTGGACGGCATGGTTTTTTTAAATGCCGATGTCCATATCAAGGGTTCACACCTCCACGCCATCATGCATGGCGAGCCCTTTGACCGGGACCGACACGTAGGGGGGACTGAAGTCAAGGGAATCTCTTACTCAGGCATGTCGGTTACATGGGATACGAACGGCTATATGCTTGAGATCATATTTGATGTATAACGGTTGAGATGAGATCATGATTGAAGGGGTAACTCGGGTCGGTGTCAACGAATGGGAAGTGCCAGTGGGGTACGTGCCCGGGATGCGGGTTCCCGGGCGGTTCTTCTTATCCGAGCCCTTGGCACAGATCCTGGAAGCGGGCGCCCTCCAGCAGCTGGCCAACGTCGCCACCATGCCCGGGATCATAAAAAATTCCCTGGCCATGCCGGATATCCACTGGGGATACGGCTTTCCCATCGGCGGCGTTGCAGCATTTGCACTCGACACCGGGGTCATCTCCCCCGGCGGCGTCGGCTTCGATATCAACTGCGGGGTCCGGCTCCTGACCACGCCCCTTGAACAGAAAGATGTGGCGGGCCGGCGGGATCTCGTGGACGGGCTCTTCCATGCGGTCCCCACGGGTGTAGGTGCCAAGAGTGCCCACAAGGTCTCTCCCAAGGCGCTCGACGAAATGATGGTGAAGGGTGCCCGTTGGGCGGTGGGGAACGGCTTTGGTGTTCCCCGCGATCTTGTACGCTGCGAGGAGAAGGGGTGCATGCGAGAGGCGGATGTACGAGCGGTTTCTGCAAAGGCAAAGCAGCGCGGGATCCCCCAGGGTGGCACCCTCGGATCCGGTAACCATTTCCTTGAGATCCAGGTAGTGCGGGAGATCTACGATGAGACGGCTGCGGCGGCCTTCGGTCTCCGGGCCGGGCAGGTCTGCTGCATGATCCACTGCGGATCGCGGGGACTCGGGCACCAGACCTGCACGGATCACTTGAAAGTCCTGGAAGGGGCAACGAAAAAATACCAGATTGCGCTTCCCGACCGCCAGCTGGCCTGTGCTCCGATCACCTCCCCGGAGGGTAAGGAGTACTTCGGTGCCATGGCAGCTGCGGCAAACTATGCCTGGGCCAACCGCCAGATGATCACCCACACGGTCCGTCAGGTCATGGGCCGGATGTTCCATATCGAATATGAATCGATGCCGCTGGTCTACGATGTGGCGCACAATGTCGCAAAGATGGAGGAGCATACCATAGATGGGAGACGCACCATGGTCTGCGTGCACCGCAAAGGCGCGACCCGGGCATTCGGGCCTGGCGAGCCGGATCTTCCGCCCGAGCTTGCGGCCATCGGGCAGCCGGTCATTATCCCTGGCAGCATGGGAACGTCATCGTTTGTCCTGAAAGGTACACAGGTGGCCATGGATCGGACTTTTGGCAGCACCTGCCACGGAGCCGGCCGCATCATGAGCCGGTCGCAGGCGAAAAAGCAGCTGAGCGGCAAAGAGATCGCCGATCACCTGCTCCGTAATGGCATCATGGTCCGGGCGCCGAGCGATAATGCCCTTGTCGATGAGGCGCCGGATGTGTACAAGTCCAGCGATGAAGTGGTGAAGGTGGTGCACGATGTGGGTATCTCCCGGCTCGTGGCCCGGCTCTCCCCCATCGGAGTGATCAAAGGATGAGCTGCCGTGTGGGTTTTGTCTGGGAGACGCAGCAGCATTTTTCCCGGTACATTGAGGATTGCGGGGCGGTCTGTGAGCTCGTGACTCCCCAGATGCTCGCCGCTCCCTTCTTCCGCGGGCAGTTCAACTGCCTGATCATCCCGACCGGTTTTGGCAATGCGAAGTATACGAACCTGTTGCCAGCCCTCCGCGCCTCATCATCCCGGATGCGGAGATTCGTTGAGGGGGGTGGTCACCTGCTGGTCTTCGGTGCGGCCGTAGAGAAACCCGATGTCTATGACTGGCTCCCGTTTCCGGTTACATATGTCCATGATTTTCACCCTGCACATATCCGCTGTGAGAATGATTCACCGGGTGCCGAACTGATCGAGGATTACAATGCGGAACGGATCGAATGCGATGGCACATTTCCCTCCCATGGGGGCGTCTGCCTCGGGGCATCGGACTCTGCAGATGTGATCATTGAATATACGCTTGGCAGCGGGAGGATTATCGTGACGAGCGTCCATGAATATCCCTCCCGTGTGTTCCTTAAAGAGTTCTGCTGCGAAGGAACGCAAACGGTATTCTAAAGTATTCTTGTTATCAGGTCTGCGATTATCGGGACAATTCTCAGGTTGGCATCCCTTTCGTATTCATCTTTTAATCCGGCGAAATGTGGTGTTTCGCGTGCGCAATCTTCTTCTAGCTAAAGAATGACCAAGAGTATGAGAGGAACAACCATGGACCGGTATACGTTATCCTGCAGTGCAGAGGCTCATGATCTCGAACCCGTAGTCCTCGCAGTCCACGAATTAATCCACCGCCTTCCGGTTACCGCAAAATCCCGGGACCGGGATGGGATCCGGGTGGAGGATGGCAGGGTAATCGATCGTCACTACAACGGGCCGATCCTGTTAGAGGCAATTAAAAAGAACCTGCATATCCAGGTGACGCCATCAAGCGGGCCCTACAAGGGAGTCCCGGTACGAGTCACACCCTTACGGGATGAGGGTGGAAATGCCATCGGAGCGATTGGCATTGTCGATATCACCGGGATCTTTGACCTGGCAACGCTGATGGAGAACCAGTCGGCAATCATCAAACAGGTCTGCGGGAAGGATCCCTGCCCCCTCGATTCAGAACAGATCGATTCCAAGAGGTGATCGGATGCCAGAATCGGCTTTTAAAGTGCTTGAGATCCTTGAACGTGCAACAGGACCCTTGTCCGGCGAGGCTATCAGCAACGAGATGGGAATGACCCGCTCGGCTGTATGGAAACATATCAACGAACTCCGGATAATGGGCTACGATATCTCATCGTCCCAGAAAGAGGGGTACCGGCTCACACGGACGAGCAGCAAGCTCCTCCCCTATGAGATCCACAAGAAACTCGGAACCCGGGTGATCGGCAAAAAGATCCGGTATCTTGAAAACACCCCCTCGACTATCTGGGTGGGCAAGCAGCTCACTACGGAGGGGGATATCGAGAAACTGCATGGATTGGTGATCGTTGCTGAGGAGCAGACCGGAGGGGTGGGCCGGATGGGCCGGGCATGGGTCTCTCCAAGCGGTGGTATCTGGATCACGATCGTCTTGAAACCCCACATGCCCGTGGATCACATCTTTATGATCACGATGGCCGGGTCGATTGCCGTGGCCCGCGCGATACGGAAAGAGTGTGATATCGGGGCTTTGATCAAGTGGCCGAACGATGTCTTCATCGGGAACAAGAAAGTAGCCGGTCTCCTCCTCGAACTATCGGCTGAAGCTGATGTGGTGCACCATGCGCTCCTGAGCATCGGTATTGATGTGAACGTCCCCATCAGTAATTTTTCACCGGAACTCCGGGACAGGATCACCTCGATTAGTGCCGAGATGGGTCACGAGGTAGACCGTGCTTCGCTCCTTGCCCGTATCCTCAAGGAGTTCGAGAGCCGGTTCCTGCTCGTCGAGAGTGGGGAGTACGATACGATCATCCGGGAGTGGAAGAGTATCTCCTGCACGCTCGAGAACCGGGTCCAGATCCGGACCCTGAAGAACAGTTTCGAAGGGGATGCGGTGGATATCGATGAGTTCGGCGCCCTGATCATCCGTAAAGAGAATGGCAAGCTCGAACGGGTCATTGCCGGCGATTGTTTCCACCAATAAACGGCGCTATTTTTTTATCGTCAACCATCATTTTTTATTAGGTTGACGATGTTTGGAGACTTGAAAAAATCACGAATCATCGCATATTCTGCTGCCTGTATCGGCCTGATCGCACTCGGTGGCTGGATCTCCATCCCCTGCGTACCGGTGCCATTCACCCTCCAGACTCTGTTCGTCCTTCTCACCGGGGCTGTGATGAAACGTTACGCGGTAATTCCGGTTTCGCTCTATGTCCTGCTCGGCTCCCTGGGCCTCCCAATCTTCCATAATGGCATGACCGGCCCGGGGGTCCTGCTCGGTCCTACCGGGGGGTACCTGATCGGCTTTATTTTCGCTGCGCTCATCGTGGGACTGGCATACGAGCAAACGTCAAAATATATTCATATGGCAGGTATTGCTCTCGGGACCGTGATCACCCTCCTGTTCGGTGTGGCATGGCTTGTCATCTCCCTGCATATGGAGCTGGTACCGGCGTTTGTTGCGGGATTCGTTCCCTTTATTATCGGGGGTGTAATCAAGGCTGGTGCGGCATATCTGATTGCTGAACGATTGCCATGATCGCGCTTCACTCGCTCTGTTACCGGCACCTTGCGATCGATGCGCTGGAGATCCCCCCCGGCCTCACCTCGGTTATCGGCCCCAATGGTAGCGGAAAAACTACCCTGCTTCGGCTCTGTACCGGTATCGACCTGCCGGAATCCGGTTCGGTCCTTATCGGAGACCGGTCTCCCCGAGATGCAGAGATCGGGTGGGTGAACGAGTTCCCGGACCGGAACATACTTTTCGAGACCGTCCTGGACGAGGTTGCATCGCCGCTCCGTTTTCGCAGAATGTCAAGCACGGAGACCCGGGAACGGGTCGACCGGTGTCTCGAAATGTGTGATATACGGCACTTGCGGGACCGAACCATACGGGAATTATCCGGCGGCGAGAAGATCCTAGTTGCCGTTGCTGCGGCACTTGTGCACAACCCGACAGTACTCATCCTGGACGAATGCGATTCGCATCTCGATGCATCCCGGACTGCAGCGCTCGGGCAGCTTATCCGAAAGAGCGGAATCCCGTACATCATCCAGAGCACCCAGCAGATGGAAGTGGCTGCACAGAGCGATCAGGTCCTGTACCTTGATACAGGGGCGCTGCGTTTCTTTGGGTCGCCGAAGGACGTGTTTTTTAAGCTCGACGGTACGCCGTTCTATCCTCTTTCCTGGCGGTGCCGTGCATGAAGCTCATCCTGAGCGGGGTGGTGGCAAACCGTGGTGAGGGCGCGAAAGACTGGTCTGTTTTGGCAGACGGGATCTTTTCTGAAGGGGTTCACCTTGTCAGCGGGGACGTGGGATCCGGGAAGACGACCCTGGCCCAGGTCCTGTCTGGCCTGCTCGTACCGGCATCCGGTGCTGTGGCGCGGGACGGGATCATGTCTGTCATGCTCGCATTCCAGTTTCCCGAGTACCAGGTCACCGGCCTGACGGTCCGGGAAGAATGTGAATCATGGGGGGTTGACCATGGGGAGTTACTTAACGCCGCGCGACTTACCGGAAAAGAAGCGCTCTCCCCCTTGAAACTGAGTCGGGGAGAACTCAAGCGCCTGCACCTAGCCTGCCTTCTCTCACATACCTACGATCTCCTGATTCTTGATGAACCCTTTAGTTCCCTGGACTGCTCAGAGAAAGAACGTGTGTGCCAGCAGTTGTCAGAACGAACGAGCGGGATAACGATCATCTTCACCCACGAACAGCAGATCTTTCCCCGGGTGGATCATATCTGGGAGATTGCTGGCGGCCTTCTTGTTTACCGGGGCCGTGTGCCGGATGCGCTCTCTTCATGGCAGCATGCCCCGGAACTGGTCCGGAACCTGCTCGCCACCGGTAAGTGCCCGGCAAATATCTCGCCCGATGATCTGGTGGAGGCCGCATGCAGGACGTAAGGTTGCGGACCGGGGTTGCTGTGCTCCTCTCGCTGACTGCGTTCTTCAGTCTTTTTGGGGCCATTGCAGCCGGGATCTGGTGCCTGATCTTTGCCCGACACCTGTCACTCGAAAAGCACGGCCGGCTGTTTCTGGCGCTCGCTCTATTCGTAGGATTTTTTGCGGTCGTGCTGGAACTGAGCGGAGGTGAGGGTCTCTCGTATTTTATCCGGATGATGGTGATCATACTCATCGGGGTCTGGGTATATTCTGAACAGAAAAAAGGAGAGTTCCTGCGGCTGGGTGTCTGGCTGTTCGGTGAGAACGCCGGGTTTGAACTGGGTCTGGTTGCTGATATGGGCATGCAGGCCATGGACATGCTTGTTGCCGATTTTCATGCAATCAGTCTTGCAGAGAAACTAAAACAACGGCCCATGAGCGCGAACCGGATTGTATCAATGGGAATTGTCCTTGTCAGCAACACTCTCCGGCGGGCTGACGACACCGCAGAACTTCTGGCAGTCCGGGGCTACCGTGACGGTGGGTCGCTTTGTCCCGTGTTTGAAACGACACGCCGTGATATCATTACAAGTCTCCTTGCAGGCTGTATTGCCCTCCTCGTCATTCTTCACGTTAGTGAATTTTTTATACTTTACCGATGAATTTTTAGAGGCTGTACATAATTTTGCTGCCCGCTTGAGGTTTCCTCCATGCATTCCCCCAATTCAAAAAAAATCCTGATTACTGATACCACACTCCGGGATGCCCACCAGTCGCTGATCGCGACCCGGCTCCGGACTGAGGATATGATCCCTCTCGCGAGGGAGATCGATCACTGCGGATTTTTTTCTGTCGAAGCCTGGGGTGGGGCGACGTTTGACACCTGTATCCGGTTCTTAAACGATGATCCCTGGGACCGGCTCCGTGCACTCAAGGCAGAACTGGAGCACACCCCCATCCAGATGCTCCTCCGCGGGCAGAATCTTGTGGGGTACCGCCATTACCCGGACGATGTGGTCGATAAGTTTGTCGATGCCTCGCACAAGAACGGGGTTGACATCTTTCGGGTCTTCGATGCGCTGAACGACATCCGGAACATGAAACGCTCGATGGAGCGGATCAAGAAGACAGGTGCCCACCTGCAGGGAACCATCTCCTATACCACAAGCCCGGTTCACAGCACGGAAAAGTTCATCGAGATGGCAAAGGAACTATATTCCCTTGACTGCGACTCGATCTGCATCAAGGACATGGCCGGTCTCATCATGCCGGTAGCGGCACGTGAACTCATCACCGGCATCAAGAAGTCCGTGGATGTGAAGGTCTGCCTTCATTCCCACTCCACGAGTGGGATCGCCCCGATGAGTTACGAGGCGGCGATTGAGGCCGGGGTTGACATCCTCGATACCGCGATGTCGCCCTTCTCCATGGGCACTTCCCAGCCGCCAACTGAGAGCATCGTGGCATCGTTAAAGGGCACTCCCCGGGATACCGGTATCGACTTAATCAAACTCCGTGCGGTTCGTAATATCTGCCTCCAGGTTCGGGAGAAATACGGCGGGCTGCTTAACCCGATCTCAGAACGGGTGGACAGCGACGTGCTGATCTACCAGCTTCCCGGTGGCATGATCTCCAATACAGTCTCGCAGCTTGTAGAGCAGGATGCGCTGGACCGGTGGGACGATGTGCTGGCCGAGATTCCCCGGGTCAGGATGGATCTCGGGTACCCTCCTCTCGTTACTCCCACGAGCCAGATCGTGGGCACGCAGGCTGTGTTGAACGTGCTCGTCAATGGCAAGCGGTACCAGAATGTGACGAAGGAAGTCAAGGACTACGTCAGGGGCCTCTATGGGAAATCCCCTGCACCCATATCCGATGAGATCCGCACCCTGATCATTGGCGATGAAAACGTGATCACCTGTCGGCCGGCAGACCTGCTGGAACCCTCCTATGCAAAGATGAAGGACGAGGCGACAAAGGCTGGCCTTGTCAAAAAAGAGGAGGATGTCCTCACGTACATCATCTACCCGGCGATCGCCCCGGCTTTCCTGAAAGGAGATAAAATTGCAGAAGCGCTCCCGCAGAAGCAGTCGGCGCCCAAGGCTGATACCGCTATGCCCGGCATTATGGAGGTGGAGGTAGACGGGGAAGTCTTCTCGGTCAAGATCATCTCTGTGGGTGGCACCCGTCTGGAAGTTGGGAGTGTCACGCCCCAGGCAAAGATCCCCCGGGGCGACTATGCCGGTGGGATCAAGAGCAACATGCAGGGCATGGTGCTACAGGTCATGGTTAGCCGCGGCAGCCAGGTAAAGAAAGGCGATCCGCTCATTGTTCTGGAAGCAATGAAGATGGAGAACCCGATCCACAGCCCGGTCGATGGCAAGGTCACCGAGATCTTTGTCGATACCGGCGATGTCGTCCAGAACGGCGATGTCCTGCTGGTGGTGCAATGAAATTTTTTGAGAAACTCTTGATCGCCAACCGTGGCGAGATTGCGATCCGGGTGATGCGAGCCTGCCGTGAGCTCGATATCGAGACGGTCGCGATCTATTCCGATGCCGACACGAACGCCATTCACGTCAAGTACGCTGATGAGGCATTCTATGTAGGCGAGGCCCACCCCTCGAAATCCTACCTGAACATGGAGCGGATCCTTGATATTGCAAAGAAGAGTGGTGCCGAAGCGATCCACCCCGGCTACGGGTTCCTTGCCGAGAACTACCGGTTTGCAAAGCTCTGCCTTGAAGAGAACGTGACGTTCATCGGTCCGCGCTGGAAGACGATCCAGGCGATGGGGTCCAAGATCGGCAGCAAGCATATGATGAAGGAGGCCGGCGTGCCGGTCCTGCCGGGAACGGACGGGGGCATCAGCAGTATTGACGATGCAAAGAAGATTGCCGCGTCCATTGGGTACCCGGTCATCGTCAAGGCCAGCGCCGGGGGCGGTGGCATTGGCATGCAGATCGTCAACGATGAGAAGACGCTTGAGGAAGCGATCACCGCAAGCCAGCGGATTGCGAAATCTGCGTTCGGGGACGCCACGGTCTTCATTGAGAAGTACCTCATCAAGCCCCGGCATATCGAATTCCAGGTACTGGCGGATGAGCAGGGGAACGCGGTTCATCTCTATGACCGGGAATGCTCGATTCAGCGCCGGCACCAAAAACTGATCGAGGAGGCCCCGTCGCCGATCATGACCCCGGAGCTTCGCGAGCGGATGTCGAAGGCGGCCCTCAGAGTGGCAGAGGCCTCCGATTACTCCAATGCCGGGTCGGTTGAGTTCCTCTACAGCCAGGACAATTTCTACTTCATGGAAATGAACACCCGGCTCCAGGTGGAGCACACCATCACGGAGATCATTACGGGCGTCGATCTCGTCAAACAGCAGATCGCGATCGCTGCCGGTGAGTCGCTTGCATTCGGGCAGGAAGATCTCTCAATACGGGGCCATGCGATCGAGTGCCGGATCAATGCCGAGGACCCCCTCAATAACTTCTCAGCAGACCCTGGGAAGATCGTGCGCTACCGGTCGCCGGGCGGACCCGGCATACGGGTTGATTCCGGCATCCACATGGGATACACGATCCCCTCCAATTACGATTCGATGATTGCGAAGCTCTGTGCATGGGACAGTACGAGGCCTGAAGCAATCAAACGGATGCGCCGGGCGATCTCGGAATATATTGTGCTCGGCATCAAAACCACTCTTCCGCTCCACTATGCGATCATGAACAACCAGCAGTTCATTGAGGGAAATACTCATACGCACTTCCTGCAGGAGGAACATATCATGAACACGCTCGAACGCTACAAGCGCGATGAGGAAGCCCGGATGCAAACGCTGGCAGGTTCCTTTGATCAGGGCAAGAAAGTCGCCGCGATCACGGCAGCTGTTAACATCTATATGCAGCAGAAAAAACAATGATGCGTTTATCCCGATACTTCATGAATACCTTTAATAATTTTTACGGCGTTTTTATTATGCACTTTTGTGCTGCGGTGGCCTAGTTGGTTAGGGCGCCAGACTCATAGGGTTGTTGAACTCCATTCATTGTTCATGCTTTGAGAGATCTGGAGATCGGGGGATCGTAACCCTCTCGCAGCATACTGTTTTAGGATCTTTAAATGGGAGTTATCTGGCCCTTATCGATCGAATCTTTCGCAATCTGTGGTTACGATAGCATCGGTGTCAAGTTGAAATACCCACAAGAATTGTGAGTTCACGATGCGATTTTTTTACCGGGAAGTACCGTAATGGTTGATGAGCCGGATGAGATCAGAAAACCCGCTCATCTCCATCTCCAGCACCTGGTCACGGGTCATACCCATGCTGGTCTCGGCATCGGCGGTCAGCATATCCGGGCCCCGGATTACCGTGCGCCCGGTTCCGTCACGTGAGAGTATCTTTTCTGCTTCGGCATCGTGTACGAAGGCCCGCCCGGGAATGATGACAACGTGTTCGAGCGCCGCGAGATCGAGTTGCCTGAGGTCGTCTGCGGTGATCAGGCAGGCGATCTCTTTTGTGACGGGAACAACCGGTACATCCGAACCGCACGCGGACAGTATTGTTTCGATGAACTGTGTGGCAATGCTCCCGCTGATCACGCTCGCCCGTTTTGTTACCCTAGGAAGTTTTGCGAGCAGGTTCGGCTCGTAGCGGATTGCAAATGGTGAACCGATCTCCGAGTCCCAGAGGGGCGTGCCGGCTATCTTCATGGTGAACTTTCTGGAAAGATCCGTGATCATGTCACGGAATGATTCCACGCTTTGGACGTTCTGCTTCTCCATGACCGGGCCGTTTTCGAGAATGAGCCCCTGCTCCGTGGCGTTTGCAAAGCGCATCAGGATCAGGCCCTTTGCACCTTTCTCCTGGAGCCACCGGCAGGTTTCCTCCAGCACCTTACCATCATTCACGCCCGGAATGACCACGGTTGCCGCATAGACATCGATTGTTCCACAGAGTTTTTCGAGGATTGCGAGGGAGGCCTCGGGGGTTGGATCGTGCATGTAATTCTTACGGAGTACCGGGTCGGTGGCAAAGACCGTGAAGGAGATCTCAGAAAGGCCGTTCCCAATCAAAAGGTCAGCGATCGCGGGATCGTCCCATCCCTTCCCGCTCGTGTACCCGATATGGAGCGGGGCCTCGGTACTCCCGAGTAATTCGATGAGGTCCCTGAACTGTGGGTAACAGCTGGGATCCCCGCCGCCACTGATCGTGATCCGCTCGATCTCGCCCTGCTTTGACTGGAGACTTGCAAGGGTCTCGTCCGCGATGCTCCGGAGATCCTTGAACCCGGCGTACTCCTCTTTCACGCCCCGGGTGCAGTAGTCGCAGCCCTTCTTGAATGGCAGGCAATACCGGCACCCGAGGGGTTTTTCGCCCCGGACTTTCTTGAAATAACAGTATTCGCAGAAACCGCGGCAACCTACCCCCGGGCTGCCCCCGATATCCACGGTCAGTTGTACCATCTGTATTACTACGTCAGTGTCGGGGGGTATAAGATATTTGTATCGTTATCCGGAATTCGGCTTCCCGTTTTCTTGTTTGTTACGGGGGGGAAAACTAGGGAATTGGGCACCATCTTTTTTACTATAAAACGTCAAAATACTATGGCGCCTCAGTGGCTTAGTTGGCAGAGCGGCTGACTTGTAATC
>Ga0265297_10008404_pt1 | contig 13788 bp, 16 predicted proteins | sample Munlanlwell13791_FD_192502 | JGI IMG/M metagenome (GOLD analysis project Ga0265297, IMG submission 192502) | Leachate microbial communities from a municipal landfill in Southern Ontario, Canada - Leachate well 137-91 | ecosystem: Engineered > Solid waste > Landfill > Unclassified | place... | reverse complement strand
TATTTTCCTCCCCGTAGGATGGGCAAAAATTTTAACTTTCGGGTTATCAAAGGCCCTTAAAACCCTTTCCGTTGCCTCCTTCCTGCTCTGATTAAAACTCGAATGTATCGAAACCAGCGCAAAATCCAAAAGTTCCAATCCTTCTTCAGGCACGGGCAAACTCCCGTCAGGCATTATATCTACCTCCAAGCTATTAAACGCCTTAACTTTATGTCTTATCACTTTTATTTTTTCTCCTCTCCTCTTAATCAGTTCAATTATCTGCTTCTTACTATGCCTACTGTGGCTGGGATTATGGTCCGTAAATGCCACATATTCATATCCCAATGCAAGCGCTTTATCCAAAATCTCCTCCATCGAGCTCTCCCCCAAATCATGGCTTGTCTCGATATCAAAATTTGTATGGATCTGAAGATCAGCTTTTATATCCTTCAGCTCAACAAGGCTTGGTACAGCCTTCCTTTGGGCCGCCTCAATCTCCCCCATATCCTCCCTCAACTCCGGCGGAATATACTCCAACCCCAAAAACTTATAAAACTCCTCTTCTGTTTTAAATTTTTTAAGTTTAGAATTTGTTTCGGATTTCGTGCTTCGTGCTTCGAATTTTCTAATTCCGTACTCCGACAAACTCCATCCCTTCTTATTAGCAAATTCGCGCAGTGCAATATTATGATGCTTTGAGCCCGTAAAATGCTGCAAAAGTGCCCCATACTGACTAACCGGCCCCACCATCAGGTCTATCTGCAGATTTCCCGGGATTATTATCGAAGCCGTTTTCTCTCCCTTCTCAAGAATACGCACTTTTTTTGGAAAATTCACAAAGTGCTCCAAAACCGCCTTTGGCTTGTCGGTCGCAACCGCGATATCAATATCCCCCACTGTTGAGGCCTTTCGTCTCAAGCTCCCTAGCGTATCTACACGCTCAACTTCAGGGCACTGCCCCATCCACTCCACCACCTCGGTAGCTCTGCCTTCAGCATAGTTAAGCATCATCCTGTCTTTATCCCGCCCCTTATACTCCTCTAAAGATTTCATAATCGCGGCCTGACTGTCTTCTCCAAAGCCCTCCAGCTTCGCCACCCTCCCTTCTTCAGCTGCTTTCTTCAAATCATCATACGGGCTTTTTGAAGATATTTTTAAGGCCCGCACAAGTGTAGCCGCTCTGCTTGGTCCAATACCGGGTATTTTAATTAGCTCAAATACAGCTTGAGGAATATCACCCATAACCTCATCAAAATGTTTTGACTTTCCGGTTGTAAAAATCTCCCCCAAGTGTTGTGCAATAGAAGGCCCCACTCCCGCCAGTTGTTCCAACTTTCCATCATCCCACAAGTCTTTTATTTCACTTGAAGAATGCTCAACAGCATCCGCAGCTCGGCCGTAAGCAATTATCTTAAAACGGTTCTCTTTTTTACCTTGTATCTCATATGCCGCCGAAACAGCCCGCAGCAAATCCGCAATCTCCACATTAGTCATTTGCTTATGAATTTTCATAATTACGATATAATTATATTATGACAGAAGGAGAATCGGAACTCCCCCCGCAATACCAAGGAGGAGATGAAGATAGGGTAGCCATAAAAATCAAAGCAGCTACAACTGAAGAAGAAGTTGGGCAAATCCAAGACATTCTTGACTTAGTAGCAACCGATCCCGTCAAAAAAGCAAATTGGCCAATTGAACGAATCGTCAAACTTCGAGCAAGCGCAGAGAATAAAATTGATGAGCTCCGATCACAACATCAAACAGGAGATACCAAGTAATAAGTGTCATTTGTTACACAAACCCAATTCAGGTATAATTCATATACTTGGGGCTGTAGCTCAGTTGGCCTAGACCTGCCTGCCGGCAGGCAGGGTGCGGCACTATCTATGACATACTTCGTCTACATCATCAGAAGCAAATCCTTACACAAATACTACACAGGATTGACCAATAACATAGAACGCAGGCTAAAAGAACACAATTCAACTCTTAACAGCACAAGAACAACAAAAAATAAACATGATTACGAGCTAATATTCTGCCAACCAGCAAACACAAGACAAGAAGCTAGAAAATTAGAAAAATTCTTAAAGTCGGGATACGGTAGAGAAATCAGAGAAGAAATAGTAAAATAGATAAGCTTGGGGCTGTAGCTCAGTTGGCTAGAGTGCGGCACTGTCACTGCCGAGGTCGCGGGTTCGAGTCCCGTCAGCCCCGCTTAACCTAAATCCTCCTGCCTAACCTCACACAATGAAGGAACAATATATCGAAACCAACACTGTACAAAGCGAGCCATACCTGGCTGCCAGAGCACTGAATCTATTACCAATACTATACGGTGAAAGAGGTAAAATAGTTGTTAAAACCTACGCCTACTTCCGCTCAGTCGACAACAGAATCGACAAAACAACAGAAAGCATAGAAGAGAAATTAGGCTTCTTACAAAGACAATCACAAGTCATCAAACGAAGGCCAGTTCCACATCCAACAACACATGAATCAATGTACCTAAACTTGCCATGGGATATATTTCCAGAGCAAACACTAAAATCAATCGACACTCAAGCACAAATATTACTGTCAACCTTTGTAGATGACGTCCGACATTTTGGATTTCAACCAAGAAACTACCGAGAAACAAGACACTACAACTGGCGAACACTCCTGCCTTGCCTTGAAGCAATATCCTTAATAATCAACGGCAAACCCATGAAGGTCACATCCCGCTTTATGCACCTGCTAAACAGTTGCAATTCCATAGGAAGCCTTCAAGATTTCGAAGAAGACGTAGACAGAAAACTCCTCCAAGTCCCTTTCAGCAGAGATGAAATAACACTCATCGCACGCTGCACTAATGAAGAAGAAAAAAGAGCCAGAGCACTCGAAATTTACAACTCGGGCAGATTCGAGGCAGAAAAAGCAAGACACATAGACACACTTAAAACCCACAATAACGCATTTATGGATCTTGACATACCCTTTTGGCAAAAAGCCGTATGCACCGCATATCTAACACACAGAGCTATCAAAAAGGCACAAACACATTTGATGTACCCCTTTATCCCTCCTTCTTATACCCCTCAAACTGCTTGGCAACATCAGGATTAACTTGCCCCAAAACACTCAATGCCTTTGCCCGAATCTCCGTCGAGGCAACCATATTATCTTGAACCACAGTCGGCAACCAGGCCTCAACCTCTGCAACAACCTTTTGAGCATCCTCAGGGGTTCCTCCTGCTCGCACAACTCCTGCAATTACTTTGTTTCTGTCAAAATCCTCCATGCTCCCTCCTCTTTTTTGTACCTTATACATTCACCTCACCTCCTCCCATACCCCATATTACCAAATTCCACCCAATATTTGCTACAATCCAATTAATGCCTAATATTCCCCCCAGACTAAAACCTCTTGTCTATCTTCTTTTGGTAGTCTTTATTTTCTTATCATCATTTCTGACAACAGTTATCATCGGCAAACTAATTCTCAGTGAAAATAGAATATCTTTAAGTGAAAACCCCTCCCAAGTCGGAAGTTTCACCCCCCCAAGAGAAGACGACAACACCGTCAACATTCTTCTCTTGGGCTATGGGGGAGCCGGCCACGACGGCGGGGGGCTCGCTGATGCAATCTCAATCATCCACATAGACCCTGACCACTCCAAAGCCGCAATTATTAGCCTCCCTCGAGACATCTGGGTCCCCCTGCCAATTCGTTCCGACATTTCACAGAATTTTAAAATTAATCATGCTTTTGCAATCGGTAATGACGACAGAAATTACCCACTTAAAGAGCCTTTGTATAAAAGTGAAAACGGTGGTGTAAACATGGCAAAGGTCGCCGTGAAAACCGTAACAAATCTCGACATAGATTATTATGTTTCAGTCGACTTTAACAGTTTTGTAAACCTCATTGACACTCTCGGAGGAGTAACAGTAAGTGTGCCTGTTACCTTCGATGACCACTTCTACCCTATCAAAGGAGAAGAAAATAACCCCTGCGATTTTTCACCGGAAGAAATTGCACACCTTTCAGCCACACTTTCAGGTTTTGAATTAGAAAAACAATTCGAGTGCCGCTATGAGCACCTCCACTTTGATGCCGGAACTACCCAAATGGACGGCGCAACAGCCTTAAAATTTGTCCGCTCACGCCATTCCGACGCTCACGGCGGTGACTATGCCCGCCACCAGCGTCAACAGGCCGTTTTGTATGCCCTCAAAGACAAACTTGTTTCAATCAATGCTTTGTCCAAAATTGACCAGGTTTATGCCGATCTTTCACATCTGGTCTCCACCAATCTAGATGTTGCAAGTGTTAAATCCTTCATCAAAAGCTTTCCAAACTTCCAAAATTTCACAGTGAAAAATATTTACTTAAATGAAGATAATGCCTTCAACTCCACCCGAACTTCTGATGGTCAGTTTGCCTTAATTCCCAGGGAAGGCGAGAACATTTGGCAAGCTATTCATCAGCTCATTCAGAAAGAGCTAACTAACCCATAACTATACACTCTTTACACTTCTTGACATGAGGCTTTTATTCCTATATAAATCACTTAAGTCAGCCTGCCAAGCATAGGGGGTGACCAAAATTGAATTTGAAAGACATTCTAAAAAATCTTAAGCTCAACGAATCCAACATCAGCATGTTTTTAGGTATTGCTGTAATAATCGTTCTTGGTGTTTTGGTTATTAACTATTTTAGAAACCTCCCAACAGGCACAACCTTCCCTACAGGCGTCTCAACCGAAGATCAACAGGGTGGAAGTGAAACATATACTGTTCAAGAGGGCCAGTCACTATGGGAAATAGCAGAAGACGTCTATGGCGACGGTTTCCAATGGACCAAGATTGCCCAAGCAAACAACATCACGGACCCAAACAGCATCGAAGAAGGCCAAACCTTAACCATCCCTGCACTCGAATCAGATGAGCTTGCCATGGAAACGGAGGAGGAAACATCCACACCCCGTCCCGAGGATGATCAGCCTTTGGCTGAAACACCCACAGAAGCCATGCAGGAAGAGGTGTCAGAACCGGCGGAAGTTGCTGAAGGCACAACGTACACGGTCCAAAAAGGCGATAGCCTTTGGAAAATAGCACAAGAAGTTTACGGAGACCCATATCAATGGGTAGCAATTGCCAAGGCTAACGATCTTGTCAATCCCGACCTGATCCACGCCGGCAACGTCTTTGTTCTACCCGCAATCGGGAAGTAGATGTTATAATAATCCCGCGCGGGATTAGTACAATGGCAGTATACGTCCTTCCCAAGGATGAGATGCGAGTTCGATTCTCGTATCCCGCTCCTAATGACTAACGCACCGACCTGGGATCTGTCTGATCTCTATAAATCACTTTCTGACCCCCAAATAAATAAAGACAAAAATAAACTAGATAAGTTGGCAGCTGCTTTTCTTAAAAAATATAAAAACAAAATCGGTAAAAACATAAACAAGGCACTGCTTGAATACGAACAAATATATCTTCTTCTTCACAAATACACCGCATTCGCAAATTTCAAATTCTCAACAGATACAAAAGACAATAAAATCAAAAAATTCTACCAAGAATCCGTCGAGTTCGAAAACAAAATCAACTCATCCTTAACATTTTTTGAGCTTGAACTCATCAAACTGGATAAGAAATGCGTCAAATTAGCCAAAAACCATAAGCATTATCTTAAACACCTTCAGTCTTTTAAGAAATATCGCTTAAGCGAACCTGAAGAAAAAATACTCACCCAAAAATCCCAAACTAGCTCGGTTGCGTTTACCAGGCTTTTTGATGAAATAGACTCAAAAGCAACTTACAAACTGGGTAATAAAAACTACAACTTTTCACAGCTTTCCCCAATTCTTAACTACAACCCTGATAGAAAAACTCGTGAAAGGGCATCAGTCGCACTCACCGAAGGTCTCGAAAAAACATAGATCTCTACACTTATATTTTAAACACCCTACTTTTGGATAAAAAAATATCGGATGAAATTCGAGGCTACAAATACCCCCAACAGCAAACACTACTGCGTTACGAAATTGATTTTGCCACAGTCAAAGCCATGACATCCGAAGTAACCAAAGCCTACCATTTATGCCAAACATATTACAAAACTAAAGCTAAAATTTTAAAACTGGAAAAGCTTCACGAATGGGATAGATACGTTCCACTGTTCCCAAAAGTATCAGAAAAATACACCTACTCCCAAGCTAAAAGCATTATTCTTGATTCATTTGGTAGCTTCTCACCCGAATTTTCCAAAATTGCTAAACTTCACTTTGAAAATAATTGGATAGACGCAAAAATAGTCAAAAACAAGCGAGCAGGGGCCTTCTGCAGTCTAATGACGCCAGACCATCACCCCTACATTCTGACCAACTTCAACAACAAAATCTCCGACGTATTAACCCTTGCACACGAACTGGGCCACGCAATACACGCCTGTCTATCCAGAAAACAAAATCTTCTCCAATTTTGGCCTTCAACCGCAGCCACCGAAATCGCAAGCATCTTCGCCGAATCAATTGTGTTTGATTATATTTTTTATAACACCCAAAACACCAAACTAAAACTAAACCTGCTTGCCACAAAACTCGAGCAAACATTCGCCACCATCTTCCGCCAAACTGCTTTCTACCTTTTTGAATCAGATATTCACGTACACAGAAGGCAAGAAGGTGAGCTTTCAAAAAATCAAATCAAAAACTACTTCCAAAAAAGGCTTCAGACCATGTTTGGTGACGGACTCACTCTAACCAAAAATCACTCACTTTGGTGGGCTTATGTGCTTCATTTCTATCACTATAACTTCTACGTCTTCACCTACGCTTTCGGCGAAAACCTAACAAACGCCCTTTATAACACCTACAAAACAACTAACAACAAACCAAACTTTGTCTCAAAATACATAAACGCACTGGAGGCAGGAAGCAGTCTCTCACCCGCACAAATTATCAACAAAATGGATATAGACATTTCAAACACAATCTTTTGGAAATCAAGCATCGGTCTTCTCCAAAACCAACTAGACGCCTTCCACAACCTAGCCTCAAAAACCTGACAAAATAGTGTTATACTAATAAATAATGAGCCACCGCGAGCATGAAGCCAGGCCAACTGTTACTGTCAATCTTATTCCCATCATCCTCATTCTCCTGGCAAGCCCGGTCATAATCCTCATCATCAAAGCCCTCGGCTCGGACTGGATGCATTCTAGAATCACCGCCTACCCCGCTCTATGCAATGAAACTGTTTATCTTAACCAATGCGCCAGTCCCAATCACGCCCTGGCCAAAATAATCTACAAAATCTATCCGAGAACTAAAACCGTCTATTGGTGGGTAGAAGGCGGCGATGCCAAAAAAGTAACAGACTGCCAAATTACCAATAGGACCAATTGGGCTTGTCCCGGTGAAGCGGGAGAGACATTCGGGTTTGAAAACGGTCAATATTGGAAAAAAAGCCAGCATCAAGATGATACCACAAGCACTAAAATCTACTACACAACAAAAGGCGAATGGTTACGCCTCCAATGCTCTAACTCAAATCCCCTCTGCGCAGCCCTGGCGCGAATTTTCAACTAAAAACACAAAAATAGTATAATAGTCATGACATACGCCAGGATAGCTCAGTCGGCAGAGCGAGGCTTTCGTAAAGCTTAGGTCGTGGGTTCGATTCCCACTCCTGGCTCCAGATGCCATACAATAAATATTCGCGTCTTAAAAAGATTGAGGAACGCAAAAGCATACGTTCAGCCGTACTGTACGGCTTTCTAACCATTCTTGTCATAGTTCTTGTAGTAACCCTCGGCCTACCCGCGATCGTCAAATTTGCAAGCTTTCTGGCCGACATCCGAGGCTCCTATGAGCCAATATCTCAAACAGATACCACCCCTCCTGCCCCGCCGATAATCCGTCCTTTACCCCAATTCACAAAAGATTCAGAAATAAAAGTCGAAGGAAATACAGAATCAGCCTCAACAGTCAAAATCACTGTGGGTAACCGCGAGGACGAAACTCTAGCAGACGCGACAGGCTTTTTCACCCTCACAGTTACCCTCACCGAAGGCCAGAACACAATCATGGCAACATCAACCGACAAAAACGGTAATACAAGCTCCCCCTCCAATACCCAAAAAGTCACTTATGACAAAACTCCGCCGGAAATCACGGTTCTTGAGCCAACCCAGACAAGTTTCTTCGGCGAATCCCAAAAAAAGGTTAACATCAAAGGCACTACCGAAGCGGGCGCTTCAGTTACCATAAACGGCCGCTTCACTCTGGTTGACACCCAAGGCGGCTTTCACCAAGAATTCACACTGTCAGATGGAGAAAATAAAATAACAGTGGAGGCAATTGACCAGGCAGGCAATTCTACAAAACAAGAGCTCACCTTAAACTTCTCCCAATAACAACTGCCGCGACCGTTACAACCCAGGGGTAAAACAGCGTATTAGCCGAAAAACTATGCAAAAAAATTGCACCAACTACACTAAATACTAATCCTTTACCTTCTCCTCCCACACTATCCAATACCTTACCAAACACCCCAGAAACAACCATTAACCCCACAACTCCCGTTGTTGCCAGAAGATACAACAGGCTTGAATCCGCCCCTGCACAGGCATGATTAAGACTGCTACCCCCTCGATATGCACACAAATTGTTATACCCCACACCATAAACGGGATACTTCACAAAAATCCCCGCAGTGTCCTTATAATTTTCGGCCCTCAACTCAATACTGTACACCCTCCCCAAATTCACCCCTTCGCCCAAGGGCTTTGGAGCATAAATTACCGCCGCCCCAAATAGCACCAGAACCGCCAACAAATGCATATACTTTTTCTCAAAAAAAGCCATCATACCCATTCCAACCACAAATGCCAAATACCCCGCTCGGGAAAATGACAAAACCACACCCATCCCAAACCCAATCAAACCCAATAAGTACCAATTACTCCTCCTTCTCAAAAAATAATAATAGGAAACTAAACCGCCAATCACCGAAAGTATTGAAAAATACCCGGGGTCCAAAAAACTCCCCACCATCCTATAGAGGTGATCGTCCCAGCCCCACAACCTAATAAACCGCAAGTCTGGCAAAAATAAATACTGCAAATAGCCAAAAATTAAAACCACCACCAACACCAGATAAAGCTGTGAAAGGTAATCCTTTCCCCAGATAATCATGAAAAACAAGATATAAAATACTATTCTTACTAAATAAAATAGCCCAACAATACCGGCAGAAGCCTCATCTATAAAAAGCGACTGCAAATATGAAAATACAAAAACACTCAGCAAAGGTACAGCCAACCTCCAATGTTTTCCCTTGATTTTTGTTAGACTCAACATAACAACCAAAAACACCCCCATATCAATGGGGTGCAAAGCAAACTTGTCAAACTGTAATCGCAATAGCTGCCCAAAAGGAAAAATTCCAAATAGAAGAGTTAATGCTGCAGTTTCCATAACTTGCTCCAGGCCAAAAAAGAGTGCAGGCTCATCATACTCGCATGTACAAACCCGTGCAAACCATCCATAAATCCCAATTTAATAAAATAATTAGTGACAAACTTGCCTGATGGCCATAATACAATTTTTACCAAACTCGCCTTTTTACCCTCCAATCGATTGGCTCTAGCATGCAGACTGCTCCACTTGTTTATTTTATCCAAGAAATCGGCCAGATTTTCACAGGGCGTATGTATTATTTCCCCCTCAACTTCACCCACTTTTCCACCAACTTCCCACGCTTCATGAACCTTTCTCCTCCATTTCCCGGCTCCCTTTCTGGCAAGCCTCAAAAGCCTCCTGTTCCCAGTCTCCCCATACATAAGCTTCTTCCCCAAAAACACATCCTCTCGTTTTATCATGTATCCATCACTCTCCCCATCCAATCTCTCTATCTCCCCCGCAAGGGACTTAGAAACAACTTCATCAGAATCAACAAATAACACGTATTTATTGCTCGTCTTTTCCAGTCCATAATTTCGCTGCGCCGCAAAATCTCCATTTAGTCTTCGCTTAAAAACTCTTGCGCCGGCATTTCGTGCAATGCGCCTCGTATCATCAGTTGAATAATCATCAATAACAACAATTTCGTTACAAAACCTCAAACTTTCAAGGCACGCCAAAATATCCTTCTCTTCATTTTTTGCAATCACAACCGCACTTACTTTCACCTAAAAACCTTTCTGGTATAGTAGAACCCAAAAGGCAGGCTTACAACAACCGATATTATCGCCGAATACCCGGCCCCGAAAAGACCATACACATTAGTAAGTGGGTATATAACAACAGCTAAAGCCAAAAAAGTCACAAACAATAACTTCGCAGCCAAATCCTGCCTGCGCACCGCAAAAAAAAGCGAATAAACAGGATACACCAAAGCCTTAATAATCCCAAAAATAGCCAATACTCTTACAACCCCGACAGCCTCCCTCCAGGCAGGGCCCAATAAAATCTCAACTATCACCCCGGAAAACAAAAAAACAAAAATCCCCAACAACACCCCGACTGCGCCATTGCCAACAAACACTCTGATAAACGAACTTTTCAGCCTCTTTTTATCCTTAACAATCTTCGAATAAACAGGAAAAGCCACCTGCCCCACAACCTGCGAAACTTCGGTTAAAGGAAGTTCCGACAGTTTATATGCAACTTGATAATAACCAAGGCTCACAGTCCCCAAAACGCGTCCCACAACCAGGTCGTCAACATTAGTTGACAAGTACTCTAAAATCCCAGAACCGGTCACCCACTTCCCTCTACCAATAATCGTTTTAAACTGCAATTTGTTAAAAGCAAATTTTGGCTTCGGACTGATATACACATGCGATACAAATACCTCAACTATTGCAGACACTAAAAGTCCCAAAACCATTCCAACCGCAGATTTTGTGATTATCGAAAAAACTACTGCGACCAAAGCATCAACTAAAAAAAGTCCCGCCCGAAGCAAAAAATCTTTCTTAAAATCAAGCTCCTTCTTAAATTTCACCACAGAAGGATTGATAAAACCTCGGACAAGCGGCACAAAACTGATAACAACTATTGAGGCTAAAGCGAGTGGCTCTTTAAAAAACAATGTTATCAAAGGAGAAAGCAACAAGATTACAGCAAAACCAATTATCCCCCGAATTATTGACACAATAAATGCAGTGTCAATATACTCTTCCAAACTATCTTCTTGAATTAAAAACACATTAATACCAGTCTCGGTAAGCTTTTCAAGAAGTACCAATATTAGCCCGGCTATCCCAAAAATCCCAAACTGAACAGGCGGAAGTATCCGCGCAAGAATTCCCAACCTCACAAACCCAATCCCCCGGATCACAAATTTGAGCGTCCCCATCCACGATAAACCTTTAATCATAATCTAACTATAGAGGAATCACTTCACAGTATGCCAATCATTTTTACCTAACCGCTCCACAACGCTTTGAGCCATACCAATAGTTTGCTTCGCATACCAAACGTTATTCGAAAAATCCACCAATTGTTTCTCTGTATGAATATCCGCCCCTCCGGTTTTAAGTTTTCCATATGCATCCGCTAGCCGATGCGCTGTCATCCTGGCATCTACTACCTGATTTAACACACTGCTTCCGCTCAAATACTCATCTAGACCAAATACAGTCTCTATACCATCAAGCCTCCTCTCCTCAAACAGCTTCTCAAGAAAATCATCTCCAATCTTTTTTCTTGCAGTCCAATAATGCGCAATTACAGCAACACCACCCGCTCCCCTTATAAGACCAATAGATTCGTCAAGCTCCTTAACATATAAATAATCTACATAAACTCCTGGAGTATAAGCCTTATCACCAAGAAACAGCTCATATGGATATGACTGCCTACCTTTCCCCACCATGTTTGCATACTGATCGGGGTTGTTCTTTTTCATATCCTCTATCAAACCAGTAAACACCTTAGCATTATTTTCGTTGCCATCAAGATTAAGTGCAGCGACAATGTGTGGCCTCGCAACAGATTCCCCGCCAGAAGAATCTAAACAATCCTGCTCTGTTATCTCAAAACCCAAGTTTCTCAAATTTTTAACCATTCTCTCCATTCTCTCAACCCTAGCTTTTTGCGATAGATCACAATATTGGCCAAGCCTCGCATCATAAGGGTTAACTCCAAGCCCAACCACATGCAACCCACTATACGCACCACCACCAAGTTCCCGTGGTAAACCAGAGGACACTTCAATACCCATCATCCAAGCAGTTGAATGGTCTCTAAAATACGTTTTCAATTCTGCAACATCTTTTGCCTTTGGGATAGCATCATGATCAGTAAATGCAATAACCCGAACTTTATTTCTTGCAGCAACCCTCAAAGCCTCTGTGTGATTCATCTTGCCATCAGAGGTGGTTGTATGTAAATGAAGCGTCTCAAACCCACCTTCTCTTACCATTAGGCCAAATTTTATCAATCTAGCTCCTATAGTTCAAGTGCACTACTGTACTAGTACACTATATCAACAGTTCATTAATCTAGATTAATATATTAAAAACTGCAAAGACTATAACTAAGTGGTCGCGCCTGGACTCGAACCAGGGACCTCACCGATGTGAACGGTGCGCTCTAACCAGCTGAGCTACACGACCTGTTAAATCTATATTTTACAAAAAATTTTTGTCTAAATACAGAATTGACATTAAAAAACCAACAAACTAAAGTTAACTGTAATGATTCACATCATTACACGATATGAATCAGGATTTTCCTCTAACCCTCACCTACGACGACGTTTTGTTAGTCCCTCAATATTCCGAGGTTAATTCCCGCTCTGACATAGACCTATCCACTCAAATCTCACCCAAAATAAAACTTAAAATGCCACTTATCAGCACCAAAATGGATACTGTAACGGGTGTAGAAATGGCTATTGCACTTGGAAAGATGGGTAGCTTTGCAATACTGCCTCGCTTCGAGTCAATTACCTCCCAAGCAAACAAAGTACGGAAAGTAAAATCGCACAACGTCCTCACTGCTGCCGCAATCGGCATCAAAGACGATTATATTGACAGGGCCCAAGCGCTCGTTAATTCCGGAGCAGACATCATCAATATCGACGTCGCCCATGGCCACCTCAAAAAAACCATCGAGGCAACTGCCGCCATCAAACAAATCTTTGGTGACAAAATCACCCTTCTGGCAGGCATCACCTCCACCTACGAATGCGCAGTTGACCTATATACTGCAGGTGCCGACTGTCTTCTGGTCGGGGTTGGTGCCGGCGCAACATGTACTACCCGTATCCAAACAGGCCACGGAGTACCAAGCATCACCTCACTTCTGGAAACCTCCAGGGCCGCCAAAAAATTCAAAAAGACCTTCATGCCTGATGCCGGAATGCGTAACTCCGGTGATGTGGTCAAGGCACTTGCAACCGGTGCATGTGCCGTAGTCAGCGGCCGTCTTTTTGCGGGCGCAAAAGAAACTCCCCCCAAAATCGAAGTTATAAATGGAAAAAAATACAAACAATACAATGGTTCAGCCTCGCTCAAAGAAAAACAAAAACACTCGGTTAAATCAGATAACTACACCAACCATATCGAAGGTGCTTCAGGCTATGTAGCTTACGCTGGCCCCGTCAGCGATATCGTAGAAAGCCTTCTGGCCGGCATCCGCTCCGGTCTAAGCTACTCCGGTGCAACGTCAATCAAAGATTTGCACAAAAAAGCAAAATTCGTCCGCATCACCCGTTCAGGCTCCATCGAAAACGGACATCATGATATACTTATTGCATGATTAGACGATTAAGTTCCTTTATCCTGGACATTCTCCA
>Ga0265297_10008403_pt1 | contig 13791 bp, 13 predicted proteins | sample Munlanlwell13791_FD_192502 | JGI IMG/M metagenome (GOLD analysis project Ga0265297, IMG submission 192502) | Leachate microbial communities from a municipal landfill in Southern Ontario, Canada - Leachate well 137-91 | ecosystem: Engineered > Solid waste > Landfill > Unclassified | place... | reverse complement strand
GCAACCTTCAATCCCGCCATCTCTTTACCTGCCGACGCATGGCCAGCACGTTCAAAAATAGAAACCACGCGCAGCTTTTTATCCTGCTGGGCGAACTCTAAGATCCTTGTGCCCATTTTTCCACAGCAACCAGCGATCGCTAACTTTGTCATCCGCCTTCACTCCCTCTTCACCGAAAATCATAGCCGACTTTCGGCGAATAACCCTTTGCACGAATAGTGCAAAGGACTACTTAATTAACCCGTAATCTTTTAAGACTGTCTTGAGTTTCTTTAAATTCTCTTCTTCCATAGGACATAACGGCAGCCGCAATTCCGGGCTGCATAAGCCCATCAATCCCATCGCGGTCTTTACCGGAATAGGATTTGTTTCGATAAATATAGTCTTCGTCAAAGGAAGCAGTTTATAGTGGAGCGCTTCTGCCTTTTTGATATCGCCACTCAAGAACGCAGCGACCATATCGCTGACATCTCGCGGTACAATATTTGCGACAACCGAAATAACCCCGATACCGCCAATTGCCAAAAGCGGCAGCGTCAGGCTGTCATCGCCGGAAATAAGCTGGAAATCAGGAGGGCAAACAGTTTTTATCTGCGACATCTGATCTAAGCTTCCCGAAGCTTCTTTTACGCCGACAATATTTTTGCAGTTACGCGCAAGCTTCGCGATTGTCTCGGGTAAAATATTCACTCCAGTGCGCGAGGCAATGTTGTATAAAATTATCGGAATATCCACGGAATCCGCGATCGCCTTAAAATGCAGGTACAATCCTTTTTGCGTCGGCCTGTTGTAATAAGGCGAAACTTGCAATGAACCGTCGGCGCCGGCCCTTGCCGCGTGCTTGGTCATCGTAATTGCTTCTTGTGTTGAATTTGAACCCGTGCCCGCGATGACAGGCGTTTTGCCCGCTGCGGCCTCAACGCAAACTTCGATAACCCTGTCGTGTTCATCGTAGTCAAGCGTCGGAGACTCCCCTGTTGTACCGCAGGGCACAATCCCGCTCGTACCGTTATCAATTTGAAACGCCACCAGTTTTTTTAATGTTTTCTCATCAAGCTTTCCATCCTTGAATGGTGTGGCGATTGCGACAATAGATCCTTTAAATACTCTCGGCATAACAAACCCCCTGACAAATTACTCGCGCTTTTCCTTCTAAAGATACGTTGGTTACTGAATTGCCTTTGATGCTAAACTCTACCTGCAGGCGCTCACCCGAGGCAGTATCAACACCAATAGAAAAATCCTCTTTTTTTACCAAACCGCTTTCCTTCAACTTCAAGGCATAGATAATCGCTGATGCCACCGAACCAGTTCCGCACGCCAATGTCTCGTCTTCAACGCCGCGCTCATAGGTGCGCACCTTTATTACATCCAGCGCTTTTGGCTCAATAAAATTAACATTGGTGCCGGCCGGCTGAAAACGGCGATGATAACGCAGGAGTCGGCCAAATTCAAATACTTTTATTTTACTGACATCGTCGCATAAAATAACCGTATGTGGCACACCGGTATTAATAAAGTTCACCCGCAACGGATGTTGATTTACCGCAAGCGCGAGGTTTAACTTGATCAAGCGTGGTGTAGTCATGGTAATCTTTACAGAATCCTTATCAACCTCTGCTTTTAAAAAACCTGCTTTTGTGTCGATTTTCAGCGTCTTCTTCTTTCCCTGCGAAGCAAAAAATGCAGCGCAACGCGCGCCATTACCGCACATCTCAGCCTCTGAGCCGTCGGCATTAAAAATCCGCATCCGGATATCAGCCCGCCGAGACCTCTCAATAACAAGCACGCCATCGGCGCCAATGCCCGTCTTTCGGCTGCACACATACTGAGCGAATTTCTTTAAATTAATCGACGGTGATTTCTTCCTTGCGTCAATAAGGATAAAATCATTGCCGCTGGCAACAAGCTTTAAAAACGGAATTGTTTTCATGGTAACCTTTATAATCAAACCTGTTCTTTGCTGATTAAGTCGCTGTACTCTTCGCGCTTTCTGATCACAGAAAAGCTTTTATCATGCACCAATACTTCCGGAGCCTTGAGCCGCGAATTGTAATTTGAGCTCATGGCAAAGCCGTAAGCGCCGGCGCACATGATTGCCACGTACTGACCTTCTTCTAATTGCGGCATCTTCCTGTCTCTGGCAAGGAAATCCCCTGTCTCACAAATAGGCCCCACCATATCGTAGACAATGCGCTTGCTTGCTTTTGCCGGTTTTTTCAAAGCCACGATATCGTGATATGCCTCATAAAGGCTGGGCCGGATTAAATCATTCATGCCGCAGTCCAAAATCACAAAGTTCTTTGACTGAGTTTCTTTTAAATAGGTAACCCGTGAAACAAGAATGCCTGCGCTGCCGATAATAAATCTTCCCGGCTCCAAAATTATTCTCAAACTGAGCTTTTTTAGAAGCGGAATAAGCGCCCGAGCAAAAACCTTTGCCGTCTGCGCAGCTTCCTTATTATAGACAATGCCCATGCCTCCGCCGATATTTAAGTATTCAAGCGCGACACCGAGTGATTCCAGTTCCTGGATAAGAACGCCTACCTTCTTTATTGCCTCGATATACGGTTTTGTTTCGGTAATCTGCGAACCGATGTGAATATGCAAACCTTTGATGTGTACGTTAAAAAAGCGGTGCCGGTTTACCAAAATTTCTTTTGCGGCGCCAAAACTCAAACCGAACTTACTCTCCTTCTTTGCCGTCTTTATATAGTGATGTGTATGCGGATCGACTTCGGGATTAACCCGCAGGCAGACATCGGCCGACGTGCGCAGACGCGCGCACTGCGCCTGGATATGCTCAAGCTCTGACTCAGACTCCACATTAAAAAACAATATTCCGGCATTAATTGCCTCGGCGATTTCCTTATCGGTCTTGCCAACGCCGGCAAACACAATTTTCTTTGGATCGGCCTTAATTTTTAAGGCGCGGAACAATTCGCCGCCTGAAACAACATCTAAGCCTGCGCCTTCACTCACCAACGCCTTGCAAATCGCAAGATTCGAATTTGCCTTAACCGAGTAGCAAATTAAGGGATTAACCGGCTTAAACGCTTCCTTAAGTTTGCGGAAATGTTCAATCAGCGTGCGATAGCTGTATACGTAGCACGGCGAACCGAGCTTTGCAACAATGTCGCTGACGCGGACACTCTCGCAGCATAAATTGCTGTTCTTATATTGGAAGTAGTGCATCTATTTCAATTTTCTTGGTTTAACCGACTTTTTAGACTTCACTGAATAAACAGGATCAAAAATCTTTTTAATTACACCTTGATTAAGGTATTTGCTGAATTGCGCAAGCTCCTCATCGCTCATTTTCTTAATGGCGATGTTATTCTTTAAGGAAAACCGCACCAAATTGCCGATAATCGTGTGTGCGTCTTTAAACGCAATGCCCTTCTCAACAAGATAGTGCGCCAAGTCCGTCGCGTACAATGATTCATCTTCAAGCTGTTTCTCAATAGCAGCCTTATTAAACTTTATCGTCGGAATAAGTTTTGCTAAAATTTTCAACTCATCCTTGATAATTTTGAATGAACTAAACAATGGCTCTTTATCCAGCTGCATATCCCTGTTGTACGTCAACGGCAGACCCTTCATCATTGTCAACACCGACATCAAATTGCCGTACAATTTACCCGTGTTACCCCTAATGAGCTCAAGAGAATCGGGATTCTTTTTCTGCGGCATAAGCGAACTTCCGGTGCAAAACGCGTCGTCAAGCTCAATAAAACCAAATTCCTTCGTCGACCAGATAATCAAATCTTCACAAAGCCGAGAAAGATGCATACCGATAATCGCCAACGCGCTGAGTGCCTCAATAACAAAATCCCGGTCACTAACATTATCAACACTATTCTCAACAGCGAAAATATGTTTATCGTAAACAAGGCCCAACTGCTTACAAACGTTCTTAATGGCCTTCGCGTATTTATCTGCATCAATGTTTGTTCCTGCCAAGGCGCCTGACCCCAAAGACGGTCTGATTGAAACAGCCAAATTCTTTAATCTTTCCGCATCCCTTGCCAGCATTTCAAGATAAGCTGAAAAATAATTTTTCAGACTGATTGACTGAGCATGTTGCAAATGCGTATAGCCAGGAAGAATAAGATCTTCGGATTTATCAATAACTCCTTGAATTCTTTCTAATAAATCAATAGCCAAGAGCCCGGCCTCGGCGCACGATTCTTTACAATAGAATTTCACATCGAAAACAATCTGATCGTTTCTTGACCGAGCAGCGTGCAGTTTTAACGCTGCCGTTCCGATTTTCTTTTCCAATTTATTCTGAATATCAGAATGAATATCTTCTGAGCTCTCATCAACCTTGAAAGTTCCCGATTTGATGGCCTGAAAGATTTGTTTGAGGCCTCCATACATCGCTCTGTATTCAGCTGCGGAAATCAAATTGGCTTCTTTAAGAACGCTCACATGAAAACAAGAACCAGCCACGTCATAGAGCGCCAATTCCTTATCGACATCTAAAGACGAGCTGAACTCCTCAAGCAATGGATCAGTTTTCTTGCTGAACCTTCCACCCCATAATTTTTTTGCCATTGCGAATGCTCCTATTTGGTGTGCGGCAAGCCCCACAACTTCACGAACCCTTCGGAAAGCTTCTGGTCGAACTTGTCTTTCTCGGTATAGGTCGCCATTTCTTCCCTGTAGAGAGAATTCGGCGACTTCCGGGCAACACAAACCACTCTTCCTTTATACAATTTCATCTTGACGGTGCCGGTTACTTTGCCTTGCGTCTCTTCGACAAATTTATCCAGGGCCTTTTTTAATTTTGAATACCACAGGCCGTTATAAATGAGTTCCGCGTATTTTAAAGAGATATGCTCTTTAAAATGCATTGTGTCCCGGTCAAGCACCATACTCTCAAGCGCTTTGTGTGCTGCATGAAGCACCGTGCCTGCAGGCGCCTCATAAATCTCCCGAGACTTGATACCGACGAGCCTGTTCTCAATCATATCGCTTCTGCCAACACCGTTCTTTGAGGCAAGCTCGCACACTGCCTTGATTAATTTCTGTGGCGCCAGCGCCTTACCGTTTAAATGCGTTGGAATACCTTTCTTAAATTCAATCGTGCAATAGCTCGCCTTGTTCGGTGCTTTTGCCGGATCGGTTGTCCAAAGATACGCATCTTCGGGCGGCTCGTTCCAGGGATTTTCCAATACGCCGCACTCAATGCTCACGCCCCATAAATTTTCATCAATGCTGTAAGGCTTTGCCTTGGTCACGTTCACCGGTATGTTATTTGCTTTTGCGTAATCAATTTCTTCTTCCCTGGATTTAAACTCCCATGTCCTTACCGGCGCAAGGCACTGTAATTTTGAATTTAAGATTGCCGCGCTCACTTCAAAGCGCACCTGGTCATTTCCTTTTCCGGTGCAGCCATGCGCGATATAATCCGCTTTTTCCTTTACCGCGATATCGACGAGGTGCTTGGCAATGAGCGGCCGCGACAATGCCGTTGCTAAGAAATACTGACCTTCATAGACCGCGCTTGCCTTAAGGCTTGGCCAGATAAAATCATTTATAAATTCATCCTTGAGGTCCCGCACATACGCTTTTACTGCGCCGCTTGCCAGCGCCTTTTTCTTAATTTGAGAAAAATCTTCATCTTGCCCGACATCAGCGGCAAACGCGACAACAGAATAGCCTTTATTGCTGAGCCATTTTACAATACAGGAAGTATCCAAGCCTCCGGAATATGCCAGCACTACTTTCTTCATGACTTTCCTCCAAGTAAAAGCAACAAAATCGCCTTCTGCACATGAAGCCTGTTTTCTGCCTGTTCAAAAATAATTGACCTATCACTGTCCATGACGTCGTTGGTAATTTCCTCACCCCGATGCGCCGGCAGGCAATGCATAACAAAAGGATTGCCGGGTGCGGCAGCAGCTAAAAGCTCCCGGTTAATCTGATAATCATAAAAAGCTTTCTTTCTCTGCGCCGCCTCTTCTTCCTGACCCATACTTGTCCAGACATCGGTATAGATAACATCGCAGCCTTTTACCGCTTCCCGCACGTTATTAAAAAGCTCTATTTTCGCTTTGGTGCTTTTCGCAAGCTCCAGCGCTTCCTTAACAATTTCTTTTTTCGGGCTGTACTGACGCGGCGTCGCAATGCGCAGGTTCAACCCCGTCATTGCTGCGCCGTACAAAAGCGAATGGCAGACATTGTTGCCGTCGCCGACATAGGCGAGGGTCGCATTCGAAAGATTCGCGTACACATGCTCAAATTTTTCCGCAATGGTAAAAATATCTGACAGCGCCTGGCAGGGATGCAACAAGTCACTCAATCCGTTAATAACAGGAATATCGGCGTGTTTGGCCAGTTCCAAAATAATATGATGACCGAACGTCCGCATTATAATCGCGTCCAGATACCGCGAAAGCGTCTGGGCAACATCCTTAATCGACTCCCTCACCCCGATATTGATATCTTCGGGCTTAAGGTAAATCGCCTGGCCGCCCAGCTGAAAGATCCCCGCCTCAAAAGAAACCCGCGTCCTGTTGGAAGGTTTCTGAAAGATGAGCGCGATGGACTTACCCTTGAGCGCGTCAACACATTTAAGGCGGTCTTTTTTCAGCTCTTTGGCCAAAGCAAAAACAGCCTTTATGTCATCCTGCGTAAAGTCCTGAATTGATAAAAAGTCTTTTTTCATGACGATTGGGCGACTTTCAGCAGCGCCTTGTCCAAAATATGCAAAGCTTTGTCCGCCTGTTTTTTTGTGACGTTTAAGGCGGGCATGAGCCGCAGTACTGTCTTATGCGTACAATTAATAATCATCCCCCGCTGCAGGCATTCCTCGGCGACTTTCTGACCTTCAATGGTTAATTCAATACCGATCATTAAACCGATCCCCCGGACGGATTTTATCAACGCCTGCCTTGCCTTCATCCGGTCAAGCTTCTCAAAAATATACGCTGACATCTTTTGCGCGTTCTTGAGCATTTTCTCTTTCTGAATTGCCTGAAGCACCCCTAACGCTGCCTTACAAATTACTGCCCCGCCGCCGAACGTTGAGGCGTGCATGCCCGGCTTAAAGGTGTCGGCGATTTCTTTCTTGACGATCATCGCACCGATGGGCAGGCCGCCGCCCAATGCCTTTGCCAAGGTAATAATATCGGGCCTGATGTCATAATTCTGGAACCCGAACATCTTGCCCGTGCGGCCAATGCCGGTCTGGACCTCGTCAATAATCATAAGGATGTCTTTGGCGTTGCAGATTTCCCTGATTTTATAGACGTATGCCCTGTCAGCAACATTGATGCCACCTTCTCCCTGCACTAATTCAAACATAATCGCGATTGTCTTATCGGAGATCGCCCTTTCAAGCGCGGGCAGGTCATTAAAAGGTACAGTGCGGAATCCTTGCGGCAGCGGCTCAAAACCTTCCTGATATTTTTTCTGCCCTGTCGCGGCGAGCGCGCCGAGCGTCCTGCCGTGAAACGAATTCTCAAACGTGATGATCTCAAAACGCTTCCCCTTGCCGTAGGCACGGGCAAATTTAATCGCTGCCTCGTTGGCTTCCGCGCCGGAATTACAGAAAAATACTTTTCCAGGAAATGACTGGTAAATAAGCTCCCGGGCAAGCTTTGCCTGCGCGGGATGGTAAAAATTATTCGGCATGTGGATTAATTTGGAAACCTGGTCGCGCACCGCCGACATCACTTTAGGATGGCAGTGGCCGACGTTGCTGACCCCCCACCCCGGAAAGAAATCCAGATATTTTTTGCCTTCAATGTCAACGACGTTCATCCCCTTGCCTTTGACGATAATGGTAGGCAGGCGCGTATAGGTATTAAGGATATTATCCTGATAGAGTTGAATTATATCAGTTTTCTTCATGGCAGTATCTTAGTTTAAACTCCTTTACTGTTAAATTTTTAAAATGCGGCACTCTAATGAAATTATTAATTGTTTTTCTGATTACGGTAAAATCTCTGTTCCGATACCTTTGTTGGTAAAAACCTCCAAAAGGAGCGCATGGGGGATTTTCGCGTCGATAATGTGCGCCTTGAACACCCCTCCGTCAATCGCCGAGAAACATGCCTGGATCTTGGGAATCATCCCTTCCTGGATCACTTTATCTTCGATGAGCTGCTTTGCCTCGGCCTCTTTAATCGTCGATAAGAGCGAGCCCGGGTCTTCGGGGTTGCGCATCACTCCCCTTACATTGGTGAGCAAAACAAATTTTACTGCCTCAAGAAAACACGCAACCGAATAAGCAACCTCATCAGCATTAATATTGTACACAACTCCCTTTTCATCTTTGCCCACCGGTGATATGACCGGCACGATATGCTGATTGATGTCTTTTTTTAATTCTTTTGTTTCAATGCCCGCCACTTTACCCACAAAACCCAGATCGACTTTTGCCTTCTTTTTGGCGGCAATGACAATGGAAGAATTCGTTGCGGTATAGCTCTTTGCTTTTCCACCGAGTTTGGTGATTTCCGCAACGATGTTTTTATTTAAAATTTCAAGTTCTTCCTGCACGATGTGGAGAGTCTCCGCGTCGGTAACCCTCATGCCGTCAACGAAATCAGTCTTTTTCCCCGACTTGCGCATGCGTTCGGAAATATTCGGCCCGCCGCCGTGCACGAGTACCGGCCGCAGCCCCATGTAGCTTAAAAACACGATATCCTCCAAGACCCCCTTGCGGATACGATCATCGCCCAGGATACTTCCGCCGTATTTGATAACGGTGATTTTTTTATGGAACGATTTAATATAGGGCAGGGCCTCGATGAGGATGTCTGCTTTTTTGATTGCTTCTTCCATATTTTCTACGTATGCGCTTTCCCTATTGCAACAATTTCAGGCAATAGCACTGCTTAGTTATATGCTGCGTTTATGTCCACGTATTCTTTTGAAAAATCACATGTATAAAACCGGTGACGGGACTGACCCTTATTCAGATTCACGTCGACCCGGATAAATCTTTTTGACAAAATATCCGGTGGACAAGAAAATATTTTACCCCTACCATAGGCCAGCCGCCCGTTAAAGGCGACCGTGACTTTTTTCTCATGAAGCGGGATACCCGCTGCTCCGATTGCGGCAACGATCCTGCCCCAATTAGGGTTATTGCCGTACATGGCGGTCTTAAAAAGCGCCGAATTGGCAACGGCATTAGCAGCTTCGCGTGCTTCTTTTTTGTCCTTTGCATCTATAATGTTAATCTCGATGAATTTGGTGGCGCCCTCGCCGTCCTCAACAAGCTTTTTTGCAAGCTGTTCACAGACACGCGCCAGGCCAAGCTCAAATGCTCTGAAATCTTTATCTTTTTTCTGGATGAAAACTTCCGAAGCAGCACCATTTGCCAACACAAGGACCGTATCGTTGGTACTCATGCATCCATCGATTGAAATACAATTAAACGACTGCTCCGCCGCGCTGTTAAGGGCTGACTGCAACAATCCTTTCTTTATACGGGCGTCCGTCGCGATAAAACACAGCATCGTCGCATGAGGAGCTCCCGTCTCCAGATGCGGAGATATCATCCCCGCCCCTTTTACCACTCCCGTAATCGTAACTGCCTGATCCTTTGAAAGAGCAACCCGCACAGAAACAATTTTCTTAAAAGTATCCGTGGTGAGAACAGACTCAGCAAAATCCTCAAGGCCGCTCTCGGTACTTTTAGTGCTCGAACACAATTGAGGGAGTGCTTTCTTAATTTTATCTACGGGCAGGGCCTTACCAATTATCCCTGTGGAAGCCACCAAAACGCTGCCTGCTGCGACACCGAGTTCTTGCGCAGCAGCCCGGATAGTCTCCCGGGCGTCGGTAACACCTCTGCTGCCGACAAAGCAATTCGCGTTGCCGCTGTTGACGATAATCGCCCGCATCGGATTGTTCTTCTTCAGCTGTTCCTGACAAACCAGAACCGGCGCGGCCTTTACTTTATTGGCGGTAAAAACCCCCGCGCCCGCACAAGGCAGGAATGAATACAACAAACCCAGATCTCTCTTTTTTGACCGCTTGATACCGCAGCACATACCACACGCAACAAAACCTCGCGGAAGGCATGGCCGCGCTAAAAGCCGTAATGATGTTTTCACTTTATAAGAGCCCGCTTATCTCAGGGAAGCCGTGCATGATGTTGAAATTCTGCACTGCCTGTCCCGCAGCACCTTTTAAAAGGTTGTCAATTACCGAAACGACGATGAGCAAATGTTTTTCCCTGTCGTATTTTAACCCGATATCGCAGAAATTGGTCTTATAGATGCTTTTTATTGACGGTAAATCGTTTTCAAAAATACGCACGAAAGGTTCTTTTTGGTAAAACCGCTTGTAGATCTTGACGATTTCCTGCGTAGAAATCGGCTTGGTTACCTGCAAATAAATTGTCTCTAAAATACCGCGGTTCATCGGGACCAGATGCGGCACAAACGATACCTTTATTTTCTTTCTCGCCAAAGAAGTAAGCTCCTGCTCAATTTCGGGCATGTGCTGGTGGCTGTTTAACTTATAGGCCTTCAGCGATTCATTAATCTCTGCATAGAAAAATGCCAGCGAGGCTTTCCTGCCTGCTCCGGTCACGCCCGATTTTGCATCAATGATAATAGAATCAGTATTGGCAATCCCCGCTACCAGCGCCGGAGCAATGCCTAACAACGCCGCAGTCGGATAACAACCGGGATTGGCGATAAACGACGTCTGTTTGATTTTCTCACGGTAAAGTTCAGGTAAACCATAGACTGCCTTTTTTATGTTTGCCTTGTCCGTATGGGCAACACCGTACCATTCTTTATAGGTCTTTACATCCTTGATCCGGTAATCCGCGCTCAAATCAATTACCTTTTTTTTGTGGCTTAACAAAAGTGGTGCAATACTAAACGACACCGTGTGCGGCAGTGCCAGGAAAAATACGTCTGCCTTCGTTATCGCTTTTTGCGCGTCAAGGATTTCACATTTAAGGTCAATTCTGCTCCTCAAATAAGGAAAAATATCGGTGATATTCTCTTCTTTATCTATCTTTGCGGAAAGATAACTGATGTGCGCCAGCGGGTGGCGCAGCAGTATCTTGATAAGCTCTTCCCCTGCATAACCCGAAGCACCTATTATGCCTACGCGTACCATTTTCTCACCTCAAGTAGTGGCTTTCGGACAAGCCCCCGGTTTTTTGACCGCGAACACGTCGGAAGGTTTATTTTTTCTCGTCTGAAAATATATATTATCGTAAGCTAAAAAGTCTTACTCGTCAAGCTTTTTTCGACGAGACTGTCCCATCGTAAGCCCTTCAAACTATTCGATAGCCAAGCAACAAACTAATACCTGTCTCAGCTTTTTTCGACGAGAAATGTTTAATGTCTCCTTATACGGATTACCTGAAAATGGACACTCACCTTTGCTTATTCATACTGTTCTGAAAAGAAAAATTTATTGTAAAACCGGCAGCGCATTGCTTATCCGTATAAAACAAAAAACCTATCTCGCATTACTTTCGCCGAGATAGGCCATTGTGTACGCCTTGCAATCTATGATGGTTTATTGTTCTGTCTCTACCTCTTCGTCCACTGGAAACGCTTGCGGGCGCCTTTCTGGCCGTACTTCTTGCGCTCTTTTGCACGCGGATCGCGCGTAAGAAAACCATTGCGCCGCAATGTTGTTTTAAAAGCCGTGTCTATCGACGCCAGTGCCCGGGAAATGCCGTGCTTAACCGCGCCTGCCTGGCCGGTCACGCCTCCGCCGGTCACTTTTGCCCTTACATCAAATTTATCGAGAGTATTAGTAATCTTGAACGGCTGCAGAACGATCAATCGCTCGGTTTCCCGCAAGAAATACGCATTCCGCTGCCTGTCATTAACCGTAAACTCGCCTTTTCCCGGAATCAATTCAACCACGGCGATCGCGTTTTTTCTTCTGCCAGTTGCCCTAATTTTTTCGACTGCTTCCATTGCTATTAGACCTCGAGCGGTTTAAATTCTTTTTTACCATACGGGTGTTTTTCGTCTGCGTAGACCTTCAATTTTTTCAACGCGCTATAATATAACGGCTTGCGCGGCAACATTCTCCGCACCGCCCTGCGCATAACCTCGCATGGTTTCTTTTTCAACATCGTTTCCAGGCTTGCCTCTTTCTGGCCGCCCGGATAACCGGAAAAAGTATAGTATTGTTTTTCTTTTAATTTGTTCCCCGTAACCTTTATTTTGGAGGCGTTTACGACAACAACATAATCGCCGCAATCGACATGAGGAGTAAAGCTCGCTTTATGCTTTCCTCTCATAATCGCAGCAATCCTGGCTGCCGCCCTGCCGAGAATTTTCCCCTCGACATCGACGAACCACCAGCATCGCTCCACTTCGTTCTTTTTTGTCATGAGGCTGGATTTATTCATAAGGGTTAAATTATAACATTTTTTTAATTTTTGTCAAGAATGAATTTTTATAATGCCTCTTTTGCTTCTGAGAGAAGCAATGCGGGCCTCTACGTAAAAAATCAATAGTTTACCTTCATCAAAAACAATCCTTTTGCCGGCACGCACGGCCCGGCAAAAGAACGCTCTTTATTGCGCAGAACTTCCTTCACATATTCCGGCGTTCTGCGCCGCCTCCCCACGTCGATAAGGGTGCCGATGATGTTGCGGACCATATTATAGAGGAAGCCATTGGCCTCTATTTCAACACAAATGCATTCAGCGCCGAAAATCTTTTCCTTTTTTACCGTTATCTTTTTTACGGAACGCACGGTGCTCGCGACCCCTGAGCCGCTGGCGCAGAACGCCCTGAAATCATGCTTACCTGTTAAATAACGCGATGCCCTTCTCATTGCCGCGAGCGCGAGAGGATGCTTATACCAATACACGTATTTGCGCAAGAAAGCGGAGGAATAAATTTCATTGTGGACATAGTAACGGTACACTTTGGACAGCGCATCAAAACGGGCGTGAAAATCAAGCGGGACTTTCTGGCATGAAAGAATCCGTATGTCGCCGGGCAAGACGGCATTGAGCGCGGCACGGATCCTTTCAACAGCCAATACAGTCCTGCTCTTAAAATGCGCCACCTGGCCCAATGCATGCACGCCGCTATCGGTGCGGCCGGAACCGATAAGGTTCACCTGTTCTCCCAGTATCTTCTTGAGCGCCTGGCTTATCGCCCCCTGGATACTGGCGGGTATTCGTTTTGATCCTCTTTTTATTTTCTGGATCTGCCAGCCGCAATACCTGCTGCCGTCATAGGCAATACATAACTTATAATTATTCATGGCCTCGCTCGTGCGAAAAAACTCCCGTAGATTTCTTTATGGAAATAATTACCGCGATAAATAAAGGCGCTGCAGCGGCAGCCAAAAGAGCTATTAAGCTTGCGCGAAGATTAGAAAAACTGCTGAATACCGAATACGAAACCCCTATGACAACAAGATCGTAGAGATAGTGCGTGGCAATCGCGCACACGATGCCAAAACGGACAAAAATATAGCCAAAGAGGATACCAATAGGCAGAAGAAAAATACCCTTTAAAAAACCGGGCACGATTTCACTGTAACCATATGGAGAAACGTGGATAAAAGACCATATGCAGCTCGCAACAACAATACACCAGGAAATTCTTTTTACAAATCGTTTCATATAAGAAATCAGAAGCGCCCGGAAAAATAATTCTTCGGAAACCGCCGCGCTCAGAGACAAGAGCACCGGCACCACACAGGAAGGTGTCGTTGAAGGAAACGCCGAAAAGAAGCTGCTGAAACCCAAAAGCGCAACGGGCTGCACAAGCCGGCTCGTCAAACTGAAAGCAAGCAAGGTCAAGCCCACGCCGGTGAAAACAA
>Ga0265297_10008402_pt1 | contig 13793 bp, 19 predicted proteins | sample Munlanlwell13791_FD_192502 | JGI IMG/M metagenome (GOLD analysis project Ga0265297, IMG submission 192502) | Leachate microbial communities from a municipal landfill in Southern Ontario, Canada - Leachate well 137-91 | ecosystem: Engineered > Solid waste > Landfill > Unclassified | place... | reverse complement strand
GACTCGCGAGCTTCGCCTGGCCAATGAGGAGCTCTTGACCCTTTACGCGCTGGGTAAGAAGATGGTCTCCACGCTGGATCCGGCTGAGGTGCTGGATATAATAGTCAGCACGGCCTCCGCAATAATAGACTTTGAAGCGGCCGCCGTAAGTCTGCTCGCCGCGGACAAGAAGACCTTTGTCATCACTGCCCATAGAGGCATGAGCCAGAATTTTTTACAGAGATGCCGCACAATGGATGTCGACGGATCAGATTGCCGCACCCTCATCACTCTAAAGACGCCGCTTGCGGTGGCCAACTTAGCGGAGACTGCGGAATTGCAGCATAGGGATGCGTATGCTGCCGAGGGCTTTAAGAGCATGGTGAGCGTCCCCATATTATTCAATGAAGAGATCCTTGGAATAATAAATATATTTTCCCGCAAAAACAGAATGTTCCTGGACAATGAGATCAATTTATTACAGGCATTGGCTTCGCAGGCTGCCATCGCAATTAAGAACGCGTATCTTCACGAGAACGTGGCATTGAATTATTATAATACGATAAATACTTTATCATTGGCCGTAGAGGCAAGGGATCCTTATACTAGAGGACATTCGGAACGGGTTACGAATTATGCGTTAGGCATCGGAAGGACGATGGGTTTGTCGCAGGAAGAGCTCAGTATACTTAAATACTCCGGCAAGATACATGATATCGGAAAGATCGGCATATCCGACCTTATATTATTGAAACCGGGTAAGCTGACCCCATCCGAAAAGGCCCAGATAGAACTTCATCCGATAAAAGGCGTAGAGATCATAGCTAACCTGAAGTTCCTAGAGCCCGGCGTACCGATTATAAAACATCATCATGAGAGATATGACGGCATGGGGTATCCTGACGGCCTGCGGGACAAGAGCATACCTCTAGGGGCCAGGATACTGTCTGTGGCGGATGCCTTTGACGCCATGACCAGCGAGCGCCCATACCGCGGCGCGCTTGCGTTCGAAGAAGCGATAGAAGATTTAAAACGCAACTCCGGGAAGCAGTTCGATCCGTATATAGTCAGCGCATTCCTTCAGATGATAGTCGATAACCTGCCAAAATAATAATCTTGCAATTCTATTCGGCCCTAATATATAATAATCACAAAATAAAGGAAACGCATAATGTTCCTTGTGTTCGAATTGCTTTTAGTGCTGCTGCTTACCATGATCCTCTTCATGCTATACCGAATAGACCTTACAGGCGTGAAGGACAGGCCTCCGTACGCTGTTTTGAAGGAATACTGGAAGGGCAAGGAGAGGCGGGAGCATGTAAGGTTTAATAAGGCCTTAGAGGTGGAGTATATCGTAGAGAAGAAGACCCATCTAAGGAGCAATGGCAAGACGGTCGATATATCTCAGGGCGGCATGCGTCTTTTGGTTGATGAAAAATTCGCTAAAGGCGTTATCCTCGATCTAAAGATGAAGCTGCCCAAGACGAATAGAGTCGTAGAGGTGGAGGGGGAAGTCGTGTGGTCGGAAGATGCCGAGACGGACGACCCTTCGGGTAAGCGATTTTTCTACGCAGGCGTGAAATTCTTAGGAATAAAGGAGCCCGCGGGCAAGCATTTGGCCGAGTACCTTAAATCCATCGGCATCGCAGGCTAGGTTTCGGAGCTTTTAATGGGTCTACCTAGACGTCCGGAAAGAGTCAAGCTCATAGCGGGCCTGTTATCGAATCAGCCCGGGATCCTCAATGACGCAAAGAAGGAGTTGACGCGAAAATTCGGAAAGATAGATTTTGAGAGTGAGCCATTAAAATTTGAACATACTGAATATTATAAAGAAGAGTTCGGGGACGCCCTTGAGCGGATATTTGTAAGCTTCGAAAGACCATTTGATCTAGAGGGTATCTATAAAACGAAGCTTAAAACAAATTTAATTGAAAAACGGTATCTTGCCAAAAATAAACGCTTGGTTAACATTGACCCTGGGTATTTGAACCTTTCCAAGCTCGTATTGTTCTCCACCAAAGATTTTTCGCACCGGCTTTACCTGCGCGGGGGCATATATGCGGAGGTTACTTTGTTTTACAAAAATAAAAAATTTAATTATTGGCCATGGACCTATCCGGACTATAAGACCGAAGCCTATCTTGATATATTCGATAAGATGCGCGAGCTATACAGGGTTCAGGTGAGGGGGAGTTGACATGTTGAAGAAGAAGAGTGTTTTGGTGGTTTTCTTGTCCAGCGCGCTCGTTTCGCTTGTGCTTGTGCTTACCCTGATAGGCTATGTCTTCTATTTGGAATGGAAAGATAAAGAGTCTGATCTATCTTATCGATATCTGTTAAACAGGATAAATGCGAAGTTATATGTTAAATATGTAGACGTATCCCGCCTTAATGCCAAGATCGAAGGTACCGGGCCCCTCAAAGGCAATCCGATAGTCGAAGGACTTATCACTAATAAGACAGGCAGAGACATATTGGACCTGCTGTTGAAGGTCAAATTTTTGGATAAAGACGGGGCCGTCATATACGAAGTAATATTTCATCCACAGGATCCAGCATTTGGACAGGCGAATCTTATGTCTGTTTCCATACCGTATATATATAGACCTTCCAGGGTGATCATAAAAAGCGGCGGATCCTTGCCTTTCAAAAAAATATTGGAACATTGTCCTCAAGGCATACAGGCTGAGCTTGCCTCCGGGTCCAAAAATAGTGATAATAAATGGCCCGGGAAATTTGTTTCAGAGATCATCTCTGTAGAGTTTTAAAAGATAAGGATTTGTATCGTGGGTAGATTTCGTGTCTTTGTGACATTATGTTTTATCGCATGCATCATTTTGTTTATTGCTACGTTCTTCTATTTAGACAAAGAGAGGCATGGGACTTATTATTATACTGTGATCAAGGACGGATATGAGATAGGAACCATAACTATAGATAAATACTATACGGAGGATAGGGCCATATATAAATCCGTGTCAAACATTCCGCTTGCCGGACTCTATACAGAATGCAATGACAGGATAGACATGGATAGGAAGCATAATCTCATAAGTTTTTTAAGCGAGCGGACCGCCAATGGCGCGACCGAATCATACTATTTAGCGAGCTCCAAGGAATCGGTATCTTTTGTATCGATCTATAACGGGGAATTCGCTTTTCTGGATAACTACATCGTCAACAAGAGACCTGTTTTTAGCTTTGAGAGTCCGCTGACTTATATGCCTCTTATCGAAAGCTACGATTTCCGTACGGGCGCCTCTCAGGGGTTTTCGGTTTTGCTCTGTCCATTTCCCGATTTTAGTCTTCCGCCCGTGAAGGTCACAATAGCGTTTACGTCAATACTGGATGAATATCTAAAGATAGAGCGCAGGAAAATAAAAACAGAAAAATTGATATTACGGTTAAAAGGATATCCGCAGATAAATTTCTGGGTCGCGAAATCCGACAGAACCATCATGAAGATGGAGATGCCCAGCGAGGGGCTGAGCATATTAAGGGCCTTCAGTTTAAAGAATATCGCGGCCAAGGCTCCCGTCATGGCTGGTGAACCCGAATACCATTCTAAGGATGTCTCATTTAAAAGCAAAGAGGCAGATCTTTCCGGAACGCTATGCTATCCTAAAAAAGATGCCAAGTTCCCGGCCATTATTCTTGTGTGGGGAGCAGGTCCGCAAGACAAGGATTATCAGGGATTTTTTATGTCCATGGCGGATTTTCTCGCTAAGAACGGATATGCGGTATTGCGGTTTGATAAAGAGGGCGTCGGCGGCAGTTCCGGTAACTTTCAATCTGCCGCTATGAGTGATTATGCGGATGATATATGCGCATCAATAGATTTCCTGGCATCCCAAAAAGAGATCGACCCAGCCAGGATAGCCGTTCTAAGCCATGCCGCAGGCTCTATGTATGCGCTGAAAGCGATGAACAAGAGAAGCGATATAAGGGCCTCTATTTTTATGGCGCCGTACGTGGTATTTAACTCGGAAGACGACAGGGTGAAAAGGCTTAAATGGATAGCTTTAAAATTTGATTGGCCTGAAGAGTATGTCAAGAATGCCACCAGGGCCGTATTGCTTACTCTGGATATGGCCAAAAGATCCGATCGTAACTGGATCACCGTTTTAGGGAAACGATGTTTTACCGTAGGATTGCGCGATGAGATGGGCAGCAAGTGCGCTGACCTGGTAAGGAACATAAAAGCGCCTGTGTTGATATTGCAGGGCAAGCAGGACGACAGATCGCCTATGGAAACCGCTTCTGATATCGATAAGCTGCTGACAGAATCCGGGAATCAGAGCCATACATTGACCTATTTTAGTTATTTGGGACATTTTTTCGGAACAAGGACAAATGATGGTATCCACAGGCAGGCATATGTCATAGACAAGGAAGTGCTCGATACGATCAAGAAGTGGCTCGACAAAACATTGCCGGAAAAATTACCGGAAACATTGACGGAACCCGGCGGTGAAAAGGAGATGGCTCCGCCGGACATATCCGTCTAAAATAGATTTGACTTTGACTATATCGTGTGATATACTTCAATCGAAAAAGGGGGTGAAAATAGATGAAGATCGTTAAAATAGGACTTATAATTTTATTAGTGACATTAATCGCGGGGTTGTCTTACGCCTCTACTATAAACACGAATATTACTCCCGCAAACAAGGCCGGCGCTGACAGCATGGCCGCGCAAAGAGATGCGGTAAATAATAAGCCTGGCGAAAAAGCCGAACGCGGGGTAAAGAATATTCTTTTTGGATGGACCGACATACCGCGTTCAATAATCCAGGTTACACGTGATTCCAAGAACCCGTTCTGGGGCCTGACTGCCGGTACGTTAAAGGGTATCGGAAAGGCTTTCCCGCGTACGGTTTCGGGTGTGGCTGATGTGGTATCGTTCCCCATGGGGAATTATGACAAGATGCCGGTAAAACCGGATGAGTTGGATACCAAGATTCAGTAATCGAATTTTGCATATTCGTGAAAGCAGGGTTATTTATAATAACCCTGCTTTTTTTTGGAATAGGCCATATTTTTAGCGCGCCTTTCGAATTAAGTTGACTGGGAATTGGCAATATGTTATAAAATTATGCAAAAGGCATTTCAGGATATGAAGAATGTAAACCGTTTTATAGAGAGAAGAAGATATATACGCCTGCAGGCGCCTATTGGCATGTCGTATACCGTAGATGGTACCGAAGAGACGCATGCCGCTTCAACGAAGAATATATCGGCTGCCGGCCTTAGATTCGAGACATTTGACAAGAAGATCGAAGAGGGCTTCCTTTTGGAGATGAAGCTGAATATACCCAGCGCTCCTAATGCAGTGCACGTAAAGGGTAAGGTTATATGGAAGAAGAGGTTATCGCTGGAGGACCAGACGCCATTTGATGTTGGCGTGGAGTTTGTGGAGATAGAAGAAGACAATAAAAATACTTTTCTGAAATTTTTATGTGATCTTTTATATCTAATATCGGAGGAACGTAAAAATGGGTGATAAGAGTGCCGGCGGATCTACAAGTCTAGCGTATCTGTTCTTAAGTCTGGCTTTGCTGAGTTTGGTGTTTTACGGATGTTCTGCGGTAACTGTGCCGAACCCGGAAGAGGTGCTAAGCACTCCGCTGGGAACAGAGTCGGTAAAGATCGGCATGTCTAAGAACCAGGTTGAGTCTCTTTGGGGTAAGCCGGATTCTACGCGAATTGTAGAGGACCCCAAAAGATGGCAGTCGCCCCGGGAAGTGTGGACATATAACTCCAGGATGTCGGGCATGTCTATAAATGCCGGGTATCTTACTAATACAAGAGCGTTATATTTTGACGGCGATAATCTGACAAGCATTGAAAACGATTGATGAAATGCCAAAATCAGTCTTATAATATCGAAAAATGCAGCTGTTCCTACGAACCGTGCTCTCGGAAGGGTATCTGTTGTGAGTGTTTAAGATATCATCTTTCCCTAAAACAGTTGCCTGCATGTGTGGCGTCTGCCGGATTTGAAATCTCTAACGGTAAATCGATGCGGGGTCCCAGCCAAAATCGGAAAGGGTTGTGTTGAATATGTTGCGCACAATGTGTAAATCAAAGATCCACAGGGCCAGGATAACCAAATCTGTGGTTCATTATGACGGCAGTATCGGTATTGATAAAAAGCTTCTGGAAGCAGCCGACATATTGCCCGGCGAGATAGTGCAAGTGGTCAACCTGAATAACGGTTCGCGTTTTGAAACCTATGCGATACAAGAGGCTGCAGGCTCCGGCACGATAGGGTTGTACGGGGCGGCCGCGCATCTCGGCAAGCCCGGCGATCTGGTTATAATACTTTCGTATGGTATGATCGAGGATTCTAAGGCCAGAGAGATGAAGATGAAAGTTGTAAAAGTGAATCCGGAGAATCATCAGGTATAAAGGCGTATGACAGATCTGAAGATACGAACGTTTCCTGACCCATCCCTTAGAAGGAAGGCAAAAAGGGTAGAGCGGGTAACTCCGCTAGAACGCAAGATCTTGGCCGATATGGCGCAAACTATGTATCTTGGCAATGGCGTAGGATTGGCCGCGATCCAAGTGGGTATTGATAAGCAGCTTATTGTAATAGATGTCGGGAGCGGATTGATCAAGCTTATAAATCCTGCCATACTGAACAAGGAGGGGGTTTCTTTTCAGGAAGAAGGCTGCCTAAGCGTTCCGGAGTTCACCATTAAAATAAAAAGAGCCAATGCGGTATTGGTGGCGTTTTTGGACGAAGAGGGGACCGTTAAACAGCTTAAGGCGGAGGGCCTCCTTGCCCGCGCAATCCAACATGAGATGGATCACCTGTCGGGTATCCTGATAATTGATTATGCCAATCCAATACGGAAGATACTGGCGAAAAACAAGCTAAGCAAGAAGGCCAAAATAAGCAGGAGGGCGCCTTAAGACAACGATATTATGTTTTATGTTGACAAGTTGCCTATATTGTGATATAGTTAGTCAAGTTTATAAGTGAGTATTTTAGTGCTAAAGGATATTATAAAATTTAGGATGCATACCATCATAAGCTGAAAAGCTTCTGGTGGTTTTTTTATTTATCGTAAGGAGGTGAAGGCAATATGGTGCAGGGAACTGTTAAGTGGTTCAATGATAAAAAAGGTTTCGGCTTTATAGTAGCGGAAACCGGTAAGGACGTATTCGTTCATCACACTGCTATCGAAGGGGAAGGTTATAAAACTTTGAAAGAGGGCGAAAAGGTCCAGTTCGAGATAGTTAACGGCCCAAAAGGGGAGCAGGCTACGAAAGTTACAAAGGTAGCCTAACCGTAACTGTAAGAACGATATACTGTTGACGTTGATGCTTAAAGTGCGGGGACGTATTCAATGAATCTCAACCAACGTTTGGAAACCGATATGAGATCTGCCTTGAAGGCAGGGGATTCTTTGCGGCTATCGGTCCTGCGGATGGCGTTATCTCCCATCAAGATGCTTGCAATAGAGAAAAATCTAAAGGAAGTGTCGGATGGTGAAGTCGTGTCGATCCTGCAGCGGCAGATCAAGCAGCGAAGAGAATCCATATCGCAATTCAATAAAGGCAATAGACCCGATCTGGCTGAAAAAGAGACAAAAGAGCTTGCGATCCTGGAGGCCTATATGCCCAAGCAGCTCACCGATGATGAGCTGATGGAGATCGTTAAGCTTGCCATTTCCGAATCGGGCGCCGTATCTAGGGCGGATATGGGTAAGGTTATGAAGCTTGTGATGGAGAAGGCTAAGGGGAAAGCCGACGGTAAGATAGTGAACCAATTCGTGATGCAATTTTTAAAATAATAATATTCGTTCGGAGCCTATATGACCGGTGGTTTAGCTTATGTGGTGGTTGGGATTATAACAGGTCTCTCCTCGGGGTTCCTTGGGATAGGCGGCGGGCTTATAGTGGTTCCTGCCCTGGTCTACCTATTTGGCCTGACCCAGCATCAGGCTCAAGGCACTTCCTTAGCGATGATGATCCCGCCCATAACACTCTTGGCCGCGATACGATATTTTCATAGCGGTAATGTTAAGTTAGGAATGGCTGTTTTGCTTGCGTGCGGGTTTGCCGTAGGAGGTCTTCTCGGCGCGCATTTGGCGCAGAATATCCCGGGCTTAGTGCTTCGACGGATATTCGGCGCGGTCATGCTGGTTATCTCCGTGAAGATGATATTTATGAAATAATTGTTTTTGAAGAACGAAGTATTTATTTTTCTTGAAACTTAATAGATATTGTAGTATATTATTTCCACGAAAGGAGGAGTAAAGATGTCAAAAAAAGTTAGCATTACATTATGTGCGGCAGTTATAATATGCTTAGCCTTTACGCTCGTGTCATACGCTGCGGAAGGTCAGGAATCTGCCGGCAGCAAGATGAAGAGTTTTTGGCAGAAGCTATTTAATTATCCGGCTCAAGTTACGGATAAGTCAGCTCAGGCCGTCGCCAAGACTGCTACAAGCGGCACAAAAGTTGTGACGGATGAAGTTAAGCGAGTTGGAGAAGTCACTTCCGGAGATGTGGCTAAAACGAAAGAGTTGGTTACGGAACCTATAACAGGCACGGCCCAGACAGCGGTCGATACCGTGAAGGATACCGCCAGCGCTCCCGTTGAAGCGGCAAAATAATAGCATAAATATTATTGATAAAGAAACTTACCTTGCCACTAATAGATGATAATTCGTTTAGGGGTAAGATTTTATCGCAAACAAAGGGAAAGCCATATTTTTTAAAAAGAGATATGGCTTTTTCTCTATCTTCTAATAATCATATTTAAAATGAAATTTCGAATAATATATTCAGTATTTTTGATAACAGTTTCGGCAGTGATCTCCGTTCTTTTATATGAACCTGTTCGGGTTTCGATATTCAAGCTGACCGAGCCGCGCTTTGCCTATCCTGTCTACAGCAGCGGGAAGGCTGTGTATATAAGGAACGACGCTTCCGGCGACGGAGAGTTTGGAGCCAAGAGGCGCAATGGGCGTTCCCATTCCGGCATAGATATAAAGGCGAGTATCGGTTCGCCGGTGTATGCGTCAAAGAGCGGATTGGCCTTTAGGGGCAATGTTCCGACCGGTTATGGTAAATACGTGATGATATACCATCCTGACGGGGTGCAGACGCTCTACGCACACCTTAAGGATTGGGCCATAAATCCTGTTCAAAAGGTCCGCAGGGGCGACCTGATAGGGTATGTCGGAAAGACCGGGAATGCATCCAGCAAGAATATGCTGCCACATTTGCACTTTGAGATACGCAAGGATGGAGTCCCTCAAGATCCTAATGGGGTTATGAAATAACGAAAGGAGAGCTGTATGCGGCTCGCGATGATTCTTACCGTTTTAATAGCCTTATCGGTATCGTTGATGGGGTGCGGAGAGACGGTGTCGGGCGTAGGAAAAGATGTTAATAGAATGAGCAGAGGCGTGAATACTTTTTTATTCAGACAGAGGTAAATGAAAAATGGCTATCAGGATTCGCGAGGTTAGCGGGATCAGTATACTGGATATAGAAGGGCGGATAGATATAAACTCATCCGATATAATAGAGACCGTGGGCTGGCTGGTCAATACGGGGAAGATCAATATCGTATTCAGCCTGGAGAACGTCGATCTTGTAGATTATAACGGGTTGTCGATAATAGCCATTGCGTATAAGAACATAATTAATCATAAGGGCAAGCTTAGGCTGCTGCGCGTTCCGCTTTCGGTTGTTGAGCTGCTTAAGGTGGTCAAGTTGGACGCCGTTTTCGAAATATATGACATAGAGGAAGACGCTGTAAATAGTTTCTTTAACCAAGATGTCAACAAGCTGCCGCTTCGGCGAAAATTTCAGCGCCTCGATATCCATTTTGATGTAAAGTATACCCTGAGCGGGGCTCAAAAAAAACCGAATGTATTTAGCGGTAAAGCGATGAACATAAGCGCCGCCGGGCTGTATATATACACCCCATACACCTTTCCTTTGAATAGTCTGGTAGAGCTCGAGTTCAGGCTGCCCGGCACGTCCGGTCCGCTGATATGTCCCGGCAGGGTTGTGTGGCTGTCGGATAAAGAGATACAGCCGCACTCCTACCCCGGCATGGGGGTATCATTCAGTCATCTCAATGTCGATCTGGAAAAGGTGATTGCCGATTTCATCGAAAAGAACACCGTCCACAGGGCCGATACATTATAGCCTGACATCGGCGGTTGGTGTCGAGAACAGGTGGTAACCACGGAACAGAATAAGCCGTTTTTAAAATGCAGTGTTGCCGATTGCCCTGAGCAGGCCTTGGTGCTTTCCGATATCTGCTGGGAGCACACGCCTGACAAGGAGGGCTATTCCGTAAAGCTGATCGAAGCCATGAATAACGGTTCTGATCTTACGGGGAGCAACCTGAAAAAAGTTGTTTTGCGGAAGTGCAGTATTGACAAAGCCATCCTTAAAAGAGTCAACCTTTCGCAGGCGGATATTTCAAGCTCGCATCTATTCGACGTTAATTTTCAAGGTGCCGACTTTATAGGCGCAAACCTTTCCGGTTGCGATCTTACGCATTGCGACCTTCGCGCGGCAGATCTGGCGAAAGCAGATCTTCGTGGTTCTAGATTGTGGAACACCGACCTGCGCGATGCCAACCTTTCGGAATGCGATCTCTCCGGGGCCGATCTATGGAATGCCAAGCTTTTCAATGTCAGGCTTTGGCATGGGTTTTTAAGCGGGGCGAAATCCATAAGCATGGAAAGTTTTCTAGGCAGCCGGGCATTTTTAAAGAACTATAGAATAAACGAGACAGGCGCCGCAGCTGCCGAAGAAGCATACCGCGATATCAAGCAATATTTTTTATTCAACGGCCGTTATAATGATGCCAGCTGGGCGTCTTTCAAAGAAAAGAGCATGGAAAGGATAATGCTGAGGCGGAATAGGGACTTGCGGTATATCCCGAGCCTGCTCATGAATATCCTGTGCGGTTACGGTGAAAAACCATACCGCATAATCGTCTCTTCCGCGGTGACGATATTGGCCTTTGCCGTCTTCTACTTCGCGTTAAATGCGATCCAATATTCGATCGCTTCCGGATATTTACCGACCCTGATGGATTACCTTTATTATAGCGTGATAACATTTACCACTGTTGGTTACGGGGATTTCATTCCAAAGGCCGCACCGCTCTTCCGAATGGCGGCGGCGCTTGAGTCATTTATAGGCGTATTCCTGACCGGTCTTTTTATCTTCACGTTAGCCAGAAAGTATTCCGCAAGATAGAACCGCCATCGTCAAAAACTTATGAACCATAAACTCGACTTAGTTAAAAAGGCCAATATATTTTTTCGGGACTCCATGAAGAGGTGCGCTATCTGCCCGCGTAAATGCGGCGTCGATAGGGCCGCCGGCAAAAAGGGTTATTGCAGGGCCGGAAATAACCCTGTTATCTATAGTTATTTAGCCCATCACGGTGAAGAGCCGCCCATATCCGGGACGCAAGGCTCAGGTACTATATTCTTTTCTCACTGCAACATGAGATGCGTCTATTGTCAGAACTATTACTTCAGCCAGTTGGATGAGGGTGCCGAGGTCTCTGTAGAGGCCTTGGCAGGGGTGATGATAAAATTGCAGGCTCAAGGGTGCCACAATATAAACCTGGTAAGTCCGACCCATTTCGTACCTCAGATATTGGGAGCCTTGGAGATTGCCATGAAGGATGGGCTAAAAATACCAATAGTTTATAATTCTAGCGGATACGATTCGATAGAGACGTTGAGGACGCTGGATGGGATTGTCGATATATATTTGCCGGATATGAGGTACAGCGATGATGCCCAGGCAAAAAAATATTCCGATGCAGCTGATTACTGTGAGCACGATAGGCGGGCCGTTATTGAGATGCAGCGCCAGGTTGGAGACCTCTCTCTGGATGATGAAGGAATAGCCGTAAAGGGACTGATAATAAGGCTGCTGGTTCTGCCGTCCAACGTTTCCGGGACGCGAAACACCCTTAGATTTATCCGGGACAAAGTTTCGCCGAACGCGCACCTGAGCATCATGAGCCAGTTTTACCCGACCTTTAAATCCTACGATTATAGCGAATTATCGCGGAGGGTTTCGTCCGACGATTATCAGAATGTAGTTGACGAGGCGAAAAAATTGATGTTAAATAATGGCTGGATACAGGAAATACCACCTGAATCCGATACCGGTTTTTTTGGTACAAATATAAAACCTTGTAAACCTTGATTGGACCAAGATATGACAGCAGCACGAAAAAAGACAATGTCTTCCGCTAAGCAGTTGGAAGCCATATTGAAGGTTAGCAGAACCATCACCTCGGACCTTTATCTTGAGGATATATTAAAACTGATCGTGACAGTCACTGCCGAGATAACCGATTCCAAAATATGCTCTCTTATGTTATTAGATGAAAAGACGAATACGCTGGTGCTGAAGACGACGCAGTCTATGAGCGAGGCCTACAACACCAAGCCGCCTTTAAAGGTCGGAGAGGGGATAGCGGGCAAGGTTGCTCTTGAGAATAGGGCAATATCCGTTTACGATATCACAAAAGAGCCCGAGTACAAATATAAGGATATCGCTATCAAGGAAGGGCTGAAGTCGTTGCTGTCGGTTCCGCTTGCGGTTAAATCGAAGGTCATAGGGGTTCTTAACAATTATACCTCTTATCCTCATAAATTTAGCAAGGACGAGATCAATATACTTGCTACGGTAGCAAACCAGGCCGCCATAGTTATAGAGAATGCCGAGCTCATGGTGAAGACAAATGTTATAAAAGAAGAGCTTGAGACCCGTAAGGCCATAGAGAGGGCTAAGGGTATTTTGATGAGGGACCGGTCGCTTTCCGAGGAAGGGGCATTCCGAAAGATACAAAAGCAGAGCATGGATATGCGTAAAAGCATGCGGGAGATTGCGGAAGCCATTATTTTGATCGATACCATGAAGGACAAATAATGTTAGGTATTAAAAAGGCTGTAATTTTGCTTGACCAATTTTTATGATATGGTATACTTCTTCTATAGCAAGACAAAGGTGTCTTCTGGCAATGGTGGCCAGAAGATTTTTTGTTTATGGGACTTCGGCGTCCAGTATCTTACTTGATACGGACGTTTTTTTATTAAGAAGGATTTCATGAAAAAGAATATCAGACTGGCGATAGCTCAGATAAATTGTACTGTCGGCGACCTTGATGGCAACGCAAGCAAGATGGTGGAGTGCATACAGAAAGCGTCGCGTCTTGGGGCCGATATAATATCATTTCCCGAGCTGTCCGTGACAGGGTATCCTCCTGAGGACTTGCTGTATAAGAAAAAGTTTTTAAACGATAATTTGGAGGCATTAAAGAAGGTAGCCAGAGCGGTTGGCGATATGGTTGCCATAGTGGGTTTTGTCGATGTTACGGGCGATGACATATATAACTCTGCCGCGGTTATCTATAAGGCGCAGATAAAAGGCGTCTATCGAAAGATCTTTTTACCCAACTACGGCGTATTCGATGAGAAGAGATATTTTAAGGGCGGAACCCAGGCGAGCGTATTTAGATACGGAGATATTATTTTCGGCGTAAATATTTGTGAAGATATATGGCATGAGAACGGCCCGGTGGCCGCTCAAAAGTCGGCCGGAGCAGGATTGATATTGAATATAAATTCCTCGCCGTACTATGCCGGCAAGATAAAAGAACGGGAAGACCTGATAAGAGGCGAGGCCCGCAAGAATGATATCGTGATCGCTTACGCAAATCTTGTCGGCGGCCAGGATGAGCTCGTTTTTGACGGACAGAGCATGCTGATAGACGATAGCGGCAGGATAGTGAGCAGGCT
>Ga0265297_10008401_pt1 | contig 13793 bp, 16 predicted proteins | sample Munlanlwell13791_FD_192502 | JGI IMG/M metagenome (GOLD analysis project Ga0265297, IMG submission 192502) | Leachate microbial communities from a municipal landfill in Southern Ontario, Canada - Leachate well 137-91 | ecosystem: Engineered > Solid waste > Landfill > Unclassified | place... | reverse complement strand
TGATATCCAGGAAGAACCCGGCCAATAAAATGCTGCTCAGCTGGATCTGTGTATCGCTGTCAATCATATGTTATGCGTGCGCAATCCTCTTCAACGCCTGGCCGCTGTTCTTCGTGGTGACTTTTTTCTCTTTCATGTACATCCCTGCACAGCACACTGCCAGCCAGGAGATCGTGCCCTTCTACTTGAGGGCCAGCACCTACGGCGTCTATATCTTTTGCATGTTCTTCCTGGGCGGCTTGTGGGGGCCTGCAGTAACCGGCATGGTATCCGATGCATCCAACCTGCAGATGGGTTTCTGGGTCAATGGCGCAGTGGCGGTCATCGGATCGATCGGTTACTTTATCACTTACAAGTTTTTCAACAAAGACTATGACAACGCCAGGAAATTGGAGGAGGGAGTCACATACGAAGCTGCCTGATTCTATAAGTTGAATATATAGTCTCTTAGAACTAATATACCGGCTATCAGGTATGTAACGGAGCCGTTAGTCCCGTGATGAAATGGTAACAGACGATGTATTATTAACTGCCGGCATCGATGCAGGCGCCAGCAGGATCAAGGTTGCGCTTTTTAAGGGCCGTCGCTTATTAGGTCACGCGGTCCTGGAAGGCGGCGCCGAAAATATCACAGAGATATCAAAACGGGCGCTGGCCGATACATGCCGGATAGCTGGTATTACCTTAGAGGACATCTGTAAAATTGCGGTTACCGGAATGGCGTACAAATATGTTCATCTGGAAGTGGAGCATATTAACGAGAGCACATGTCTTGCCAGGGGCATCGATTTCTTTATGCCCGAGGCACGGACCGCGATCGATGTAGGCGCTCAGAAAAGCCTGGCAATGAAATGTAAAGGCGGCGTGCCGCTCAAGATACGTTACAGCGAAAAATGTGCTTCCGGAAGCGGGAGGTTCCTGGATGTGGTCGCGGCGACCATGGCGATGGACAAGGCAGAACTAAGCCGGCTGGGCTTGTCCACGCAGGACTTCGTCGAGGTGCAGAGCACCTGCACCATATTCGCCGAGTCGGAGATCATCACACTCATCCATTCGGATGCCAAACCGGCCGAGATAGCGCGCGGCGCATACAGGGCCCTGGCCAGACGGCTGTACGGCCTGCTGCTTCAGGTCGGGCTGGAAGATGTCGTTTGCGTGGCTGGTGGAGTATCCGCCGACGCGTGTCTGCTCGATGAACTGACGAAGCTGGCCGGATGCGAAATAAAGACAGCCAGGCAATCGGATATTGTAATGGCCTGCGGAGCGGCCCTGGCCGTTCAATAAGGAGATTTTAACGGTGCTGCTTGCCGGAATAGATATAGGTTCATCCAGTACCAAAGCAGTGGTCATGAATGACCGCAGTGTTGTGGCATCCGGCATTATGCTGACCGGCGCCAGCGGCACAGTCGCTGCTTCCAGCGTGATGGACCTTGTTCTGGCGCAGAGCGGTGCCGCTATGGGTGATTTAGCCTGCATCGTTTCCACCGGATACGGCAGAGTTAATGTCCCCTTTGCCCAAAAAAATGTCACTGAGATATCCTGTCATGCCAGGGGCGTGAACTGGTACTTCCCGGGCGTGCGCACGGTACTGGACATGGGAGGACAGGACTGTAAGGCGATTAAGTGCGATGAAGGTGGGAGAGTGGTGAAGTTTGCACTTAACGATAAGTGCGCCGCAGGTACCGGACGGTACCTTGAACGATTATCCAAATACACCGGTGTGCCGCTGGGCGAGATCGGGCCCAGATCGCTTCAGCCTGTCAACGGCCCTGTTTCTGTGGACAGCTTCTGTGCGGTCTTCGCTGAGAACGATGTGCTCCTTCGTATCCGTGAGGGTTATCAGATCAACGATATCCTGGCCGGAGCTGTCGATGCCATAGTAGAGAGGATCGTAACTATCATTCAGCGGATAGGTGCAGAGGAGGAGCTTGCCATCAGCGGCGGTATCGCTAAAAATACGGGTGTCGTTTCCAGGGTGGAGAAACGTCTGGGTATGAGGGCACTGATAGCTGATGAGCCGCAGATTATCGGCGCCGTAGGCGCCGCGCTTTTTGCCCGGGACCTGGCCTTGAAATCCGCCAAGTGACGATATAGGTGGCGCTATCTCTAACCCTTGATCCTTCTTTCCCAGCGCTCGTAAGGTTCCCAGGCGTTCAGTTGCTCGGGCGTGCGCACAGCCTTCAGTTGCCGTGCCCCATGCGGGCACGAGGCGACACATGCGCCGCAGCCGAAGCACTTCTCCGCATCAGTAACGCTTTTTATCTTACCGAAATCATCTTTGACGAGAGTGATAGCCTTGAACTGGCAGCGCTTGCTGCAGATCTTGCATCCCTTGCACAGATCGGGATTGCTTTCGGCGACGTAGCGGCTCTTGAACGTGATTTTGGAGAAGGGTATGGAGAAATTGACGCAATTGCTCAGGGCAATGCAGCAACAGGTGCAGCAGTTGCACAGGGTCGCTACTCCGATATCGAGTATATGTATAAGCCCCCTTTTCTCGCAGTCATCGATGATTTTAAGCGCCTCCTCCGAGCTGATGGCCTTGCCAACACCCCTCCGGATGATATGTTCCGCGGCGCGGCCGAAATTCAGGCAGATGGTATAATTGTCGCTCAACTTGCACGGTTCACCGCCGGCCGCATTGCATTTCCGGCAGGAGCAATCGGTAACGGCTATGCGGGAGGCTTTGGCGTATTCACGAATGTCTTCATGGGGCTGAATATCGCTGTGGGACTTCAGGGCGCTGATGTGGGGCACGACTCTGGCATATTGAATGTCGGTCAGGCCGATCATCTTGGCCAGGTCGGGGTACATCTCCTTCTTAACGAAGTCATACCAGCTTTTATAAGCCGGCGATGTCCTGGGATCGATTGCCATATCTGAAAGCGAGGTCATGAATGCGAAATACGGGTCGCGTGCGAAGCGCAGGCCCCGGCGGGTTTTGGCGTCCTTATAATTGACCAGACCTTTACGAAATAAACTGTCAAGGCAGGTGTTGACTTTTTCCTGATCAAGGCCGATCTCCTGGGACAGCACCGCCGGTGTGACCTCATCCGTTTTTTCCAGTATCACCACGCCAATTGCAGCCTCATCGGGAGTCAGCAGATTCCTGATCAGCGTTTTATACAGGATGGAATCCGGATAGCCATGTTTCCTGGCAATGATTTCGTAGCTGTCTTGCCCTGCCATTTTCTGCCTCCTTATAAATTCTCTCTAGTCCTGCAGCTGCTCTATCATGACAACCATTAAGCGGCGCCGGACGGCGTCGTGTGAATTGCCACGGCTTAATATTACACAGTAGGATATCATACAATAATATTAATATCAATATCGATTTAGTTGATATTGACAAATATTCAATCTGCGTGATAAGATTAGCGAGATTCTTGGAGCGTAATCTGCGCTCAATATATAAACGGAGGTAGTTGTCATGTCAGGGCCATTAGCAGGGATCAAAATACTGGATGCAGGCGCTTTTACGGTCGGGCCTGCCGCGTGCAGTCTTCTGGGATTGATGGGTGCAGAGGCAATACGAATCGAGCCTCCCAATCTGGACGGTCTGCTCTTTGTGGGGACCATTGCCGGAGGCTCAGGTACCAGCTATATCAGCAGTCACTACAATAAGAAGAGCATTGTACTGGATTTAAGGGATCCCAAAGGAAGGGAGATCGGCATCAAGCTGGTCAAATGGGCCGATGTGCTGGTCAACAACCGGCGGCTGGGTGCGCTGGACCGCATAGGATTCGGATATAAAGACCTGGCCAAGATGAATCCACGCATTATCTATATTGAAAGCACTTCTTATGGAACCACCGGACCTTGGTCAAAGTATGCCGCCGCCGACCACTTCGTCCAGGCGGCTTCGGGCTTTGCCAGCGTAAATGGGAAAGAGGGCGGTGAAGCCGAGATACTGCGCTATGCCACCAATGCCGATTATACGGCAACTCTGATTATTCTGAATGCAGCCATCGCCGGCCTGATCGCACGCGAGAAGACCGGGAAAGGCCAGAGGATAGACACCTCGCATCTTCAGGGCACCATCGCGGTGCAGACCAGCCGGCTGGCTGAGTTCTTTGTGTCGGGAAAGAATCCGCCGTTAATGGGCAGCGTGAGCAGCAGGATAGCCCCCTCCCAGTCTTTCAAAACGCAGGACAACAAGTACATCAACATCAGCGCCGACCGTGAGGAATACTGGGTCAAGATATGTAAAGCGCTGGAGCTGGACGCGTTGATAGATGACCCCAGGTTCAGCACCAATGAGAAACGCCTGAAGAACAGAAAGGAGCTGATTCCACTGATAGAGGAGAAGGTGGCCGACAAGCCCGCATACTGGTGGATGCTGCACCTCGACAGGTGCGGCGTGCCCCACGGATTCAATTATGATTACGTCGACCTGATCAGGGACCCGCATATCAATGAAAACAAGTGGCTTTATGATATGGACAGCAGCTACGGAATTCTCAAAGGGTATGCTGCTCCCTGGGAATTCAGCAAAACCCCTGCAGAAGAGATGACACCCACAGTCAAATACGACCGTGACAGAGATGAAATTCTCGCGATGCTGGAATAAATTCAAATACCGGCGGTAAAGAGAGTTAGATTAAGGAGAGAATGAAATGACAGAGGTTCTGGGCGGTATAAAAGTTATCGATCTTAGCGAGGAGATAAGCGGACCGCTGTGCTCGATGTATCTGGGTGATATGGGCGCAGAGGTCATCAAAATTGAGAGTCTGCAGGGAGACTGGGCGCGCCATATCGGCCCCAGGGTCAAAAGTGAAAGCAATCTGTTCATCTGCCACAACCGTAATAAAAAGAGTATCGCCGTTGATCTCACCAAACCGGAGGGACGCCAGATAGTCTACGACTTGGTCAAAGGGGCATCCGTCTTCATCGAGAGCTTCGATGCCGGCGCTGCGTCCAGGTTCGGAGTCGGGTATGAGGATATCAAGCGCATCAATCACAATATCATCTACTGCTCTATATCAAGCTTCGGCGAGACGGGATGTTATAAGAACAGGCATGCCTCCGAACTCGAGTTGCAGGGCCTGGCCGGGTACATTCAGTTCCTGGGCGAGCCCGGAGAGGAACCCGTGCGCGTCGGGTCCGATTGCGTAGAGGCGTCCACCGCATTCCATGCATTGAGTGGCATACTGGCCGCCCTTTATTACAAGGGCAAAACCGGTGTGGGGCAGAAGGTTGGCATCGCCAAGTTGAGGTCCATGATACAGATGGGCGCTCACTGGATACAGGCTTTCTGCAATCCCGATACTTACGGCGGCTGGTATCTGACAGGCCCCTATGATCATGCCGAGCACGGCTATAAAACCAAAGATGGATCAATTGTTTTCTCAGTGCTGGCCAGGGCGGGAAAGGGTATCGATGCAGCCCTTGAAAGCTGGGTCGAGTTTCTCAAACGGGTCGGGCTGGGAGAACTGCTGCAGGACCCCTGGTTCAAGTATAAGGGTCTGCGTGCCATCGGACTGGGTCGCGACGCCCAGGAGATGAAGCCGCTGTTCGAAACATATTTCCTGGATAAGACCAGCGAAGAGATGATCACTATGATCGATGAGATCGGTGGAATGGGCTCAGCCATATATGACTACGAGACGCTATATGGCGGCGCCATGCACCCTCAGATTCAAGCCGTGGGCGCGATAAAGGAAATGGACCATCCTGTAGCCGGCAAAGTCAAGGTAACGGCATTGCCCTGGATAATGAGCGATACCCCTTCGCAGATCAAAAGCGCGGCGCCGGCTTTGGGACAGCATACCGATGAGATACTGACGGGGATCGGTTATAAAGAGGATAGGATCAAGAAACTGAAAAAGGATAAGGTCATTGCCTGATTTCACCGGCTGCCGGCAATGAATAAAACTTAGGAGACCCCATGATTAAGACCAGAATCAGCCAGATGCTCGGCATAGAGTATCCCATAATTCAGGCGCCTATGAACTGGATCAGCGGGGCCGACCTGGTATCCGCCGTTTCGGCGGCGGGAGGCCTGGGAACGCTCGGCCCAAATGCAGGTCAGAAGACGCCGGCCAACGATGAGAAAGAGGTCGGCGAGAGGCTGAGGAGCCAGATAAAAAAGGTCAGGAGCATCACGGATAAACCTTTTGCCGTCAATATTGCCATAGGCATGGGAGATGCCAAGAAGTTCAGCGATGCCTTCGTGCGCGTAGTGATCGAAGAGAAGGTGCCGGTGGCTGTCGTCTCCATGGGCGCTCCCCAGGTCTATACCAAAGAGTTGAAGGACAAAGGCGTAATAGTATTTCAGACCGTAACCACGGTAAAGCACGGCAAACGCGCGGAGGCGGAAGGCGTCGATGCCGTCATAGCCGAGGGCTATGAGGGCGGTGGGTATTTGGGCAACGATGACCATACAACCATGTGCCTTGTGCCCGAGCTGGCCGATGCAGTGAAGATACCGGTCATCGCCGGCGGAGGTATTGTGGACAGCCGCGGATTCATGGCGGCCCTGGCGCTGGGGGCAGAGGCGGCGTTCATCGGGACCAGGTTCCTGGCGACCCGTGAAAGCGATGCTCACCAGAACGTGAAGGACGTCGTGATAAAGGCAACCGGGGCCGACACGATAGTGCTGGGCAAGAATCTGGGAGTATCAATGGTCAGGGCTGTCAAGAATGAGTTCAGTCAGAAATTTCATGAGATGGAACTCGGGCATGCCCCGCTGGGCGACCTTTACAACCTTCAGGAAAATCATGCCATGACCAAGCCCGGCTATCTGGTTAGCCGCATGTACCCGACTTTTTGTCTGGGCGACACCGTGCAGGGCGTGGTCAGTGTCAACGACGCCATCGGCCTGATAAAGGACGTGGTAAGTGCCAGACAGGTTATCGAAGAAATCGTAAAGGGTTCTTCAATAATCCTGCGCCGGTTTGAGGATACCGGCATTCAACGAAAATAATAAATCGGAAGTAGCTTAAACAAGAATGCCCCGCCTTCATCAGGCGGGGCATTCTTGTTTATAAGGAGTAACTTACTTGGACTTTGACTTCTTTTTTTCCAGGCAGAGGTCGATGAAGGCGTTCATCTCCTCTTCCGATTCCTGCTGGCTCTTATAGAAGGGATCGAGCTGCCTTCCCTCGAGCATCAGTGTCGGTATGCCCAGCTCACGCTCGGCTTTTTCAGCGACGAGGCGTGAGACGCCGCCGCTGGCGCTGCAGCCCAGCTGCAGGAAATAAATGATGCCGTCACACTTGAGGTCCTTGGCCATGTTCACGGTGCTGTCCACCCAGCGGTGTCCAACGCCGGCCCAGGTATTGCCGTTCAGGAAGCGGGCCAGCTCCTCCAGTGGCTTCAACTTCCGCCCGTATTCCTTCTCATCGCCGAAAAGGCCGTATTCAGCGCCGAACCAGCGGCTCATAACGCCGAATTGAAGCGCCGGCACAGCCACTCCCCTTTTAGCCAGGATATCAAAAGGATTGAAATAGAAGGGACCGGTCACGGCCCAGAGGAACCTGAGCTTCTCATCGGGGAGCACGCCGTAACCCTTTTCCGCACGTTCCTGCATCTCCTCGGAGAACTGTTTCCAGTACTCTGCGCCCTTCTTGGGATCCGGGTACATGGACGGGATCCTGGGCAGGCGGAAGGCATCCTGTCCGGCCAGGGGACAGGGCACCCTTTTCCTCAGCTTATGTATCTCTTTAGCGCAATTATGGGCAATCGTGTCGTATTCAAGGGCATATAAGAGCCTCTCCTCGCTGTATTTGATGCCCGGCACCTTGGCCTCAGCGAACTCGATCATCTCGCCAAGCTGGTCCGTCACATATGTCAGGCCGGCGTCGGTGATCTCCAGAGTGGTGTCTATGTGGAAGACAGGCATGTTGAAATACTCTCCGATGGCTTTGGGGGATACGCACTCCATGGGACAGGCGAAAGAGGTGGCGATCACGAAGTTGGGTGGCGGGAAGTTTTTGCTCACGCAGAGAGCGATGATTACGATGGTGCGGTCGCAGGCGTCATCCGGGAAGTTGTTTGACCTCAGGACATTGAAATACTCGGTCGCCAGCATGGTCCTGTCCGCAGCGCCCATGGAGTCAATTCCGATGCCACCCAGCGCGTAAACCAGCGGGGGAAGGTGGTCGGAGTTTATTAAAGGCTTATTTCCCGTTTTCCAGGCCTCAAGCTGCGCGATTCTCAGGTCGCGCTCCAGCTCATACAGCAATTTATTGGCCTTGATTTTTGTGGAATCGGGATTTGCATTGATTTTATCTATCCTTTTCTGATTTCTTGCTATTTCCTGCTCAAGCCAAGTCATTTCATTCTCCCTCTAATTATTCGCCAGGCGTCATATTCAGGCTTTGGACTCGATCATTTCAATGAATGCGCCGACCCTGGTCTTCATCTGTCCTACATTGGATACGATGTATTCCCTGCGGTAAGACATCACCGGTATGCCGGCCTCTTCCAGTTTGTTTTTGAAGTAATTGGCCCGGAATTCGCGGTAGCGTGAGAACCCCTGCGGGAGCTCGATTACACCCTGGATGTTGTAGTCGCGCACCCAGTGGACAACCTGGTCGACCTGGTCCTCCCAGTTCATCATCCTGGGGCTGGCCGGCTGCATCAGGTATCTCCTTGCCAGGGCTGATACCAGTTCCTGTCGCAATACCGGAGAGCTGGCTGAGCCGATCTCGATGGTTCTCCAGTAATGACGGCTTCCGGTATCCAGGTCATCCATGGCTACAATGCACCCCGTCTCTTCGATGGCCGCCAGATGTCCCGGATTGTCCAGTCGGTCGCTGGATACAAGCAGCCTGGGTCGGGACTTCTCGGCAGGGACCCTCCTCTTTTCCAGGAACGGTAAAAGTGCCTCGACCCTTTCGTTGAATTCCTCCTTGGGCATCAGCATGGCCGCCGTGGTTATACCCAGCATCTCCGCTCCCGTGAGGGCCGGCGTCTCCGTGTTCCTGAGTTCATATAACCTTTTTACCAGATGCCGCGTTCTTTCCAGCACAGCGATGCTGCGCTTAAGATCGTCATCCGTTATAGGCCGCCCCGCCAGTTTTTCCATCTCGCCTAAAAATTTAGTGAACTGCTGGGCGAGGAATTTAACAGCGGTGTCGGTGTTGATAATCGGCACGTCTATGATGATAGTGGCAGGTGTTTTCTCAACATATCGCCAGACGTCCCACAGCCGAACAAGTTCCTGGTCCCAGTCGGTAGCCACCACCGCGTCCAGGAACTCCAGACGGTCCGTGAGCAGCGCTTCCAGCACATGGTTGCAGTAGAGACAGGTGTCGGCGGGCCTCCACTCGTTGGCATGCGGAGTGCCGGCCTGCCAGGTGCCGAAAACGCGCCAGGGCAGGACGCCCGCCGCATGCACGATTTCCTCGGGAATATAGGAACACAGCAGCCCGGCGACTTTTTTACCATCCTTCTTCCACTGCAGGGCATATTTGGTCCTGTTGGCCTCAAGACTAAGCGTTGTCAGCTCCTTCAAGCCTTTCTCAGAACTCAGTGTAGTGTGCATAAAATCCTCCGCTTTACAATTATTAGGTCCTGACTGGACAGGGAACAATTCAGATTCTATCGCATTTTAATACAACATCACGCACTCTTGTCGATCTCAGGGTAATATTGTATTATACGCGCATTAAAAATGTCAATATAAATTTAATCATTATGGATATATACAACTTTGTAATACATTGACAAGACTTAAATCTCATTGTATATCTTTGACGTACACAGCTACATGATGTTATCATAAATAAAATACTTTTAAGAAGTGATAGGAAATATGCCAAAAGTAAAAAAGATCACTGAGGTCGGGCCTTCTCCGGAGCAAATGTGGGTCGTCGTCAACTTCGCTCAGTCCTGGAACACATGGGCCAAGGCGCTGGAGAGGAGTTTGCGCCCTGGCCTGTTGACCGTTTCCCAGGTGACCACGTTGCAGGCGCTTTATTATGCGAAAAGACCTTTAAGCCCCACTGAGATTTCGCACGTGCTTCCTTTGGAAACCCACTCGGTCAGTCCCTTGCTGGACAGGCTGCACAAGCGTAAAATAATCACGCGGCGCAGGTCCAAAACCGACCGGCGTGCCGTTGAAGTGGAGATGACGCCAAAGGGATTGACGTTGCTGACAGATCTCGGTCCCGGCATCAGAGATGCCATGGAGAGGGTATTTTATGTGCTTTCGCCGCAGGAGCGTGAGATGCTGGTGAAACTTACGGAGAAAATCAGCAATGCTGCGGTAGATTATCTGGGAGCAAATAAAGAACATCTTGCTGCCAATGCCAGGATGATGTCGGGTTTATCGGACGACGGCGTCATTCTTTCACCGGCGAAACACAAGAAAGCCAAGCGAAAGAAAAGCTCCTGAAAGTGCGCTTCGAATGAATCCGGTTAAGAAGAGAAAATGAAGATATCTATATGTCTAAATATGGAGGCTCGCTGACATGGACAAGACTTATGCCTCGCCAGAAGAGGCGATAGCAGACATCCCGAATGGCGCTACCATAGCTTTTGGCAGCTTTTTCACCGCGGGCAAACCAACCGCACTGACGAAAGCGCTGGCCAAAAAAGGGGTAAAAGACCTCACGGTTGTGGTGCAGCAGGTGGGGACCGGCAACGAAGAGATGCTCGAGCTGGTCACCAACGGCCAGATAAAAAAGGCCATCTGCAATTACCCCTTCCCCCGGTCGGCCAGCAAGGGCGCCCAGCATCCCTTCGAACAGGCGGTGCGTGGCGGTAAGATTAAGCTGGAGATTTACCCCATCGGCACTTTTGTCGAGAAGCTGCGCTGCGCCGGTGCCGGCATACCCGGTTTCTATACGCCCACCGGTGTGGGTACAGTGGTGGCTGAAGGCAAAGAAGTGCGGGTGTTCAACGGCGCTGAATGTCTGTTGGAACTGGCGCTGCCGGTGGATTTCGCCTTCGTGCATGCATGGAAGGGCGATCGCGAGGGCAATCTTGTCTACCGATTCACCGCACAGAATTATAATAATGCCATGGCCATGGCCGGAAAAGTAACTATCGCCGAAGTTGAAACGCTGGTAGAGGCCGGCGAACTCGATCCCAATTTTATCCACACCCCCGGTATATTTGTAAAGCGGGTGGTGGAGACAGGCAGGCCTGAGTTTAACTCAGCTTCCGTATAAGATTCTAAATATCCGGAGTTTGATATGAGCAAGATGAGTAAAGTTGTTATACCGGAGATGCCTCCGCTGGAGCGCGAGATGATCGCCCTGCGCATAGCCAATATGCTTGAGGATGGGTCATACGTAAATTTGGGTATCGGTATACCCACGCTGGTCTCCAACTGGATAGAAGGCCGCGACATCATTATCCAGTCCGAGATCGGCATGCTGAAATGCGGCCCGCTGGCGGATGAAGGAGAGCAGGATCAGGACCGTATCAATGCCAGCTGCCAGTTTGTGCACGAGTTACCTGGAAGTTGTTATTTTAATGTTGAAACGTCATTTGCTATGATCCGCGGCGGACGTATGGATGTGGCGGTGCTGGGCGCGCTTCAGGTGTCGGCCAAAGGCGACCTGGCCGGATGGAACAATCCAGCCCGTGGCCTGGGCAAGACCGGTAACATCGGCGGCTCGATGGACCTCGCCGTAGGCGCCGCCAAATTAATCGTTGCCATGGAGCATTTCACGCCGGGCGGCGAGCCTAAAATACTGGAAGTGTGTAATTACCCGTTGACGGCCAAAGAGTGCGTGGACGTTATTGTCACCAACTATGCCCTCATCGAGGTTACGCCCAAAGGGCTGGTGCTCAAAGAGGCTATCCCCGGCATCACAGCAGAGGATGTACAGAAGATGACGGCAGCAAAATTGATAGTGGCCGATGATTTCCACGAGATGGAGCTGTAGCTCCACTTTGCATCAAGACTAAAATGAGACTAAAATAATAGTCCGGAGGGATTTAACAATGGCCAATCAGATCGGCAAGAAATACATCTGCAGCAAGTGCGGCTCCGAGTTCATTGTGACCAAGGGCGGCAATGGGCAGGTGACCTGCTGCGGACAGCCCATGGAACAGAAGAAGTAAAAGTATTTAAACCTTTACAGGAGAGATAACATGGCAAACCAGCTTGGCAAGAGATTTAAGTGCGAGGTCTGCGGGACCGAGGTACTGTGCACCAAGGCCGGGGCAGGCACGATCACCTGCGACGGCAAAGAGATGGAGCTGCAGAAACCCAAGGCACTCCCCTCCTCAGACTAATTCGCAATACTACAATTAGATTAACGACAACGGCTGAGTTTTAGGCTTTTTATCATATTATAGTCTGGTATTGGGACTTCTCATTACAGGCTGTTTATTAAGCTGATAACTTCGCTTGTATCTACTACAGGCGCCATCATTAATCCCATTCTCTGGCATGCCATATCGGCAGCCTCCATGCTGCCCGCGGCCGACGCATCCTTGACCAGTACGGACAGGTAACCGCGGTCCCACGCAGTGCGTATCGTAGACTCAACACACTGGTCAAGTATGCATCCGCATACAATGATTGTTTTTATCCCCATGTGGGTAAGATAAGTCTGCAGGTTAGTCCCTTCGAAAGCGCCAAGCGCCTGTTTATGTATCACAATATCTTTGGGCCCTATGATGGCCTTGAGCTCATCGATAATCTCCATATCCCAGCTTCCGTCAAGCATAATGGTCGGCACGGCGGTGCGCAGATAGCTGATAAGTGCTTCGAAGCAAGTCCCCGGAAAAAGGTCCTTACCTTCTGACAGAAACGCCTGACGTATCCAGAATACCGGTATTTCTTTATTACGACAGGCGGCCACGATATTTTTGATATTCTGCACCACACCAAGGTCCTCTGCTACTTTCCAGGTTCCCAGGACATTCATATTACCGTCTTTATGCAGCACTTCATTCTGAGCATCCGAAACAATAAATGCCGTAGTCTCTTTATTAACGAATCTTTTCCACTCGATCAGGTCATAGAACGATTTACCCGACAGCAGGTCGCCTATCAGTTGATCGAAAGTTGTTTTGTATTCTTTTTTAGCCACTTTAGCCCCCCTTCAATTAATAATGTCCGTATAAGTTATCGACATAATTGTGATGACGACGCCAGGTTTAAGCTGTGGTTTCAACCGCCGCCGAGCATCAGGAACAGCTTCACCGAATCGTTTTCTTTTAAGATGGTTATGTTCCATGCGGGCTCGCCGTTGACGTGGACAAGCAGTGATTCCCTGCGGTCTTTATGCGCCTCCAGTAACGTGATCAGGTCACGGACGTTGCATCGGTCGGGCACCTCTATTTGTGAGTCGCTTTTATACTTCTCAGCATTAATCGATTTACCTGTTAACCTGTCGTAATAAAGATGGATCTTCATTATCTTTACCTCTTCATCTTGCCCAGCGATACCAGCAGCAAAACTCCGAACAAGTTAAAGAAGCCCGGATCGCCGGCCAGCCTCAAATTCCAGTTGTTCATGGCATCCTGCAATCCTGTCTCGCCGCCGAAAGCAAGCGTTTTAAACGCAATATCAGGATTTTTCCAGACCATAGCCATGGTGTAATCCTTCAGAATTTTGTCCGAAGAGAATTTTCCGTCTTTGAAGATAAAGCGTCTGCCGATTTTGCCGTCCTCGGTCATTATGACAAAGACGAGATTACGTATAGCCATCATCTCCTTAATGGCTTTATTGGTTTTAACGGCTCTACCCATTAAAAAACCGATCATTGAGAGCAACATCGAGAACAGCAATTCACTAACACCTCCGGCTTACATTCACACGAAACGATATCCGGGACAGGGCTCCAATTAACTTACCAGAGATATGCCCGGCCATTTTCACACGC
>Ga0265297_10008400_pt1 | contig 13794 bp, 27 predicted proteins | sample Munlanlwell13791_FD_192502 | JGI IMG/M metagenome (GOLD analysis project Ga0265297, IMG submission 192502) | Leachate microbial communities from a municipal landfill in Southern Ontario, Canada - Leachate well 137-91 | ecosystem: Engineered > Solid waste > Landfill > Unclassified | place... | reverse complement strand
CGCTCACCAAGGCACCCTACACCAAACCCCCTCACCAAGGCACCAGACGCCTTCAATGGCCCGTGTGCACCAAAAGCAAGGGGACCAGGGCATGGGACCAGGGCGAAGGGACAACTGAAGGCTCAGGGCATACACCGGCTCCGGCCCGTCAGGGCCCTCGCCCCTGTACGCCCCTCAGGGGCCCTCCCCTAATGACCATACCCACAAACCCCGACAACATTATCACCCTCCTTTGATTCCCCTATCACTTCATGGATCTACCTCGATACTCAAACGCAGACCGGCTGACCGGAAGAATGACCATATATGGTCACCGTTCAACCCAGGCCGATGGGCCGGGTCATAAATACCCGGCCGGCCCAGGGATTGACCATATATGACCCCACACTATGGCCAGGGCAAGGAAGGCCCTGCGCCTGCGGCGCCCGGCACTCCACCGCCCCCGCCCTCAGTGCCCCCACTCAGCTCACGCGTCATCGCCCCGGGGCTGGAAGCTTCGCAGCCGTCGGGTTCTGGGGTCCGGCCTGGTACGAGGGCTACATCCTGGTTGACTTGTCCAGAATGTAGGACACCTACTGCCTTAGTCCACGAGGGGCGGGAACCAGAGGGCCGGGAGGGCTTAGATTGTCTTGCCGGGCCCCTCCGGGGCTGGGCTTGACCACTTCAGGTTGGCCTGATGGGGTGCCGGTGAGCAGCGAGGTAAAGCGGTAAGGGCTTTCCCTGCAACTTGTGGCCTCCTAGGTCTGTTTACCCCAAGTGGGGAAGGGGGACTGGCCCGAGCGCCTGGCCGTCAACGGCCCCGCGGAGGGCCTCTCCGAGGGGGTCATGCTGCCCATGGGAAGCCTGACGGAGCCAGCCTAGTCCAAGGGGCACGGGCCCGTCAAGCAAAAAGTGACAGGGGGTCTGGAGCCCAGGACCGAGCCGAGCGCCTACGGCGCCTGGCGGGGGTCGGGGGCCTCATCCTGGGGGTTTGTCACTCCTCGGGGTCGTCTGAGCCGTCCAGGAGGTGTTGCCACTGGTCCCGGCGGGGGGCCGAGGGCAGCACCTCCCTGGTCAGCGTAGGGGTGTGGTCGCCCTGGGAAGGCTCTGCTGGGAACATGACCCTTCGCACGGTGCAGGCGGAGCAGAGGGGGTCCCGGGAGGAGTGCTCTAAGCCACAGTCGTTGCAGGTAGCCACGGGGATAGTCTACACCGGTTCGGCGGAGTTTCGCCTTACCTGGTTGTGGCCGGGTGATTCCGCATACCAGGAAGGGGCCGTCTAGTTCCAGGTACCTAGGTGTGGCGGTGGGCGTTCCGTGTACCAGGAATCGGGGGTCTGGTTCTAGGTATACCAGGGACGCTCCTGAGATAGTTACCTGACGAAGATGAGATCGGTAATACTCGTGCCGTAGAAGGGATAGGTAATACTCGTGCCGAAGGGATCGGTACTGATACATTCCCCTATATCATACACGATCACCAGGGGGTCAGGTGGGGTATCATCGAGGAGGTGCTGCCACTGGCTTCTACGCCCCTCAGGGGGCTTGGCGGCTTCAAGGGCCTGGGCATCCGGGGGTGTGCCCGGGGCGGGCTCTGGAGGGTCTTCTAGGAGCCATTCCCATTGATTGCGGCGGGTATCGATAGTGCGGTGGATGGTGGCTTCCTCTTCGACGTTTTGGGTACAGGAGGGGCAGAGCTTGCTGCCCCCCGGATAGTAGAGCCTGCCATCCCCCAGATAGTTTTGGCCACAACGAGGGCAGAAGGGCATAACTATTCCAGGGGTCTTCCAGCAAGTGATCCCACTGGGACTTCTGGGGATCATTCATAGCCACCCCGGAGAGGGCGTAGTCCAGGGACGCGTCGAGAGCTTCCAGGGAGCTGAAGAAGCGTTTGAGGTCGAGGAAGGCCATTTCAAGCCGGACTCGTTCGACGGGGGGTAGGCAGTGGAGGACGCGTTGTACGTCCTCGCAGGTTTCCCGGAACTGAGCCAGGTGCTTCAGGTGATGCTGGGCGGCACTCAGAGTATTCAGAGCCCGGGCTCGGGCGTGGATCGTAGCTTCGTCCAGCGGGGGTAGGCGGGCCACGGAGGAAGCCTACACCAGGGGGCCCACAGGGAGAAGCACTACCGAAGGGTAAGCGGTCCTGACCGCACGACCCGGCTGATCTCCTCAGCGAGCTTGGGGTCCACGGACCTCACTAGCTCCCGGAGGGACTGGAGGCTGAAGCCCTGGACCTCTCCCACGGTCCAACCCAGCGCCCTAGCGATGCGTTCGTCGAGGGTCAGCATTTGAATATCCCACGGGTTTCGGGAGTCGCCCACCCCGCCCCGTACTTCGGCGTGTACTTGACCCAGACGATCACCCCTCGCTCGTAGAGCCGCTTGATGAAGCGGAACTTGCGAGTGCCGAAGTTGGGGTTTGTCGGCGACGTACCAAGCCCCGCCAAGTCGCCACGGCCGTTGACCGTCTTCACTCGGTCAAGGATGCCTTCTGTCTTGGTCACCCGAAGTACCCCCCGCAATGGGCGCAGATGAGGAACCCACCCCGGCGTACCGACTGGGGATAAGCCCTGGCATTCTTACAGGTACATCGTTCAGCGGGAACCCCCAGCTCTTGGGTCACCGCATACGGGTGATACTCGTGGGCCAACGCAAACGCGTGCCGCTCCGTTTTGCCCGCAAACGTGACCTTCCGGCCATCGATCAGATTATATGTGTAGAGAGCCATAGCTATGCTTCTCAGCTGGGACGAACGGACTTGACGGGGATCCAGGTAGGGGTCCGTTGGCTGTCCCAAACGATGTTGAGGCCTTTGCCTCCGAAGGCGAGTTTCTTGGTCATGGCGAATTCCTAGCTGAAGTACGCCTCAGACTCCTCTTGCAGGGCTATGATCTGCCGGTAGTAGCCGTACCAGTACCAGTGTTCGGGGGGTGAGCCGACGCACTGGCTCCAGCCGTCACGGGAGGTAAAGCCCCAGGGCTTCACCGCGTCGTGGACCTTGGCGAGGTACTTCCCCAAAGTTTCATTCCAAGCTCGACGGGAGAGCTGCCCCTTCCAGGCCCGTACCTCGACCTTGAGGGCCTGAGTGGCGGCGTTGCCCCCTCGGTCCATGTGGCCCAGGTCCTCTTCGTGTTCAAGGCGGGGACCAAGAGGGCGGCAGACGGGGTAGCATTCGAGCCACCGCAGGAGATTGGCCTTGGAAAATCGGCGTGGGTCGGCGGGCATGAGGGATCCTTCAATTGGGTGGGCCCAGCATTTCGAGGGCGGCGGGCCCCTCGGTTAGGTCATCTTTCCGTTCCCATGGCCTCGTGCATGAGGTCGTACAGCTCGTCCATGGACTCTACAGTCACGGCGTCACGGTCCTGGGACCGGATGATGCTCAGCACGAAGGAGTCGACCATGGCCCGGCGCACATCGGGGACCATGTAGTCCCACCCCCGGCCAATATCCTTGCGGAAAGTCTTGGCCAGATCCTTGATCTGGCTAACGCCCCAGTGCCGTGCCTTCGTCGTCGCCATGCCCTTACTACCCCCGAGCCCCGAGAAGTAACACCGCTTCGTTGGGGCCTAAATAAGGTTGGGGCCCGAAGTCATCCTCCGAGCCCCGTCGACCATTGCGGGCGCCACCCGCGTGCGTTCAACCACTTTGCCGATAGTTCGTCGTAGGTAGGGTGACGTGTCTAGGTTCCAAGGTGGAGGCCCGTGTACCGGTTACTACACCGATCTCATCGGGCAGAGGTCGAGAACAGGGCGTGGAGGGCCCTGGAGACGTCGATCTCGGTTGCCTGAAAAGCCTCTCGGGTGATCTTCGACCCCTCGTAGGCTGCCCGATCGGTGAGGAAGCGGTCTCGTAACCCACGGACCGTTTCTACCTTCTTCTGGTCATCCAAGGCATAGGCGAGGAGGAAGGCGTTTTCGATGCGATCGAGGATCATCAGCTTCTCCTTTCGCCCACCGTGGCGAGGACCAGAGTAGAGTTGTGGTCGGCCCACACGATGTCACCGACCACCACGACCGCGGACGACCCGTCCTTGCGAGTCACCCTGACGGCATCCCCGGGGACGAGGCTCTCGCCTCGAAGCCCCCACTCCCCGCTCTTCAGTCGAGCCCAGGTTGCAGTCTCCATGCCCCTACTACCCCCGGGGCCCCGATAGTAACCCGGAAATCAGCGGGCCCTACCCGGGTTAATGTGACCCTCCCCCCACTACCTGGATTTAGACGGCGTTTCTTTACCGCTGGAACGGGTGGGCGGCCCCCATCTACCTGGAATCGGGGCCGCCATTCTTTTTGCAAGGAATCAATCCCCTGATTCCAGGTACCTGGAAGGCCCGGGAGCGGTTTCACTCAGGAGGAATTACTCCTCGTCTTGAAGTAACCACTCCCACTGGGTCTTGCGGGGTTCGGTGGGGATGTCTTCGGTGACGGAGTCAGGGTTCATCGACAGCGGTGCTGATATCCCTCGCAGGATATGTTCCCGGACGACTTCGAGGACGATGTCCCTTACGTCCTCGGGGGTGAGATGAGGAGCGGCTTCAACCCTGATGGCTGAAGCGGCGGCTTCGGTCATCGTACCCGTAGGGGGTTCCCTTTGGTTGAGGGGTGTGGCGGGTTGCAGAGCCGATTCTTCATGCTGAGGGTCATCAATGACACCGATGACTCGTCCATCGACTACGAACTGAATCTGGCCTGAGGGACATCTTAGTGTGTAAGGCCATTCCAGCATGTAGGGGATACGGGTGCACTCGGGACAATACACCCGACTCTCTTGATCGTTTGAGGGAGTGAACTCGCGGAGGCAGCGGCCACACCTGGGCATTAAGGCTCCTCCTCCAACAAGTGGTCCCACTGCGTCCGGGGGAAGTTGGGTATGCCGTCAACGTACCTCTGTAGCAGCCTCGCTTGTGTCTCCGCTCCCGCTAAGTTTTGCTCCAGTTGACAGATGAGGGGGAGCAGCGTTTTCCGCTCTCCTTCCGGGGCATCCTGAAGCTGATCCCGTAGGCAGAGCAAGGTATAGTTCACTCGGCCGATCCCTTCCGTGGCCAGGTGGATGGTGGCCAAGACTACCTCACGGTCGGTCATGGCCTTCCTCGATGGTATCGAGCAAGTGCTGCCACTGGTCCCGGACCTTGGCAGGATCCAACTCCCCGGGGAATCGTTGGAGGAAGATTTCCAGCCCCCTCAGCCCTTCTTCCGCACGAACCATGAGCCTTTTGAGGTCCTCGGCGATGTCCTTGAGGGCTTTCTGGTGCTCCGGTCGGACCGGGACCTGCTGCAAGTAGGTGACGGTTGCCGTGTGAATGAAGAGCCGCTTCAGGTCGGTCCGGATCGACTGGAGGGCCATCACACAGAGGGCCTCGGTGGCTTCCTCCAGAGTACCCAGGGGAGGGTGCTTGTCCGGCATGAGGGTTCCTCGGCAGGCTAGCACGAAAACGAAGCCAGAGGGCAGCCAGCAGCCCTCACCGGGCAAACTCAGGTCTGGCTTCGGACCAGCTTCTCCAGGAAGCTCACCACCTGAAGCTCTATCCCCTCCAGGTGCTTGACTCCTCGGATCACCCGGGTCCGCAGCTCGGTATCGACGATCCTAGCCGCCGTGTACCGCAGGGCGTCCTTCAGGTTCGGGTAGTAGTATCGGGACACCCAGTTCTGCCCCGTTTTGACTTGATATGACCAGTTTCGGCCGTCAACGGCATACAGCCGTGCTGTCGAGGTCAGATTGACCACACCCCGGGCTTCCTCTTCCTCCTCGGGGCTCTCGTCCTCGTCCTCGTCCTCCTCGGCTTCTTCTTCGGCCTCGGCTTCTTCTTCGGAGGCTTCCTTGTCCTCAGGATCTTCTTCCGCCTCCTCCTCTTCCTCGGAGTCTTCCTCGGAGTCTTCCTTGTCCGTGGCTTCCTCGGGAGGGGCTTCTTCCGCCAGGGGCTTCGGTTGAGGTTTTGGCCGAGAAGCCGGCTCTTCCGAGCCCTTGGTACCCCGGATGTAGCCCCCCTGGGGGCCCTTCTTGGTCTTGAACCCCTGGATTTGGCCGTCTCTGACGGCGTTCGACAGGAACGAGGCAAACTGTGGCTGTGTCAGCCCCGAAGGTAGTTGGAGCTGAAGCTCCTCGAAGAGCTGCTTCGAGGTCTTCCGGTCCGTGATGGTGGCGTCCATGTGGGACTGGATGAGGGGGAGATAGCTGGACAGGTCGTGCATGAGTGCCCTCTACACCAAAGGGGCCCGAAAGAAACGTGTTATCGGACTTCGAACCGCAGATGGGGGTGACTCCCTGGTCCGACCGGATGCAGCTCCGGCACCAGCCAGGGGACGCCTTCCATGACGCCCTCGACCGCAGCCCTGGCTTCTGGCAGGCCAAGGCCGGTCAGCGTTCTCAGCTCGCGGATGGCCGCGATCTTGTCGTGGAGCGTGTTGCCGACCACCTGGACCAGGTGGTTCTTTTTCTCCAGCGCCTTCTGGAGCTGCTTGACCGTCTTGGGGTCGAGCTTCACCCGGTAGCCGGGGACATTGGACTCGGGGTGATCATGCAGTGAAAGCACGAGCCTGACGGCCTGTTCGAGATCGGCTTCACGGGTCATTGGTAGCGATTTGACACTCCCTGCAAACCGTGGTTAACTAGGATTTCCCGGTGGTTCAGCTAGCCCACAGGATCCGGATCTACCCTAGCCCCGAGGCTGAGGTATATCTGCGAAGGTCTTGTGGGATTGCCAGGTTTGCCTGGAACTGGGCGCTTGCCCAATGGCAGACGAAGTACGCCCAGGGCGAGCGCGGGATGTCTGGTTTCTCCCTCGTCAAGGAATTCAACGCCCTAAAGGGCCGTGAATTCCCCTGGACCGCGGAGGTCAGCAAGTGGGCTCCCCAGAAGGCGATCCAGAACCTCGGAGACGCGTTTGGGAGGTTCTTCAAGAAGACTTCCCGTTACCCGAGGTTCAAGAAGAAGGGGAAATCCCGCGATTCCTTCTACGTAGCGGCCGAACACCTCAAGGTGTCGGGCCGCTACCTCAAGCTCCCCAAACTCACCCAACCGATCAAGATGGCCCAAGCCCTTCGATTCGACGGGGACCTCCGGTCCGTTGTCATATCGAGGGACTCCTGTGGTGATTGGTTCGCTTCCTTCTCTGTTGTTCTCCCTGATTCGTACGTCTACCCACACCTTTGCAAAACCCAAGCAACGGTAGGGGTAGACGTGGGGATCTCTTCTCTCGTAACCCTCTCGACTGGCGAGAAGATCGAGAACCCACGAGCCTTACGCTCCAGAGAGCGGAAGATTCGTCGGTTATCGAAGGCCCTTGCACGGAAGCAGAGGGGTTCGAAGAGACGGGAGAAAGCTCGCCTTGCGTTGGCGAGAGTTCACCGGAAGGTCACCCGGATACGACGGGATGCTACGCATCGGGTCACATCCAGGTTGGTCAGGTCCTTCCGAGTCATCGGGATCGAGGACCTCAACGTCCGAGGGATGATGCGAAATCATCGGATTGCCCGGTCCCTTGGGGACGCGGCCTTCCGGGAGCTGCGAAGGCAGCTTGAGTACAAGGCCCCTCTAGCAGGATCGAACGTGGCCGTGGCGGCCCGGTTCTATCCTAGCTCGAAGCTATGCTCCGCTTGCGGAGCGAAGCGGGAGACTTTGAGCCTCAACGTCCGTGTCTGGGAGTGCCCCTGCGGGGCTGTCCATGACCGAGACGAGAACGCTGCTCACAACCTAGATTCAGTCGCCCAGAGGTACTGGGAGACGATAAACGCCCGTGGAGAGGGTGTAAGACCGCCGACCGAGGCCCGTAAGGGCCAGGGTAGGCGGCGACCTTCAGTGAAGCGGGAATCCTCGATAAAACTGTCAAACGGGAGTTTGCTGTGAGTCGGGAATGCCTAGAGCTTGCGTCGGCACTCGTAGATGCCGCATGACCCTACTACCCCCGGGGAGCCCGAAGTAACCCAGAAGTTGCAGCACCTCGGCTGGTACCGGGCCCTCCCGGGTGGCCCAGGTATAGCCGTCCGCCCGGGGCCGTAACGTCAGGCCCCGGTACTGGATGGTGCTTTGAAGGGCCAAGGGGCCCTAACGCCCGACCCCCAGGCGACCCCAGGAGATGTCGGCCAGCTTGACCTTGTGCTTCTTGGCCAAGGCCTTGAGTTCCTTCATGGCCCCCCTGAACTGAGCATCCACCCGCTTCAGGTCGGCCTTGAAGGCCTTCTTGAGCACCGACCCGTAGTCCCCAAAGGTCGTGTAGATCAAGTACTTGTCACTCAAGTACCCCATCACGATGTCCGTCACGGCGGTAGCGGGGATGGTGACCTTGCGCTGGATCTTCACCGGTTTCACCCGCTGGCCCAGCTTGAGCTTCTTGGCCTCGGCGTAGAAGGCGTTCCAGGGATCCTTGACAGCGACAGCGGGCTTCGTCGTAGCCGGGGTCTTCTTGACGGCGGGCTTCTTGACGGCGGGCTTCTTGGTCGGGGTCTTCTTGGCGGGCTTCTTCATGGGGTTCTCCGTTGTCCGTCCCAGAGGAAAAGGATCTGGGGTGTCCTTTGCAGGCAGGAAGGAGATACACCAAGCCTGGTGTAAATGACAAGGTGACCCCGCTCTTCTCCCCTAAAGCCGTCCCCGATGAACACCAAGGGCTGGTCTTGACTCAGCAACGGGTTGAGGACGCCTTCCTTCTGGCCTACATCCTGAGAGACGAGAGCACCTTCCAGGTCGTGCTCCGGTTACAAGGCCACCTACAGAAGGCCGAGCAAGATCGGATCGAGGGTCGGATCGGCCCGGAGGACCTTTACAACACGGAAATGGGCATTCTCCATCGTCTCCAGGACTTGTTCTTCCTCTTTCTCCAGGCTCGAAAGAGTTCCTCGCGGCCTCCTGGTGTAAAGTAGAGTGTTCGGGTTCATTGGTCGTCATCTTCCGTTCGGTCAAGCTGAGGGGCCCGGGGGCACTACCGGGCCCCTCAGCGCTATTTGGGGCGCGGCGGTCGATTTTTCGTTACTACGGGAGGCCTCCGGGTAGTAAAGACATGGACAGCCACTCCCTGGAAGAAACCCTGAAGAAGATTGCTTCGTCGCTCAACGTGAGGACCGAAGCGGTCAGCCTGGTGTACTACCAGGGGGACGACGAAGATCCGGTCGGATGGAGCGTCCAGGTTCCGGCCAAGGCCGTCAAGGTCAGCCGTGGGAGGAGAATCGAGGTCCGGATCCTTCGGCTGGCGCTGAAGGTCTACGGGGCAACCCTGGAAGAGGCCCTGGAGGCGGCGGTGAAGGAAGCCGCTTCAATCGGGCCCGGGGCCCGCAGCTAATTAAGTCCGGGCCTCCCAGTGTGGGATGGGCCGGCAAACGCCGCGACAACGGCAACAACCTACAACGAAGAGGCACGGAGACGAGTGAAACGCAGGCGGGTGGCGCCCGCTGTGACCTGAGACGACGAAAACGAGAGCCCGGGGATCCGAACGATCCTCGGGCTCTCCGCCACGATTTCTGTGTTACTTCGGTAGACCCCGGGGTAGTAGAGTCATGCCGACGATTCCCGCTCCGCCTCCGAGCCCCGTTACGGTCCCTACCCGAGTTGAGTGGGCCCTGTGGCTCGCCCGTATAACGGCGTCCCTACCCGAAGCGAGGCCGTCATGATCACGGAAAGCCGCAAGGTGGACTACGAAGCCCAGGCTCAGCTCCTGGAGAAGTATCTCGCCCCGGAGTTCGTGGCCCCTGCCTCCGGCTGGGACCCCGAGTGGGCCGTTGACCGCCACGGCCACTGGAGCGTCCGGGTCCAGGTAGCCCTTCGGGACCGTAGAAAGCGACTCGTGGTTCTTTCCAGTACAAGTGTGCTCCGGGATTGTTTCAGCCCCGATGAAGCCACGGCCGAGCTGATCGCGTCCAAGGACATTTGGGTCGAGGTGCACAAGGCGTGAGCTACGGAGGCCGCTTCGCCAAGAACGCTTCGTGTTCGGCCTCAAAGTCGCTCGGGAGCCAGGGGTTCTCCAGCTCGATGACTTCGACTAGCTCGTCGGGCTCGTACTTGGCGAAGTTGTGGGTGTCCAGCATCCACCAGATGTGTTTGCCGTCGTCGGACCACCTGCGGCAGACGATGTCGTTGGCGAAAGGAACGCCGTCCTCGATGCAGCACCAGAGGGCGTAGGCGTAAGGGCGGACGTCGATGGCCTTCAAGGTCACGGGCTCCAGGAGATTTTCCTGAAGGTGCTGCCACTGGGTACGGGGCATGGCCTTCGTTACACCGGAGCCAAAACCACGAACGGTTCGCGAGGACGCCCTGTGGTGTGCCTTCGCCTCGTACGGAGGAATGCTTTGGGAGAACGCCCTGTGGTGTGCCTTCGCCCCATACGGAAGAATGGTTCGGGAAAACCCCACCGGCCGTTACGGACGAATGGTTTGCTCGTATGAGCCCGCCGTATGGCTCATACGGGAGCGGTGCCATACGGAGCGATCATACGGACGAATGGTTTGCCTAAATGGTTTGGGGAAATGGTTTGCCCGTATGAATCCTTCGTATGAGGACCCCCCATACCATACGAGGTTAGCTCAAACCCGCTGTGGTGTGGATCAGCAGCCGGCCACGGACTGGGCGTACCACACGGGGGCGCCGGTCATGGGCTCGATGACCCGCCACACGTTGCAGCGGACGCCATCGATCTCCCGGGTTCCCAGCCAGTGCCAGGGCCCCGCCTTGTCCGGTGTGATCAGCACGGTACCCCACCGCTCGCTGGGGCACCGGCGGAAGTTCCGGTCATGGACCGTGTCGTCAGCCAGGTAGGCGTAGCCACTGGCGGGCTGGGGGTGCTCTTTCATGGCTTCCACCCGTTGACCGTGGCGATGGCCTCTTCCAGGGCCTCGCTGAGGGCCTCTCCGGCCCCGAGGATGTCGTGGGTCTTCAGGTCAACAATGGCCCACCAACGGGGCGCACAGGCCCGGTGAGAAGCTCCCGAGCCCGGGGGCTCGATGATGGGCACGTCCCCGAGCTTCTTGGTGAGCCGCTCCCGGTACTCCCGGCAGAGGGTCGAGTCGTTCAAGGCCCGGGTTACGAGCGTCTCGGCGGCGTACTTCTCGCTGAGGGTTGCCATGTCTCTACTAACCCCAGCCCCCGGAGAGTAACAGGAAATCGACGGGGGTTACCCCAACGCCTTGTCGATGAACCTCCGGCAGGCAGTTTCGGCCCACGCGTAGGCCCCCTCAGGATGGTCCTCGCAGTCGTCGTAGAAGGCCCCCTGCGACTCCAGGGGGGCCAGAGGACGTCCCAGGGGGTCCGTCCGGGGGATCTTCCAGCCGATCCCGGGGCACGGGGTCCGGGGGCCGATGGTGAAGGGGACGCCGCGGTGTTCGTGCTCAGTCATGGGGTGGGGATCTCGTAGGAATCGGCCACGAGGACCTCGTAGTGGGCGGCCTCGGCCTCTTCGGCGGCTTCTTCAGCAGCCCAGTGGGCCTCCAGCTCAGCTTCACGCTCGGCTTCGAGGCGCATGGCTCGAAGCTCCATGTTCTCGGCACCGGCCTCGAACTCGCAGTGCTCGTCCCAGCCGGTCGAACCGTACAGGCACTCGGCCTCGTAGAGGGACACCGACTCGGCCACATCACGTTCGTAGCGGGCTTCTTCGGCCTCGCAGACGGGGCAGGGACCAGAGACGCGGTGGGGGCACTGGAGCTTCGAGGTCGTCATGTCTCTACTACCCCCGAGTCCCTCGGAGTAACCCGAAAATCGACCCTCCTTGCCCTTACACTGGAGCTTTGCACCCAATTCCTTCTGTAAAGAATTGCCCCGCTAACTATAGGTACCTGGAAATAGCACCCCCATTCCTGGTAGATAGAATTAGCCCCCTAACTATAGGTACCTGGAACCAGCCCCAGCGGTTCCTCTCACCAGGAAATAATAGTTCTGAGGCCCTCCCAGGCCCCTACATGCCCTCACGGGCGGGTACGGGCCCAGGGACCCCTCCTACCCTCTCCAAGACGAGCTGCTGTAGCCTCCGGTAGGAGAAGGACCGGTAATGCCCTGCTCTGGCCCATAGGGCCTGAGCCTGGGCCCAATACTCCTCCAGCCCTTCAGCCGGTGGCGGTGCAACTATCTCCTTGGCCAGGGCCCACAATGTAGGCGCTTTCTTACTCATGGGAATACTCCAGTCCACTCAGGGTGTACCCCCAATGGGTATACCCTGAGTCTACTACACCCTCCCCCCTCCAGAGTAACTCAGGATGTTGACTCTGTGCCAGGTGTGACAAGGGTGGTGGCCCATGGGCCAGGTGTGACAGGGGTGGGCCAGGTGTGACAGAGTGAGTCACGAGCTTGACCCTGACGAGACCCGGAGGGTAGCGTCCAGGTTTTGCTGGAACATGTGAAGGTCGTGCCTGGCCGATGGCCCGGAGGGCCCTGGCTGGCACGGAGATTTCCCGGAACATACAAAACCGTGAGATTATGATCGGCCAGCCGGCCATAGGGGGGAGAAGGCGTATTCAGTTGGCGTACGGACCTCGCTCGGCATTTCCAAAAAAACCGGGCCGTGCGGGCCGCTGGCTGCCCCGTGGAGGGCGTTTGAGGGCGAGGCGGACCACAGGGACCCTGGCCGGGTAAGGGCGCCTGGCGGCGCCGGTACGGGGCCTGGGTGAATCTACCCAGGGTTACGTAGCTTCCCCCACCCCATTGAAGGAGTCCCGTCTACGAGGCCGGCAGCCCTTCAAATTTTGGCCCGGTGGTGATTTACGGATAATTGCCTTCGCAACCTAGTATACTGCCCTGTATGGAGATTTCAGAGGAAACCCGCAGGAAGGTCATCGCCAAGTATGTGGCGACGCCAGAGGACCGGGAGACGCTCCTGAGGTCTCTCTGGAACCCCTTGGAGAGGGCTTTGGCGCACCCTGATGACCCTGCTAGTGAGGGCATCTACCAAAACGTCCTTTATATTGCGCAGGAGATTCGTGCGCATGGAGGTTCTCTCGGGGATTTTGAAACAAACCTTCAGAGAGCAACGGAAATATTCGAGCGTTGGAGTGGGCCACGGCGGACGCAGTGGCAGCACCTGTTGGGGGACGAGTAGGCGTCTGACGGGGGTTGGGGAGCAGTTTCGGGAGGGGGCGGGGGCGATTCGGGGCCCTCCGGGCCATGAAACTGCCATCGGGGTGTAGTTTCGTCAGTTTTGTCAGTGACCCCTGGGGCCGTACTTCGGGAGTCCCGGCCATTGGGCCCGGGTGGGCGACGGATTTGGCCCCGGTGGTGTAGATCGGGGGATGGCCAGGTTCTGCTGTGAGTGTTGTGGAGGAGATGCGTTTTACCTGGAGGGGAAGCCTTCGAGGGAGCGAAAGCCTGTGGTCGTCCACAAGATGACCTGTGCGAAGTGTGGCTGTGTTGCTGCGCAGGTGCAGACCAAGGAGGAGATCCACGAGCGGGCGGTGAGTCGTGAGCGGGAGGTAGTCCGGCTGAAGGCTCAGGGGCTATCGTTTCGGTTGGTGGGGGAGATGTTGGGCATTCGTACTGAGAATGCCCGGCAGTTGGCGGAGAAGTTTCAGCGGCGGGCGATACGGCTGGGGCGGGTGACTTGGCCGTATATTCATCAACGCACCTGCACCTGCCCGGTGTGCTGCAAGGGGGTCTTGGCCGTCGAGGAGGCCAACGAGGGCACCCGGGAGGCGTTCGAGGCGAGGCATCCGGAGATAGCGGAGGCCCGGGCGTTGCTTGTTCCGGACCCGGGGCATGGGGAGGGTGGAGGCGAGCCGTGGGGGCCGGAGAATCTGGGGGTGGGTGTCAGCTTGTCCGGTGGTTCTTCTCCGGTGTAGGGACCTGGTATGTTCTACGCACGCCTTGCTGATGGTACGAGGGCTTTGCCTACGGGGAAGGAGCAGCGGGCGACGTGT
>Ga0265297_10008399_pt1 | contig 13794 bp, 39 predicted proteins | sample Munlanlwell13791_FD_192502 | JGI IMG/M metagenome (GOLD analysis project Ga0265297, IMG submission 192502) | Leachate microbial communities from a municipal landfill in Southern Ontario, Canada - Leachate well 137-91 | ecosystem: Engineered > Solid waste > Landfill > Unclassified | place... | reverse complement strand
GGGGGCTCGCAGAAGATCGGGGACTCGCAGGAGATCGGGGGCTGGCAGGGGATCGGGGGCTGGCAGGAGATCAAGGGCTGGCAGGAGATCAAGGGCTGGCAGGAGATCAAGGGCTGGCAGGAGATCAAGGGCTGGCAGGAGATAAAACATACAACAATCGCATCTTTCGTTTTTCTTGGTGTTGCATTTAAGCTTGTTGATGACAAATATATGTCACCCATTCACTCTAAAAAAATTAGATATGAAATCGGAAAAGAACTATTTGCAGATGATTTTAATGCTGATATTGAGCAGGATTGCGGAGGCGGGATAAATTTGGCGAATTGGAATTGGATATTAAAAAATAGAAAATCAGATCATAGGGTTTTGATCTGTCAATATGATGTTGATCCTGATAATATTTGCATCCCAAAAAACACTGACGGAAAATTTCGTGTAAGAAAATGCAAAGTTATCTCGGAATTGCCGGATAATCAATTACCGTGGAAAATAAAGTAAGGGGAAAAGAAATGATTGAAGAATTTCATTATAAAGTTAATATGATGGATGAATGTCTTGATAAATGTCCCTATAAAAAAGAAACAATGATTGGTTCTAGTTTTTGTAGAGAAAGTTGTGAATATCAAGCATATTCAGATATGGAGGAGGGTGTTGTATATTGTTGGTATAAATGTAATTTAAAAGATTCTGAAAAAAGAATTATTAGAAAAAGAAAAGGATTTAAAATTACAATAAACGATATTACTTATTTTGTATATTTTAAAATTATAAATAATTGGAAAACTATCTGTACTATTATAGGAGAATTTGAGATAGAATTTAAAGGTATATCAAAATGTAATTTTAAAGAAGGGGATGTATTTAATGAATCAGATGGGAAAGTATTGGCTTTTGAAAAAGCATTTGAAAAATTACAAAAATATTTAATTAAACAATCCTGTGAAATTCAAAAATCTATTGAAAGAGAAAATTCTATGGTATTAAAAGGTATAAACTATAAATTTGATAAAATGATTAAAAGAGGACAGCTATAAATGAAACAAGATAGCATTAATTCAGAATTAAAAATTGTTTTACAAAAAATGTGTGAAACTGTTGGGGCTGTTTATAAAGATATAGATTTTAAAAAAACAGATTGGTTTTTAGACTATGAGTGGACTGAAGAGCAAGAAAAGAATTTTAAAAATTGGTTTGTTAATCGTTTAATAAAAAATAAGTATGCAAGGAAAGAATTAATAGGATGTTCAAAAAATAAGAAGATTTGTGAAAAATTTGTAGATATGTTTATCTTTAATTACGGTTGGAAAAGAAAATGAAAATAAAAAAAGATATTAAGGATTTAAGGATACCTTATAAAAAAGTTATTGGAACTGTTATAAATTCAACTAGTATATCTTATTTTTTATTTAGTAAGTATGATAGAGATGAAAAATGGTATTATTCTGGTGAATATGATACTAAAGAAGAATGTGAAAGTCATATGGCTATGCACGGGGAGCCTGAAAGTATTGAATATATAGTTATTAAAGGAATTCAGTTGGATTATGAAGATGGGATTGCTATATATCCTTTTGTTATAAAGGAGGATGAAAAGGAGGAATGATAACTAAAAAAGAAATTGCTTGTATGTGTAATGATGTAGAAAATTATGAATTGTATAGTATAGACAAAGAAAATGTATACTATAAAGGAGAATTAATTTTTAAAGAATTATCAGAAAAACTAATTTTAAAAAAGGACGGAACTTTAATAATAGATATTAGTTTTATATCTGTAAAACCAGCTAAATATGTTACTATAAATATGAAAAAAGAAGAATGAAAATGAGAAAAAAATCTTGTTTAAAATGTAAAGCTGAAGATTTTTGTGATAAATTGTTAAAGAGTTACGATGAATTACAAAGATGTGAATTATTGCAAGAAGTTTTAGAATGTGCGTTAACAGAAGGATATATTGATTTACAAGAGATTTTAAAGTGGAAGTAACTATGAATAAAGAAAATGAAATTGATATATCTGATTCAGTAAAAGAAAAAATTTCTTATACCAGAGCATTAAATATCTTTGAGAGATGGTTAAATAATCAAGAAAATAGAGGTTGGTTATCTGATAAAGAAAAAATAGATTTAGTAGTAAATGAAATTAAGAAAGAAATAAGGATAGCAATAACAGAATTTAATGAATTTGTAAGAATTAAATACATAAATAAAAATGCTGAATATGAAAATACTATATTAAACATAATGAAGTTAGCAGAAATGAACAAACAACCAGGGATATGGTGTATTTGTGAAAATATTATTAAAAATAGGGGGAAACTTTAATGTTTGATTCAAATTGCATTGATTGTAAAAGAAAGTTGATTCAAATAAATGAAATCTATTAGTGGTGTCAACACTGTGGTTCCCTTTCTAATTCTTTTATCGAGCTATCCAGTAGAGTAACTAAACCAGATTCTTTAATATATTTAGAGGACATGTTAGAAGAGTACCAATATACTGATAAACCAGACTTTGAGGGGCATTTAAAAATATTTTTTAAGAAAAAGGTGATATAGAAAAGTAATGATAACTAATTTAATTTGTCCTATCTGTAAAATTTCAAAACTTATAAAAATTGAAGGATTTTTTCACGAAATGGATATGTCAGAATTTAATTGTTTGCAATGTAAGAACAGATTTTTAATTAATATGAATACAAATAAGCTAATTCAAATAGGGACCGGAGTTACTTTTGAAATAGAGGAAGAATAAAATGTTATTTAGTAAAAGGCTTAAACTAGAAAAAGAATATAGAAAATGGCTTAAAAAGAATTCTGAAGCTAAGGACGAAGTACTTAGTTGTATTACATTTTTAGATAAGCAAGGATTATTAAAAGAGGATGTATTTCCTATTGAATTTAATTTAGATATGAAACAATTTAAAAAACTTCAAGAATGGAAAAAAAAACAAAAGAAAGACTATGCAGGGGCTATTGGTGGAGAATACACCTATTCTTTTACTCAAACTGGATTAGGAACAGTTGTAGTTGTAAAAAATAATATTTTTAATAAAGAAATTGATTTAACTGATTATGAAGGTTGGTAAAAAGTATGACTGTACAAGAATTAATTGACCAATTAAATGAACAAATTAAACGTGATTCTTCTATTAAAGATAATAAAATTGTAATTCCTATTAAGCTAGATTTTCCTTCGATAGGCCCATCTCATTGTATAGAAATAGATAGTTTACATTTTGGATTTAATTGGAATAAGGGAAGAGTATTTTTAGTATCTAATAAAGTAGCTTTTACTATAAAAAATGAGAAAATAGATGAAAAAATAAAAAGAAATAAATATAAATGTAATAAATGTGGGAAAGTGGTTACAAGGAATTCTACAAAAGCATGGATTAGTTCTTATTGTGATGATTTTGGAATGACAACTAGACTTTATAAGATAAAGGAGAAGCAGATATGAATGATATTTTTTATTTTACAATAATTAGTCTTTCTATCGGTATGTTATTATGTATATTTTCTCTTATAAGAAATGATTGGGTCCTTAAAAAATTCAGAGAAATCAATGATTGTATTTATAAAAAGAACATATCATTAATTCCACTTAGAATAAAAAATATGATTTTTCCTTATACTGGACTTTATGATGAATTTTTAGAAAGTTATAATAAAATATTTTTTTGTTTTTGGAAATGGAAGACTAAAGATTTTTTTAAAACAAAGGAAGCTTATGAATATTTTTATGGAAAAGATAAGGAAAAATAAAATGGAAAAAATAAATACTAAAGATATTTTAAAAGTAGTAAGGATAGGAAAATCAAATTCTTTAAGAGATTCTTTAATGTTTACGAAATTTCCTTTACCTAAGGATAATACTTCTTTTTTTAAAATAGTAATAGATAGATGGTATCATAATTTTTTCTATAAAAGAAGAAATCAGTTTTATAGGTGGTTACATAAGAGAAAAGATTTATGTACTTGTGAATGTCATTATAATAATGGTTTTTATCACTGTTGGGGTCTTGATTGCTGCGATCAGATAAATCAGGAATTAATTAAGGGAGAAAAAAATGGAAGAAATAAAAAAAGTTGAAACAGTGCAAATAGATTATAAATGCCCTGATTGTGATAAAGGATATTTACGACCAACTGGTGTACCCTCCCCAAGGAACCCTACTTTTTATCAACATAAGTGTACATGCTGTGGTTATACAGAAGATATCAATAAAAAGTATCCTTATATAGAATATAGGGAAATAATAAATAGATATAGAACCCAACAAGATATTTTAAATGAGAATATTAAAAGAAGAAAAGCATTAGATGTGTGGACTTGTCCATCATTATCTAATCTACAGGATGATTTAGATTCAAATTGGAATAAATCTTCAGAAAAACCTGAAAGAATGGAAAAAGTATTATTGCTGATTAAAAGTAATTTTACTGTTAATGAAAAAGAATATTTTGAATATTATATAGTAGAGGGTTTTTTTGATGATACTTGGTATGATTGGATTGGTGATGAATTTGATCCAGAAGAAGAAGTTGTCGCTTGGACGGAAAGGCCTAAGTTGCCTAAGTTTATAAAGAGGAAAATTAAATGAATACTTGGCTAACATCTGATCTCCATCTGGGGCATTCTGGAATAATTAAATATTGCAATCGTCCTTTTAAAGATGAACAGCAAATGAATGAAACTTTAATACGAAATTGGAATCAACGAATTAAAAAAGATGATGTGGTTTATCATTTAGGAGATTTTTGTTTTCGTGGAGGTATTGAGGGAGGAACTAATAAAGCAAAATATTGGGAAGATCAGCTCAATGGAAAAATTATTCATATTAAAGGAAATCATGATCCTCAAAATTCAGTAAAAAGTATTTTAAAGGTTGCTCTCCTGGAATTTGGAAATAAAGTTGTACTAGCAAAACATGAACCACCTTTGATGAAACTAGAAGTTCCTGAATTTTGTGATTTCGTTTTGTGTGGGCATGTTCATGAAAAGTGGAAATATATTTGGTTATCGGATACAAATGACACTATTCCTATTATTAATGTAGGAGTAGATATTTGGAATTTTAGACCTGTTCGATTAGATGAAATACTTGTTTTTTATGATAAAATAATGAAGGAGAAAAGAAAATGAACATTGGAATTGATGATGTGCAAATTGAATATTGGATTCATTTAAGAGATAATAAAAAAGAAGATACAGAGGAAGAGTATACAAGATTTCTTAAGAATAAACTTATAGAAATATATGAAAAAGGGAAAGAATGTGATAAAGAACACGATAAAAGAATTAAAAAATATGATGAACAAATTGAAAAATTAAAAAATGATGTGGATAGAACTTTTGGATGTGGTTTTTCAGATATGATATTAAGAAAATACTTATAAGGAAAAAGTAAATGGAAAAGAAAGCAAAAGAAAAATCATTAAAAGAAATATTAGTTGGAAATATTATTAAAAATGTAGATGAAAGATTTATGAGTCCTCTTCATTATACTGTTACATTAACTTTATTAACTGGTGAAATAATTATTTTTCAATGTGAAAATCCTTGTAATATAATTTATAAGTCTTCTGAATCTTTATTAAATGAAATGGATATAGAAATAAAAAAAGCAGAAGAAGATTTAGAAGAATTAAAAAGTAAAAAGAATGCATTTCTTAACTCTATAAATAAATTAGGAAAATAAAATGAAAAAGAAAAAATTAAAATCTTGTCCTTATTGTAAAGGGGAAATGGAAATATATAAACTTTCTTATATGACTTCGTATGATGACAGCATATACCCCAGATGTAAGAAATGCGGTACAGTTTTTCCAAGATTATTACCAAAAATCATCGAAGGATTTATATATGAGAAATACTATGAAATATGGGAAGAAAAATGAGAGTTACGTATTCAATTGATGATAATGGTAAGTATATGATTCATATTTATTATGTATTAAATACAAATAAAGCAACGGAAAAAGCTATAATTAAAAAAATACCCAAAGTTTTAAAAGAAATAAAGGAACAAAAGAAAATTAATAAGAAAATAAATAAAATTTTTAATAAAGGACTAAAATGAAAAAATTACTTGATTTTTTGTATGGCTTCTATATTGAATATATTGTAAGAGGTATTTACAAGGAGAATTTTAAAACATTTTTTATTGCTTTTTGTTTTGGATTATGCTTTGTTATTTTATTAGATGCTTATGGGTTTTTTCAATCATTTGGAATATCTTTAGTATGTGTATTTACAGGAATAGGCCTGAATTATATTTATCATAAGATTTATAATAAGTTGCCTAACAAGGAGAAAAGAAAATGAATATAGAAAATATAATTTTTATTGTAGTTGTAGTGTTATTTTTTGAAGGAATATTAGGATTGTTACTTTTTATACAAATGAAGGATTATATGAAAGATAAAAAGAAAGAATTAAAAAATGAGAGTGCTTCTTATAAAATTAAAACAGATTTAAAATGCATTACTCCTAAATGTAAAGGAATTTTAGTAGATGCTGCTTTTATGAACGTAGGTTTAAACAAAGGTGCAGAAAATAATAAATTCTTTTCAACAGCGCACTTTTATGCCTGTCCTGAATGTGGACTTGTGATATTGAAATTGTTTGAGAAGGAGAAAAAATAATGTTTATCTTAATAGTATGTGGTTGGATTATTATAGGAATTACTTTGATGATATATTTTTCATTAAAAATAAGTGATCAAATATCTTTATCAGATTTAGTTTTTTGTATATGGACTGGATCTATAATGGGGCCATTTGTAATAATTCCTTATTTACTGACAAAAACAGATGTAATTATATATAATAAGAAGAATAAAAATAATGACTGAACTAGATCCCTCATATTCAAATGTAAAGGATATTATGCCGGAACCAAGAAAAGAAATAGATTATATTGATTCAAAAGGAAGAAAAGGAACTGGAATATATTTGTGTGCCTGTTGTAAGAATGAATGGGTGATTTAATGGATCATCAAACATATAAGGATGTGCTTCAATTGATGTTTAAATACAAACGGCAACGCAATACACTTCTCCGTGAGGTTAGTAATATAATATTTACTCAAGGTGAATCAGCGGATTCTTTAGAGTATGAATATAATAAAATCATGAGGGAGATAGAGCATGATGAAGAAAAGTAGAAAAAATCAACGTGACTATTTATTATTAAAACTGAAAGATTTATTGTTAAGCAAAGAATATGAGATTGAAGTTGCTAAACTTGAAAGAGAGGAATACGGAAAATGGCAAACCAATCATGGTGAAATAATTGGATATTTAGATCAAGAAATTGATTATCTATATCAGAAAATAGAGGGGCGCATTTAATGAAAACACATAAAGCTGGCTGCATATATTGTTACACTTGCAAATTAGAAATTGAATGCGATTATTGCAAAGAATACGAAAAATTAAAAAAGGAAATAATGAGTAATAAAGAGACGGGTGAATAAAATGATAACAAAAATAACGGAGCAACAAGCAACAGAAATGCTTAAATATATTAAATATCAATTTGTTGTGAAAGATATTAAAAATTTACATATTGATTTTACTGGAACAATTGAAGCATGGAAAGAGAAAGGATATATCAAGAAATCAGCAAAAGAAGAGTTTGAAGAATATGCATATATGGCAATGAATTCTATTGCTAGTGTCGAAAAATTGATCAATCTTGCTCGTGCCGCAATTGAGGAAGAATATCAAAGAGGTTTTGCCGCCGGGAGTGTTGATAAAAGTTAATGAGTAACTTATGATAACAAGAATAAATGAACAACAATCAATAGAACAAATTGAAAAAGAATCAATGATGATTGTTTATAATTTATGTTATAATAAACCAATAGGTAATAATATAATTGAAAATGTTCCTGAGAAATCGTCTATTGATCCAATATATTATGCATATTTAAATGATGTATATTTTCATACAATTTATGAATCATTAAGAAATCATTTTAAACACATAATTTTGGCAGAGGCGGAAGGAGGGAAAGAATGAAAACAATAGAAGAAATAATAGAGGATATAGAAAAATTAGAAGTATTATTGAATATTGATACTACACATAAAGTGGGGATTCTTAATGGTGGCTGGATTAAATGCTCTGACAGATTGCCGGACAAAGAAGGACATTATTTAATACATCTTGTAAACGGATTTACGAGAGAATATGACGTTGCATATTTTTTTAATAATAGTTATAATAATAATTGGGGTGGTTGGTCAAATGATGAGGCCACGCACTGGATGCCTTTACCAGATCCGCCGGAGGAAAGCAAATGAAACGCATACAACAACAAGCAGAGAAAAGTCGCACATGTAAATGTGGCCATGATATTTATGATCATAAATCATCAGACTGCAATCATGAGGTTGGTGGAGTATGCGTACAGAATGAGCATGGCGGGAAATGCAATAAATGTAAATGTAAGACTTTTAACGGGAAACTCATACACGAGCAGCGTTATCGTAATTCCGACGGCGGTACATTATAGATAACGGGTAGAATGATGGGAAGAAAGGGTTTTAAAACAAAAGGAGAATACAGACGAATAAAACCGTGGAAAAATTATTGTGGATGCTGGTATTGTAGCGGGAAATTTAGAAGTGAAAAATGTTCTAACAAGGATTTTTATATAAGAAAATCAAAACAAAATGAAATTGATAGTTATATAAAATTGGAAATAACATTATAGATAACGGGTGAGGATATAGAGAAATGAAAACATTAAAATTAGAATTAAATATTGATGATACTATTTATGATGAATTGACGAAAGATGAAAAAATATTAAAGGGATGTTTTGCAGAAACTATATTAAAAAGTTTTTATTCAGTTATGATAAAAGAAACGCCATTTTATAAATTTAGTGAAGAAGCCGGAGGAGTTTGTATTATATCAGATGAATATTATACCGAGGCCATGAAGCGTGAATTTCATTTAGATGAAAAAATTATAAAAGAAAGAGATATTCTTTTGGATAAAATAAATAAAATAAAAAAAATAATAAACGGGTGAGGAGAACATATGGATAGATTTGATATGTTTGTTAAAATATTAAAGGAATCAATACGTAAATATGGAGATAAACCATTAACTAAAACGGATCTTCTTAAAATGCTGACATTGGTTAATAAATGAAAGTAAAAATAAAAAAATTAGAACTTCCTGTCGGTGGCTATGGTGATGAACCAGAAATTTTATCTAATGATTGTTATAAACAAGCATTAAAAGAAATCATTGAGGAATACACCGGCATGGAAGGATTTATTACCGAAACCGCACCAGAGGCATATTTACAATCGGTGCTGAAAAGAATATATGATATTGCAGTCGAAGCGGTGAAAATAAATAACGGGTGAGGATAGTATATGGCGGTAATGATAAAACATAGTTATGACGAAAGAAAAATATCACGGTATCTCATCGGGGGAAGAATAATAAACAGTAGCGGTATAATAAATATTAGATCGGAAAGTGACATTGGAAGTTATTATAATGCAGTAGGCCATAATGTTATCTATGAATACAATGGTAATAATATGATTATTGTCAGAATCGATCCGTACATGGCATCTCTAGTTGGATCATATATTGAAAAAAGACGAGGAGGTAAGGCATGAAAACAGTAACAGAAATAATTACAGATTATGTTAAAAGTGTTGGCGGGGATGGGTTGTGTAATACTTTTTTTAGATGCGGGTGTGGTTATGATGATATTCCTTGTGACAGTAATTTTAGCGACTGTGTACCAGCTAAGAAGACTTTATGTTCGGAATGTAAAGAAGAGCGTCCTTGTGAGATACAAGAAGAATGGGACTGTGATGAATGTTATAAGATTATAGAAGATAAAATTTAATGAAAAATTTAAAATTCAGAGCTTGGGATAAACAAGAGAAAAAGATGATTACTAATTTTGTATTAGCCCCTACTTCCCCAGAATGGAATGGGTTTCCTATTGTACAATCTACAGAATTATATGAGTATGTTCAAATAGTTCAAGAAAAAATAGGGGTTATTAATGAAGATTGGAAAGATATTTTATTAGGTTTTACACTAGGAGATTATACCTTAATTGATTGGGCTAATTGGTATGGTATTGATAATTATATAGTTATGCAATATACAGGGCATAAAGATCAAAACAATATAGAATTATATGAAGGAGATATTATAGAATATTATGATTATATGAATGATAATATTAAATTAACTTATATTAAGTGGTATGAGGATACTTGTAGATTTGATACTGACTTTGGTTATAATTTAGATATTATTTTAACTGATAAATTTAAAATTATTGGGAATATTTATGAAAATCCAGAGTTAATAAAAGATTTATCTTAATAAAAAGGAGATGAAAAATGATCGTAAATAAATTTGATATGTTAAAGTCTTTAACAGTTGAGATATTACAAGAACATGGAAATCAAAATTTAACACTAAAGGATTTATTTAGATTATTAGATATAGTAGATACGAAAATTGAAAATCAAAAAATATCACAAAAAGAACATTATAAAAATGCTATAAGAAAAGCTGCTAGAATAAAAGATGAGGATAAAAAAGTTTATAAGGAGTAAAAATTTTTATGAATTGGAATATAATTGAATCTTTTATTTATGATATTCTTACTATTGCTGTATTATTTACTTTTATTATTATAGTAATTGTATTTATTTCATACTGTAAGAAAAAGATTAAAGGAAATAAAGAATAAAATATTTAAAAAAAATAGAAGATATATGATATTTGTTTTAGAGATAAATAAGATAGGAGAAATAAAATGACATCAAAAGAATTAGCTTATAAGTTGTATAATTTAGAATTAGGTGAGGTATTTGGGTATTATGAACGTGTTCCCGGAGGATGGATTGTAAATAGTACTGTATTTGTTCCATTTGATAATGAATTTATGGAAATAGCGGGTAAACCGTCTAAAGAAAAAATAATATTGACCTGTCCGAAATGTGGTAGTGTTGAAGAATACTATGCTTTGGAAACATATCAAGTTCAAGAATATAAATGCTATCGTTGTAGAAAAGTATTTAAATATGACTATTATGAAATTAAATCTAAAAAATAAGTTATTTGTATAGAAAAAGTAAACTATAGATATTTATGATTTTGTATATAATTTATAATAAAAAAACACAACTAACAAAAATAGGAATTACTGAAAATCTAGAAAAAAGAATAGCACATTTAGAAAATCAATGTGGTTGTTCATTAGATTGTGTTGCTTGGATTGATATTGTACACGCACGGGAAACTGAAATATTTCTTCATGCAACTTTTGATTGCTATAGACAGCGTGGTGAATGGTTTAGTTTAGATAAAGATGGAATTACTTTTTTATCACATTTTTGGTATGAATATTTTTATAAAAATAGATATATTAGAGTTTTTGATATGCGTCATCCTGTAGAGATATATGAAAAAGGTGAAATTGTAGTAGAGGAATTTTTAGAAACACATTTTGATGTTTATGAAAATAAAACTATATAAATTTGACTATGAATATTTTTATAGATATAAATAAGTAAATGTTGTTTATTTTAGTAAACACTGTTTACATTAGTAAACGCTAAATATTTTAGTATGAAAATTTTAATAGGAAATACTAATAAATAATATGATAGTCCCAGATACCATTGAACAGAATTATTCTGAACTATCATTAGAAAAGAAAAAACTTTTATATCAAGCTTACAAAGATCCAGCTACACGCAAAGAACTTCAGACATCACTTCAAAATATTCTTTTTAAAAAAGTTCCTCCAACAGGGAAACAATTTCTTGATCCTCAAAATGAATGGTTGCCTAAAAATGTTATTGACAGTATATATCCTTTAGTTAAACAAGATTTTTTTGATATTATAGATGGTGGAAAAACATTTTCACAATTAAGTTTTTACGGTTCCACACGCCAAGGGAAGACTTTCTTGGCACGTCTTCTTATTATATACACAATAATTTTTATCCATCATTTGCGTGAACCAGCTTTATATTACAATTTAAGTCCACTTACTGATTTGTGTATATATTTCATTAGCTTTAAGTTTGATAAAACAAGACAACTTTATCTTAAACCTGTGTATAAAATTCTTGAACGATCAAAGAGATTTGTACTTGTTAAATTTCAAGATCAGGTTTCTAAGGAACAAGAAAAATATGGTTGTGAAAAAATAGTTTATAGTAAGGCAGCTACAGTAGGTGAAATTACTTTAGCATCAGGACTTCAAATTGTACTAGGTAATGATTCACCAAATGAAATTATTGGTGCTGATATCATTCAATGTTATATTTCTGAAATAGCTTTTTTTATTGAAGAGAATGGAGCTACCGAAGAACAGATATACCAACTTTATACAGATGCCCTTGATCGTGTTAATGCTACAGTAGGTAAAGATTATCTTACTTGGATATTTCTTGATACTTCAGCTAATTATGCTGACAGTCTAATTGAAACACACATCATAAAAGATTTACAATTTGATTCCAACACTTTTTTTAGATGGAGAAGTAGGTGGGATATACGTCCTTTTAAATTTCCTAAGTGGTATAAGGGTGTACAAGAGTTAGAAAAGCAGGGGGTACCTAAAGAAAGATGGAATGTTGAGCTATACCAAAAAGGATTAGCCTTTAAAGTTATTTCAGGTAATGGGGATATTCCAGCTAAGTTAGTTACTACAGAGCAAGACTGTATTGGAATACCAAAAGATTTAATCATTTATATTCCTATTGATATAAAGAAGCAGTTTGAAGATGCTTTAATAAAATCCATTAAGGATATAGCAGGTGTTCCTACTTCTAATGAATCTAAATTTATATCAACACAAAGTTCAATTGATAATCTATTTTCTTTATCTGCTTTAACTAATGTTGAAGGTGGTATAATTGCTGATGCTGCGGATAGTCCTGGTATGTTATTGTTTAATAAAGTAAAAGATTTATTAATTACTACGTATAGTCATAACAATACTCCTATATTAAAACGAGCACCACGAGAGCCTAGATTTGTTGCCCTAGACGTAGCCCACAGTATGCGAGGAGACGTATACGGGTTTTGTATGGCACATCCAGAATGGTCTAGAGAAAAAGAAACCACTATGGTTATTGTTGATTTGTGTTTTGCTATTTTACCAGGTAGTGAAGGAATAAATTTAACCGCTGTAGAACAGTTTATTTTGGACATGGTTGAAAAAGGGAATATTCCTATTTTTAAAGTAACAGCGGACTCTTTTCAGTCCAGACAAACTATTCAGAATATACAGCGTGCTAATATTGAAACTGAGGTATTATCGGTAGACACATCACTTAATCCTTATCAAGAATTATTATCAGCTTTAATTGGTGGGACTGTTAAGTGTGGAAAAAATATATTTCTTAAAAATAATTTATCTTGCCTTGAACGAGTAAGAAATGATAAACATCAGGAAAAAATAGATCATCCCAAAGGGCCAACTGTTAATCAATATCACGGTGATTGGAATATTTCTAAAGCGGGAATAAATGCTAAAGACTGTTCAGATACGTTAGCTGCCGTTACTTACACTATTCTTTCTTCTAAGATGACTGCTTCTACTGTATATGAAGATGAAAATGCTCGGTATCGAGGGGATTCAGAATATAGCAGTAAAATTATTTCAGAGAAATATAAGAAAATTTGGAGGGTGTTGTAGTTACTAATAAATAATAAAATAATTTTCTATAGGAGTAAATTTAAATGGCCATAACAGATACAATTAAAAATATGTT
>Ga0265297_10008398_pt1 | contig 13795 bp, 12 predicted proteins | sample Munlanlwell13791_FD_192502 | JGI IMG/M metagenome (GOLD analysis project Ga0265297, IMG submission 192502) | Leachate microbial communities from a municipal landfill in Southern Ontario, Canada - Leachate well 137-91 | ecosystem: Engineered > Solid waste > Landfill > Unclassified | place... | reverse complement strand
CGCCCATGTCCTTTCGAATAATTTTAAGGTATTGAAAAACGAAGGCACTAAAAACAACCATATAGGCCTGCCCTTAACGCTGCTTAGGCTGGATAAGTCTTTCCAGATCGCCGTGCTCGAAATAGGCACAAACCATTTTGGGGAAGCCGGGTACCTCGCCGGCATTTGCGAGCCGAATATAAGCATTATCACAAATATAGGGCCCAGCCACCTGGAGCATTTCGGGACTATGGCGGGAGTTTTGAGGGAAAAATACAATGTCGTAAAAGGGCTGAAGAACCCCCGCATCTGCATACTGAATTCGGACGACGGCTTATTAAAAAGCAAGATAGCGGCCAAAGGCGGTAAAGCTTTTGTTTTAAGCTTTGGGATAAACAATGGCGGGGACTTCTCGGCTTCGGATATAATCAGCCTCCGCGGAAGCCACAGCTTTTACGTTAATAAAAAATATAAATTTACATTGAATACTCCAGGGTATTATAATATCTATAATGCCTTGGCCGCGATAACGGCCGGGCGGGTATTTGGCATTCCCCATAAACATATCGCCTCAAGGTTAAAGACATTTGATTTTCCTCAAGGCAGGCTTAAGATCAGGGTATTACGCGGTATCAGATTTATTGACGACACCTATAATTCTAACCCTCTTTCTCTAGAGCAGGCATTGGATGCCTTCACCCGTATACCGGTAAAGGGAAAGAAGGTTTTTGTCATGGGGGATATGCTGGAGCTGGGCAGGGACAGCCAAAAATTCCATTATGAGGCCGGCCGCCGCGCGGCGCAATGCTGCGATGTATTTATAACGGTAGGGCCCTTATCGAGAATGGCGGCAAAAGCGGCCGAAGACGCCTATTTTGACAGAGGCAGGATCTTTTCCTGCGATACCTCCGATAACGCGCGTGATATCATTTTTTCCCGTCTATCGCTGGGAAAAGGCGATTTTGTGCTGGTTAAGGGTTCCCGCTCCATGAAAATGGAAAATATTTTTCCGGGAAAATAAAAAAATATGCTTTATCATTTACTTTATCCGTTACACCAGTCGATCTCCTTCTTCAATATCTTCCGCTATATTACCTTCCGCGCCGCGATGGCGACCATTACCGCCTTTTTGATCAGTGTTGCCCTTGGGCCCGCGATCATCAGGTTTTTGACCCGCCTGAAAATAGGGGAGAACGTAAGGAAGGAAGACAGCGTGAAACTTTACGAGCTGCACGGAAGAAAACAGGATACCCCCACGATGGGCGGCTTATTGATCCTGTCCGCCGTATTATCTGCGTCCCTGCTTTGGGCTGACCTGTCCAACCGTTATATACAGCTCGTTTTCTTCAGCACGGTATGGCTGGGTATAACCGGCTTTACGGATGATTACCTGAAGCATATCAGGAAGAAATCAAAAGGCCTTACTGCCGCCTCAAAATTCATGAGCCAGATAATATTAGGCCTGGTTATAGGGACTATCCTCTTTTTGACCCCTGATAACCCCGCCAGAGTGGATGTGCCTTTTCTTAAGGATGTTTCCCTGGAACTGGGGATCTTTTATATCTTTTTTGTCATCCTTGTGGTGACAGGCTCCTCTAACGCGGTTAACCTGACTGACGGTTTGGACGGTTTGGCCATAGGCACGGTGATCATGGCCGCTTTGGCGTTCAGTGTTTTAAGCTATGTTTCAGGGAATATCCGGTTCAGTGAATACCTTTTTATCCCGTACCTAAAAGGCAGCGGGGAGCTTACCGTATTCTGTTCGAGTATCCTCGGCGCGGGGCTGGGTTTTCTCTGGTTTAACTGTTACCCGGCTTCTATATTTATGGGAGATGTCGGGTCTTTGGCCCTGGGAGGGGCTTTAGGTACCGTAGCGTTATTGATAAAGAAAGAGCTGCTTTTGATCATAGTAGGAGGTATTTTTGTCATCGAGGCCCTTTCGGTAATTTTACAGGTCGCGTCTTTTAAGCTCACCGGAAAACGCATATTCAAAATAGCTCCGCTGCACCACCATTTTCAATTCCTTGGCTGGCCGGAAAGCAAGGTGATCGTAAGGTTCTGGATCATAGCGGCCTTACTTTCCCTTTTCACGATAGTCACCTTAAAGATCAGATGAGGAACGCCGATTATTTCAGGAGCAAAAACGTAGCCGTGGCCGGGCTTGCCCGCTCGGGATTTGCCTGCGCTAAACTGATCGAGGGTTTAGGGGCGCGGGTAAGCGTGACGGATAATCAGTCCAGTGATCTGACGCGCGGTTACGCGGACCAGTTGAAACAAAAAAATATAAAAGTCGAGATAGGCGCGCATACCGAGGGTTTTATAAAAGGAAAAGATATGCTTATACTCTCGCCCGGGATACCCGATACCGCGCTGCCTGTTATATGGGCCCGGAAATTTAACGTTCCGGTCATAAGCGAGATAGAGCTTGCCTGGATGTTATGCCCTTCTTATGTGATCGCGGTAACAGGTTCGAACGGGAAAACCACGGTAACAACATTGATCGGCAAGGTTTTGGAGGCGTCCGGGAGGAAGGCTTTTGTCTGCGGGAATATCGGCAACCCCTTTTCCGGCGAAGTGGAAAAAATGGCGGCGGAGGATTTCGTGTCTTTGGAAATAAGCTCTTTCCAACTGGAAAAGATCCGCGGATTTAAGCCGAGGATCGCGCTGATATTGAATTTTACGCGCAACCATCTCGACAGATACAGGGATATGGAAGAGTACCTGGAGGCAAAAAAGCGCGTATTTATGAACCAGGACGGCGGGGACTATCTGGTTTTGAACGGAGAAGACCCTGTTTGCAGGGGCCTGGCTCAGGGCGCCTTGCCGAAAACAGCGTATTTCTCAAGCGCGCCCGGATCAAATCCGAATTACGCCGCGGTTTTGGCTGTGGCGTCAATATTAGGCATAGACAAAGAATTATGCTCGCGGGTATTTAGCGGCTTTAAGGGCATAGAACACCGTTTAGAAGATGTCCAAATGATAAATGACGTGCAATTCATAAATGATTCCAAGAGCACAACCGTTGACTCCACCCTGTGGGCATTTAAAAATATCTCGCGGCCCATATTGCTGATAGCGGGGGGCAAGGACAAGGGGAGCGATTATGGAGCCGTTTCTGATTTGATCCGGCAGAAGGCCAGGGCCGTTATTCTGATCGGAGAGGCTAAGGATAAGATAAAATCGGCGCTTAGGGGTACCGCGGATATCAAAGAGGCTTCTACCCTGGAGGAAGCGGTTGGCCTGGCTTATCTTTCGGCCAAACGCGGGGATTGCGTGCTGCTTTCTCCCATGTGCTCAAGCTATGATATGTTCCGCGATTATGAAGAGAGGGGCAGGGTATTCAAGAAAGCTGTCATTGATCTGGCAAAAAAGGCGATAAGCCATGGCGCGTAATACAAGAATAAACATCTTTACGGTTTCATTCATCCTGATATGCATAGGTACGGTGATGATCTACAGCGCGTCCAGTATTTACGCCTGGGAAAGATACGGGGACAGTTTCTTTTTCCTGAAAAGGCATTTAAGCTTTCTTCTTATAGGCTCTATCCTGGCGCTGTGGGTAATGAGTTTTGATTACAAGAAATTCCGCAAGTGGGCGAAACCCCTGATGGCCTTAGCGCTTCTTTTGCTTGTCCTGGTCCTGATCCCGGGGATAGGCAGAGAGGTTTCAGGAGCGCGTCGATGGTTCAGGTTCAGATTCATAAGCTTTCAACCTTCCGAATTCGCCAGCCTTGCCGTGATAATTTACGCGGCGGATTTTATCGCCCGCAAAGGCGATTACATAAGGACCTTCATGCGGGGATTTCTTCCCCCGGTGATGGCGTTGGGCGCGACCGCGGTCTTGATCCTGGCGCAGCCGGACTTGGGGACGGTGATGGCCCTGGCGATCGTGATGTTCATTATGCTGTGGGTCGCGGGGGCGCGTACATCCTACCTTGTATCGATGATCCTGGCCAGCCTGCCGGCCCTTTACCTTTTGATATTCAGCGTACCCTACCGCCGCGCGCGCATCCTGGCTTTCCTGAATCCCTGGCTCGACCCTAAGGGCACAGGTTTTCAGGTGATCCAGTCGCAAGTCGCGCTGGGTTCCGGGGGGATATTCGGAGTAGGGCTCGGGCATTCAAAACAGAAATTATTCTATCTGCCTGCCGCGCACACCGATTTCGTTTTTTCCATAATCGGGGAAGAATTAGGGTTGATAGGCACGATAGGCGTAATAATACTGATCATAGCGTTTGTCCATCAGGGGACTAAATTGGTAAAAAACGCTCCGGATAAATTCGGGTATTTTTTAAGCCTCGGCCTTATTTCGATGATCTCTCTGAAGGCGGCGATAAATATAGGCGTTGCCTGCAGCGTATTGCCCACAAAGGGGCTTCCCCTGCCGTTCATAAGCTACGGAGGCTCCTCTTTTGTTTTTGATATGGTAAGCCTGGGTATATTGATGAATATAGGAAGGACGGGGGAGTACCCTTAATCGATGAAGATATTGGCGGTAAGCGGGCATAGCGGCGGGCATATATTTCCGGCCCTGGGTTTTCTGGACGCGCTAAAAGACAGGAATAAGGATATAGGAACGCTTTTGGTTTTACCGAAAAAGAACGCGGCCGGTTTGGCGGAAAGCCGGAAGCATAAAATGAATTTTATTTCGATATCGAATTTCAGGCCGGGGCCCGGAGCCATACCCGCCGTTTTTAACTTCTTTAAGGGGTCGATAGAAAGTCTTTCTATTCTCGCTAAATTCAAGCCGGACGCGGTTGTGGGGTTCGGCAGCATCGCCTCTGTCCCCATGGTCTTTTTCGCCCATCTGTTCAAGATCAAGACCATGATACACGAGCAGAACGTAGTCCCGGGCAGGGCCACCAGGTTCCTCGCCGGCTTTACGGACAAAGTCGCGGTATCGTTTGAAGGGACCAGGCAGCACCTTAAGCGTTACGAGGATAAAGTGGTTTTCACGGGTAATCCCCTGCGCCCTGGATTGGCCAGGATAGATAAAAATAAAGCCCTGGATTTTTTCGGGTTTAAATCCGGCCGGTTCACTATCCTTGTGATGGGGGGCAGTCAATCGAGCCGCGCGGTGAACGCGGGATTTTTAAGCGCGACAGCGGGGATCCCGGATAAAACGGGCCTGCAGGTCATCCATCTCTGCGGGAATAAAGACAGGGAATTCCTGGAGAACGGGTACAGGGAATTGAAGGTGGATTTTCGCTTATTTGAATTCCTCCAGCAGATGGAATACGCCTACAGCGCCTGCGACCTGGCCGTATCCCGCGCCGGAGCGACGGCGATCGCGGAAATGATCCATTTCGCGCTCCCGGCGATCCTTATCCCTTACCCTCTCGCATACGGGCATCAGAAAGCTAACGCCGGGATCTTGGAGGATATGGGTTCCGCGATAGTGATCGAGGAAAACCAGTTAGGAAGCGGCGAATTGGGCGGGCGTATAGGCGATCTTATTCATAATCAACCGGAACTTGAAAGGATGCGTTCCTCTTACGCGCGTTTTCCCGGACATGACGCCAGGGCTTTGCTTATAGAGGCCGCGTTAAATTAGATGAAGCGATATTTATTGGCAGCAGCGTTTGTTTTCTTGTGCGTGCCGCGCGTTTTTGCCGCCGACGGGGACTGGTCGGTGGAAAAAAGCACGCATTTTTTAGTGTATTATAAGAACGCGCCTGCCGGGTTTATCGGCGAGCTCATAGAAAAATCCGAAAATTATTACAATGAGATAGCGGATAAGCTGGGTTTCAGGAGATTTGATTTCTGGCTTTGGGATGACCGCGCCAAAATTTACATCCATGACGACGCGAAGGCCTTTCAGGAGGCGACCGGCCAGCAAAGCTGGTCCGCCGGATGCGCCATGGTAAACGAGAAAATAATACATTCGTTCCCCTACGCGCACGGTTTCTTCGACGGCACCCTGCCGCACGAAATGGGGCATATTATCTTCAGGGAATTCGTGGGCTTTAACAACCGGGCAGTGCCTTGGTGGCTGGATGAAGCGGTCGCTACTTACGTGGAAGAGCGGGCGCATTTATCCGCCTGCAGTATCGTCAAGGATGCGCTTGCCTCCGGGAAGTTCATCGGCCTGGAAAGCATCCCGGGCATAAATCCCTATTTGGCCGAAAATGACGCGGCAGTCCTTATTTTTTACGCGGAGGTCGAATGCCTGATAGGATACCTGGTGAACGAATTCGGCAAGGATAATTTTATACTCTTTTGCCAAAACTTAAGGGACAAACGGGACCTGGAAAGGGCCTTAAGCTACGTTTATCCTTTCCGGAACATCGCCGAGCTGGAAACGGCCTGGCGAAAGAACCTGCAATGACCAGCCATTATCATCTGATCGGGATCGGCGGCATCGGGATGAGCGGTATCGCGCGCCTCCTTTTGCACAAAGGCCAAAAAGTAAGCGGTTCCGACCTGAGAGAAAATAATATCACGCAGGAGCTTAAAGAATTAGGCGCTCAGATATTTTCCGGGCACAGAGCGGAAAATATCGGCGGGGCCGACGTGATCGTCTATTCTTCGGCGATAAGGGAAGATAACGCTGAAATCCTTCAGGCAAGGTCAAAAGGCCTGCCCTTGATCAAAAGGGCGCAGGCGTTGGCCCGCCTTATGGAGGATGAAACAGCCATTACCGTGGCAGGCAGCCACGGCAAAACCACCACCTCTTCTTTATCGGCCTGCCTTTTGCTGAAGGCCGGCCTTTGCCCGACGATAGCTGTGGGCGGCGTAATAGGCAATATAAGCGCTAACGCCTCATTAGGGGCGGGAAAGTTCTTCGTTGCCGAGGCGGATGAGTCCGATGGGTCATTTTTATTTTACCGGCCGGAATACTCTATCATTACCAATATAGACTTTGAGCACCTCGATTATTATAAGGATTTTAAAAATGAGGTCGCCGCGTTCAAGGAATTCATCAACAATACCAGGCCCGGCGGATGCGTTTTTGCCTGCGGCGACGATCAAAACCTCCGAACGCTTTTGCGTGATTACGGTAAGAGGCACGTTCTTTTCGGCCTTAAGCCCGGGGGGCATATATATCCGGAGAAGATAGAAATGAACGGGCTTTCAAGCGCGTTTGATTGCGTTTATAAGGGCAAATTCATAGAAAGATTTGTCCTGGCGCTGGGAGGAAAACATAATATTTCCAACGCCCTCGCGGTTATCGCGCTGGGTTTAGAGCTGGGAATATCCACCAGGTTCATAAAAGACGCCTTAAGCGGCTATAAAGGCGCGAAAAGAAGGCTCGAGGTAAAGTTCAATGACAACGGCCTGCTCCTGGTCGACGACTACGCGCATCATCCCACCGAGATACAGGCGGCGTTAAGCGCTTTGATGAATTTTAAATCCCGACGGATCATCGCCGTATTCCAGCCGCACCGTTATACCCGCACAGGCCTGCTTTACGAAGAATTCGCGAAAAGTTTTGATTCGGCCGATCAGGTTATCCTCACGGATATATATTCTGCCGGAGAACCTCCGGTAGAAGGGGTCAATGCCGGGATCATACTTGATAAAATGAAGGCGCGTTTCCCGGGCAAGCAGATATGCCTTCTCCCTAAAGAAAAAATAGTGCCGCATGTATTAGAGATCGCGAAGCCCGGTGACCTTTTGGTCACTCTTGGAGCGGGCGATATAGTAAAAATTTGTGATGAGCTGGCGCAAAAGCTTAAAAGGCAGGATTAGCCTAAACGAGCCCCTTTCAAAACATACGGCTTTTAAGATCGGGGGCCCGGCAGGGTTTTTCATTGAGCCGGAAGGCCCGGGCGATATAAAAACGCTTTTAAGGATATCCAAAAAGAAGCGGTTGCCTTTTTTTATCATCGGCGCGGGCAGTAATCTCCTGGTAAGCGATAAAGGGATAAAAGGCATGGTCATCCGGTTAAGCGCGCCTTATTTCAGGAAACTCTCCCGCGAAAATGAAAGCGTTTATGCGGCCTCCGGGATAATGCTGAACAAGCTTCTCGCTTTCGCTAAAGAACGCGGCTTATCGGGAGCGGAATTCCTTGCCGGCATACCGGGAACGGTTGGAGGGGCATTGGCGATGAACGCCGGGGTAACCCGGCCCGCCGCCAGGAGCATAGGGGACCTGGTTAAAGAAGTCAAGGTGATGGACCGCGACGGTAATATCAAGGCCCTTAAGAAAAAAGACATAAAATTCGGCTACCGGGAATCGTCGCTCTCCGAATACCTGATCTTAAGCTCGGTTTTGATACTGAAAAAACAGGATAAACGTAAAATAGAGGAAAAGATGCGCTCGTATCTTGAGCGCCGTAAGTCCACGCAGGAGCTGATGAAGCCCTCCGCTGGGTGTATTTTTAAAAACCCGCGATCCGGTTCCGCGGGCAGGCTGATAGACCTTTGCGGCATGAAAGGGAAAAGGGCGGGAGGCGCGCAAGTCTCCCGCAAGCACGCTAATTTCATTTTGAATTCCGGCCGCGCCAAAGCGAAGGACGTGCTGAAATTGATGGACTCGATAATAGAAAAAGTAGAGGCCGAATTTAATATACATTTAGAGCCCGAGATAAAAATATGGCGCTGACATCAACAAGGAATTTTGGGAAAATAGGCGTACTGATGGGCGGGCCGTCTTCGGAGAGGGAGATCTCGTTAAAATCCGGAAAGGCCGTGCATGAAAACCTGGCGCAAATAGGGTTAAACGCGGTCTGCATCGATATAAAAACCGACGGCATCGAAGATAACGCCCGCTTAATAACTTCGTCCGGGATAGATGTCGCCTTTATCGCCCTTCACGGGCATTTTGGAGAAGACGGTCAGATACAAGCGGTCCTGGAAGGCCTGGGGATACCTTATACGGGCTCGGGAGTAAAGGCGAGCAGGCTGGCGATGGATAAAACCGCCTCCCGCCGGATATTCGAAAGGTCGGGTTTAGCCGTCCCTAAATACAAGGAGGAAGAAAGATCTACCTACAGCGCCGGCTGGGCCGGCCTGCACAGCGATTTCAGCTTTCCCCTTGTGGTTAAGCCCGCCACACACGGCTCAAGCATTGGTTTAAGCATAGTTGAAAAAGAGGAATTCCTGGACGGGTCCGTAAATCTGGCGCTTAGTTTTGACACAAGGATAATTATCGAGGAATTCATAGCGGGAAGGGAATTAACCGTGGGCATTTTAGGCGAGAGGGCGCTGCCTGTGATAGAGATAGTTCCCAAAAAGGGCGTTTTCGATTATGACGCAAAATATCATCCGGGCATGACAAAATACCTGGTCCCCGCCGAACTGGAAGAAGGCTTACGCGCAATGGTCCAGGCCGCGGCTTTAGACGCGCATAAATTGCTGGGCTGCTCAGGATGCTCAAGGGTAGATCTGATATTAAGCGGCGAGAATATTCCTTTTATCCTGGAAGTAAATACCATCCCGGGCATGACCGCGACAAGCCTTTTGCCGAAAGCGGCTAAGGTTACAGGCATGGATTTTCCCGCGCTTTGCGTTAGATTGATAGAACTTGCTTATGAAAAAGGGCAAATTAAAAAAACTTCCGGTTAAGCCGGTCATATCCGGCATACTGCTGGTTACGGCCGTTTTTTTGACTCTAAGGCTGGCTGTTTCCGGGCTTTGCGGGCTGGACTATTTTAGGATAAAGGATGTTTCTGTCAATAAGCCCATGGGAAAAACGGATTTTTCACATCTTCTTGGCCGAAGCATATTTCATGTTGACTTGAAGAAGGAATCGCGGTATATTTCTGACCAATATCCGGTGTATAAAAATATCAGGATATTCAGGATATTCCCCGACCGCATTTATATAGTATTCGCCGACCGCCAGGCGCTTGCCGCGGTAAAAAGTTACCGGGCTTTTCACGTGGACAGCGACGGGGTTTTTTTTGAGGCCGATAACGGCGAAGCGGAGGGCCTGCCGTTGATCACGGGGCTGGAAAGAAAGATCCCCGCCCCAAAGTCCGGAAGGCGGTATAATATCGGTGAATTGACCGCCGCTTTAAATATAATAGAAGAGATAGGCAGGGAGGGCCTCCCGGAAAGGTATAGGCTCGAAAGGATCAGCGTTTCAGACCCGGAAAGCCTCTCATGTTTTATGCGCGCGGGTGATTCTTCCCACCTTGAAGTAAAGATCGGGCGTAACGGCCTAAGCGGTAAAATAAGCGTGCTGTCGAGGCTTTTAAACCAGCTTAAGGATGATACCGCTAAGATAAAATATGTCGATCTGAGATTTAAGGAACCCGTGATAAAATTCAGCGAAGACAAAACCCAAGGAAAGAAATGAACATGCTGCGTAATTATATTTGCGCCCTGGATATAAGCTCAAGCAAAGTAGCGGCGGCGGTCGCATTGACTAAAAACAGGCGCATCATCGATATCTTCTTCGCGACCCAAAGCTCGAATACCGGGATAAAGAACGGCTCGATCGTGGACTCTATAGACCTGACCGGATCCATAGGGAGCGCGTTAAAGAATTTGAAGGCGGCGTCCGGGGTAAATATCAAATACATTTACGCCAACGCCTCGGGATCCGACATCGTTACCAAGCACAGCCGGGCCATCATCCCTCTCGCGGAGCGCGGGAACAAGGTTATCACTTTATCCGATATCCACGAAGTCAATGAGCAGGCCAGGATACTGGGTTCCAGCCTCGAAGAAGAGATCATCCATATGGTACCTCAAAATTACGCGATCGACTCTAACGAATGCATATTAAATCCCCTCGGTTTATACAGCCACCGGTTGGAGGTGGACTTATACCTGGTGTGCGCGAAGATCGCGTTTATGCAGGGGCTGACCAGGGCGGTAAACCACGCGGGCTACGAAATAAAGGATATTTTCCTTTCCGGCCTGGCAACCAGCGAAGCGGTATTCAATAAAAAACTAAGGGAAGGCGCTACCGTTCTCTGCGATTTAGGGGCTGACCTGACGGAGATCCTGGTTTTTAACGACGGTATCCTCAAAAATGTCCAGATCCTGCCTTCAGGAGGGAGGTATCTGACGGAACGGCTCGAAGAAAAACTCAAGATATCTTTTGACCTGGCTGAAGACGTAAAAAAATCTTATGGAAGCGCGGGGGATTTTTCCCAGGCGGAAAACGCGAAAGAGATACTGATAAAACAGAATAACACCTATACCCCTATAAACCAAAAACTGATCTCGGAGATATTGACGCCGGGATCAAGGTCCATCTGCGAGTCAATAAAGTCAGGGATGGAAAAGATCATACCCTGCGCTAAAGTAGATAATTTCGTCGCCTGCGGAAGGACAGTGCTGCTCGAAGGGTTTCTAGAAACATTGGAAAATACGCTCGGCATGCCCGTCAAGCTGGCCAGGATCCATAACCACAATATCATGTCATGGGCCAGTAAAGAAAGCAGCATCAGCGGGCAAAGATACCTGGCTTACGTCACCTGTTTAGGCATAATCTGCAATGTACTCTTCCCCAAGCCGCGCCTGCAGGCGCCGCCCGCTTACCAGCCAAGCAAAAACCCTATCGTTAATCTTATAAATAGGGTTAAAGAGATATACCAGGAATATTTTTAAATCCCTTGAGATCAAATCCGTTACCTCTTGCCCGCGGCGGATTTAAATTGACCCTTGGCGTTTATGGTATATAATATTTAAGTTCATATGATCAGGGACAATATATTTAAGGTAAGAGAGCGCGTTGACGCGGCCTGTTTGAGGGCTAAAAGGGAACCTTCCGCGGTGACCATTGTCGCGGTGAGCAAGGGCAGGCCCGCGGAACAGGTAAAAGAAGCCTTGGGCGCGGGCATTTTGGATATAGGGGAAAACAGGGTCCAGGAAGCCTTGCTAAAGTATGATCAGTTGCGCGACTCGGGCCCGGTTATAAAATGGCATATGGTCGGGCACCTTCAAACTAATAAAGTAAAAGACGCCGTAAGGATGTTTGACTTGATCCAATCCGTGGACAGCCTGCGCCTCGCGGAAGAAATTGACAGGCAGGCAAGTAAGATAAATAAGGTCCAAGATATCCTTTTTGAAATAAAGACTTCTCCGGAGGAGACTAAAACCGGGGTGGATCCGGATAAAGCGGCCGAAGTCATGAAAGAGGCGGGCAGGCTCAAAAACATCAATGTAAAAGGCTTGATGACCATCGCTCCTATCGTGGAAGATCCCGGACAGGCCAGGCAGTTTTTCAGAAAGCTAAGGGAGATCTCCGAAAATTTATTCGGCAGACATCCGGAGACAGGCGCGCCCGTGCTATCCATGGGGATGACTGATGATTTCGAGACTGCCGTCGAGGAAGGGGCTACCATGGTCAGGATAGGCAGGGCGATATTTGGCTAGAAGTCGGGGGCGGGAGATATGCGTGAAAAATTAGGTATCATCGGTTTTGGGAACATGGGAAGCGCCATCGCCGGGCAGCTTAAAAACGATTTCCGTATCTACGCTTTTGATAAAGATAAGGCGAAGACAGCGGGCATCCCCGGTATTACGGCCGTAGAGACAAATAACGATCTGGTAAGCAGCTGCGATAATTTATTATTCGCCGTCAAACCCCAGGAATTCGACGGCGTTCTTGGCGAAATAAAGGACAGCCTTTCGGCGGACAAATTGATCATCTCGATAGCGGCCGGCATAAGCACCGGCCATATAGAAGGGCGATTAAATATAGTCAGGGTTATAAGGGCGATGCCAAATATACTCTTGAAAGCGGGCCAGGCCGTAACATGTTTGTGCGCGGGCAGGTTTGCCGCCGAGAAGGACCTCGAATTCGCGGAAAACTTATTCGGCTATATGGGAGAAATCCTGACAATAAAAGAAGAGATGATGAACGCGGCCACAGCCGTTTCCGGGAGCGGCCCGGGTTATATTTGTTATTTTATCGAAAACGGCCGGATAGATCCTAATAATATCCACAATCCGGAAAATGAAAGTTTTCTGGCCGATTTTAGGAAGGCCGCGGTAAACCTCGGTTTCTCCGCGCAGGAAGCGGCTTTTTTGGCTGATAACACATTTAAGAGTACTATAGGTTTTTTGAATAAAGAAAGATTTCCAGCGGCTAAACTCCGGGAGCAGGTCACCTCAAAAGGCGGGACAACCGAGGCGGCCTTAAAGGCGCTGCGTGAAGGCGGCTCCCTGAACGAAGCCCTGAAAGCCGCGGTTGACCGTGCGGAAGCATTATCCAGGAGTACGTAATTAAGCGAAAAGGAGATAGAATGTCGCGGATCGGGATTATCGGCGGAAGCGGATTATATAAAATTGAGGGGATCAAAAATATTAAGGAGATAAGCGTTACCACTCCTTTCGGAAAACCATCGGATAAATTTATTACTGGAGAGCTCGCGGGCAAAGAGGTAGTATTCCTCCCCAGGCACGCCAGGGGCCACAGGATTTCCCCCAGTGAGATCAATTACCGGGCGAATATCTTCGGGATGAAGAAGCTGGGAGTGGAGAGGATAATCTCTGTCACCGCCTGCGGCAGCCTTAAGGAAGAACTAAAGCCTTTGGATTTTGTGGTGGTTGACCAATTTGTTGACCGCACCAACCATGCCAGGAACATGACTTTTTTTGAAGGCGGCATAGTCGCGCATATCGTATTTGCCCATCCTGTGTGCGGCGGCCTCTCCAAGTCGTTATATGAGGCGGGAAAGAAATTAAATTTGAAGATGCACGAAGGCGGGACATATATAAATATGGAGGGCCCGGCTTTCTCTACCCTGGCCGAATCAAACCTCTACCGCAGCTGGGGCATCGATGTCATAGGTATGACCAATATGCCTGAGGCAAAACTGGCGAGAGAGGCGGAGATCTGCTACTCAACCTTAGCCTGCGTGACCGATTATGACTGCTGGCACCCGCAGCATGAATCCGTGACCGTGGAGAT